>ERZ511473.1544-NODE-1544-length-17883-cov-66.730428_pt1 | contig 17883 bp, 16 predicted proteins | sample MGYA00374947_ERZ511473 | MGnify/ENA primary metagenome ERZ511473 (study PRJEB26303, sample SAMN06343854) | sediment metagenome | isolation source: hot spring sediment | place: Canada: British Columbia | collected 2012-09-26 ... | reverse complement strand
TGCTTGCGGTCCTCGTGCATGGGTATTTCTTCTGGTATCCAAAAGTTGGTAAAGCCCATAGTCTTATACAGGTCAAAGGCCCATTGGTATTTTACGTTGTTTAGCTCCATTATGTTTGTAGGGTTACCAAAAACTATTTTCCTTTTTGATGTCTCTCTATCGCCCTCTGGGTTAAAGATAATGGTCCTTTCCATTCTTATACCTCCTATGTGGAACAGCTCTCACACTCTTCTATATCTGTCATAGACTTACTTCTTGTGTAATATACAGTCTTTAGTCCCAACTCCCAAGCAAGTTCATAAAGCCTTGAAAGTTTTGGCCCATCTATCTGCTCTGGGTCTATAAACAAGTTCAAAGATTGGGCTTGGTCTATCCACTTCTGCCTTTCGGCGGCAGCCCTTATTACCCACTCTTGGTCTATATTGTAAGCGCTCTTATAGTGCCAGAAGTATTTGTCTATCTCTGGCGGCACTTGTGGCAATATGCCAGACATGTTCTCTTCTTTGTAAAACTTGGCAAAGATGGGGTCCACAGAGGGCGTGGCACCTACTATTAAGGAAGTGGAGCCCGTTGGCATAATTGCCAAAAGATAGGCGTTTCTCATGCCGTACCTTTTGACTTCTTCAGCCAAAGAGGTCCAGTCAAAACCGTTCTTTGATATTCTTTTGTTTTCCTCTGCCGTTCTTCCAAAGAATATGCCCTTGCTCCAATCAGAACCTTCAAACAGCGGGTAGGCTCCTCTCTCCTTTGCAAGCTCCACAGAACCTTTTATGGCATAGTAGGCTATCCTTTCAAAGAGGGCATTTGCAAACTCAAGATGTTCCTCCGATTCCCACTGAATGTCGTTTTTCACAAGACAGTAGTGATAGTTGCTCACCCCTATACCTATGGCTCTATATCTTTTGTTGGTATATTCCGCTTCCTTTATAGCATAGTAGTTCATGTTTATCACATTATCAAGCATCCTTACAAGCACTGGCACAACCCTTTCCATATCCTCCTTTGTATATACCTTCCCAAGGTTTATAGAACCAAGATTACACACCACCACATCTCCAGACTTCTTTTTGTGAACTATGGTGCCATCTTCCAATAAGGTATCTTCTATATGCTGCGTGGTAGACATGTTTTGTACTATCTCGTGGCAAAGGTTGGAGCTATACACCATACCACAGTGTTTGTTAGGGTTTAGCTTGTTGGCGGTGTCTCTAAAGAATATATAAGGCTCTCCCGTTTCAAAAACAACTGTAAGAAGCCTCTTCCAAAGTTCAAAGGCGGGTACTTCCTTTTTGGCGTAAGCTGGTAGCTCTCTTTCCAGCTTTTCATATACCTTTTCAAACTCTTCTCCGTATAGGTCCTCAAGGTTTTTGCCATCTTTTACATTCTTGCAGTAATATGGGTCAAAAAGGGTCCACTTGTCCCTGCTTTTTAGCCTTTTCATAAAAAGGTCTGGTATGGAGATGGCTGGATGTATATCGTGAGCCTTTTTCCTTTCATCGCCCACATTGGTCTTTACCTCAAGAAAGTCCAATACATCCTTATGCCATATATCAAGGGTTATGCTGGCGGAGCCCTTCCTCATACCAAGCTGGTCCACATATATCATCACATCGTTTAGTATCTTCACCACTGGCAGAACTCCAGAGCTTGCTCCCTTAAACTTCCTTATAGGGGCTCCCGTTGCCCTTATCTTGCCAAGGTAAATACCAAGTCCACCTGCAAACTTGGATATTTGCCCTGCCTTTTGCACGTTGTCAAAGATATCGTAAAGGTCATCATCCACAGTTAAAACAAAACAAGAGCTAAGTTGTGTATGAGTTCTTCTTGCGTTCATTAAAGTGGGCGTGGCCAAAGAAATTTCATGTTTGCTAAGTAAATCGTAGAATGTCTTGGCCCATTTTAGCCTTTCTTCCCTCTTTTCTGGCAGGGCAAGGGTCATGGCTATGAGCATGTACATCTCTTGAGGAAGCTCCACCACATTGCCATCCTCATCCCTAACAAGATATCTATCCACCAGTACTTTTATGCCAGTGTAGTTGAAAAGAAGGTCCCTATCTGGGTCTATATACCTTGATAGCGTGTTAAACTCTTCTTCCGTGTATTCTTCAAGCAGATAGCTCCCGTATATGCCCTTTTCCGCATAAGTTTTTACCAACTGGTAAAAGCTATCTGGGTTATAAGGCTTATACTTACCGTTTAGCTTGTCCTTTACCTTATACCCTCTGAGGTGTCCCACCTCCTTGTAAAGGTCATACAAAAGCAATCTTGCAGCCACATATTGCCATTGGGGTGTTTGTGGAGAAACCTTCTCTGCCGCAGTCCTTATAAGAAGTTGTTGTATTTCCTTTGTGCTAATACCATCTCTGAACTGTATTTGAGCGTCAAGCTCAAGCTCCATAGGGTCCACATCAATACCTTCACAAGCGAAGCCTATGGCTATACGTATCTTTGATATATCAAGAGCTTCCTTTTGTCCGTTTCTCTTAAGAACGTGCATGCTTACCTCCTCTCGTTATTTAGTTGATCTGTAGAACTTTAAGTTTATTACTAATACCAGCCACATTGCAAGACATTCATCGCCCGATAGTACCAAGTCTATAGGCCTATATTCTTTAATATAGGCTAATCCGTAGAAAATATCACTCCATTACAAGGTGGGCTATTGCCTCAATATGGTACGTATTAGGAAAGTTGTCTATCATATGAAGGTTAACCATTTTATAGCCCCCCTTTACCAGAACCTTAAGGTCCCTGGCAAGAGTGGTAGGCTCACAGGAAACATAAACCAAGCTTTTAGGTTTGTTTTTTAGTATAAGGTGGGCTTCGCCCTCTGAAAGTCCTGCTCTGGGCGGGTCAAGGAATATAAGGTCTATAATATCTCCAGCGTGTTTTTTGAGGGCGGATAACCCCTTCTCAAGCCCAAAGGTGGCATTTCCTACAGAATTTATCTTGGCGTTATACTCAGCATCTCTTATGGCGGATGGGTTGCTATCGTATGCCGTAAGAAAGTTAGACCTCTGTGCCAAAAATAGGCTAAAAAACCCTATCCCACAGTGTAGCTCCAAAACCTTATCAAACCCATCCTTAGGCACTGCAAACTCTATAAACTTGTCCCAAAGCTTGTAATTGACTTGTATAAAGGAGTCCATGCTAACCCTATACCTATAAGGTCCAACATGCACAAAGATAAAATCCCTGCCAAGACTATAGATCTTGCCATGCTTATAAAGCCCAAGGCCCACCACCTTTTTGGGAAGGATGTTTTCCATGAGCTTTCTTAGCTTTTCCTTTGGTATTATCTCCTCAGATATTAGCTTAATAAGCAATTCCTCCTCCGTAGGAGAGCATGCTACATGTATCTCCCTTAGCCCTTGTATCTTTCTCGCCAACTCCTTAAGTGATGGTATAAGGTCATTGATCATAGGATGCAAAAGAAGGCAGTGGTCTATTTCCACAAGGTTATGGCTTTGCCTCTCATAAAAGCCTATGGAATTGTTGGCCACCTTAAACTGCGCCTTAATCCTATAACCAAACTCTTCAGAATAAAGGGAATGCCCAAGACTATTTATATTTATCTTTCCTATCCTTTCAAGCGTCTCCAAAAGCATATTTTCCTTTGCCCTTATTTGAGCTAAGTAATCCATGTGCTGCAATTGGCATCCACCGCACAAACCATAGTATTTACATGGGGCTTCTCTCCTCTCTGGAGAACCTACCAAAACCCTTTTGGCTCTTCCCAATATGTAATCCCTTTTTTCCTTTAATACCTCCACATCAACCCTCTCTCCTGGAAGTGCATAATCCACCATCAGACTTTTGCCCTCTATTTGGGCAAGACCATAGCCCCCATAAATTATCTTTTTTATATAAACATCCTTTAAGGTGGTCATTTTAGTCTTTGCAAAGCCTCAAAGTCTTCTTCAGACATTACATCTATATACCATCCTGTAAGCTTGTTGGCAAGTTTCACATTAACACCATGCTTCCCTATGGCAAGGGAGAGCTTATCCTTAGCCACAGCCACTTCAGCCCTTTTGTTTTTCGTATCAATCCTTATCTTTGATACAGGAGCAGGAGAAAGGCTTCTTTTAATGAGTTCTTCCTCGTCTGGAGTCCATCTTATAACATCTATCTTTTCACCAGACAGCTCCTCCGATATGGGCGCTATTCTTGAACCCTTTACACCAACTATCACGCCCACAGGGTCTATTTTGGGATCTTCGGAATGGACTAAAACCTTTGCCCTCTCACCTGGTTCTCTTACCACTGCCTTTATAACTATTTCTCCTCTGCTTACCTCTGGTACTTCTTGTTCTATGAGTTTTTTGAGAAATTTAGGGTGAGTTCTTGAAAGAATTATCTCATATTTTCCTCTTTTCACCTTAACCTGAAGTAGCAAGGCTTTGAGTCTCATGCCAGGTTTATACTCTTCCTTTTTTATCTGCTCTCTCCTTGGCAGTACGCCTACTACCTTCCCCAAATCCACTATCACATCACCTTCTTCTGTTATTTTCCTAACTATCCCAAAAACGATATTCCCTTCCTTTTCAACGTACTCAAGATATCCTCTTTCCTCTTCTGCCTTTTCCAATTCCTTTAAAAACTCTTCCTTTGCCGCATGCACCGCTATCCTGTTTAAGTCTTCCGTTGATATTTCTAAAGGAGACTTTTCCACTTCACCGTTCTTTTTCCGCAGCACACATACCCTTATGTGGTCTTCTTCAAGATGGACCTCAAGGTCCTCCCTTATCCTTCTATCCTTCTTTATAGCAATAGCTATGGCATTTTTCAAAGACCTTTCCACTATCCACTCTGGTAGGTTCTTCTCCTTTGCCACTTGTTCTATGAGTTTTCTAAGACTCTTTACCATTTTTCCAACTCCAGGTTTGCCTTGGCTATAAGCGATAGAGGAATGTGATATTCTTTATCCGTTCCCTTTTCTCTTACATGGAGTATGCTTTCCTTGATACCTTCTATATAACCTTTAAGCTCCCTTTTACCTTCTATAGCATCCCTTAACACAAGCCTTACAAGCCTACCCTGAAAAAACTCAAAATGAGAAGGCTTTGTAAGCTCTCTGGTAAGCCCAGGAGAAGAGACCTCAAGCAAATAAGAAACTGGAATAATATCTTCCACATCCAGCAATGCGCTTACCCTTTTGCTTACCTCTTCACAATCACCTATGGTTATACCACCCTCCTTATCCAATATTATCCTCAATACCCATCCCTTTTCTGGTTTAAATTCCACATCAAAAAGCCTATAGCCCATACTCTTTATTAAAGGCTCCACAAGCTCCTTCACCTTCTCCGCTATTAATTTTTCCTGCAAATGCATAGTTCTACAATTATAGCACTGTGCAGGCTTACAAAGGAATTGTTTACCTGTGGGTTTTGAAACAAAAGTATAAATAGAGTGGCTATCTCTATGAAAAAAATTAACTCAAAGTTTTATAATTATATCCCTTGGTATAATGTTCGGATTATGGACCTAGAAGCTATAAAATCAGAAATAGGTAAAGTACTTAGGGGGAAGGATGAGGTAATTAGCTATTCTCTTATATGCCTACTGTCTGGTGGACACCTGCTTCTTGAAGATATACCAGGCGTGGGCAAAACTACCCTTGCTCTTTCCATGGCTAAAGTCCTTGGTCTTTCCTTTGCAAGAATACAATTCACCAGTGATCTTCTTCCTTCGGATATACTTGGTGTAAGCGTATACGACCAAGCAAAAAAGAACTTTGTTTTCAAAAAGGGTCCTATTTTTAACAATTTGATATTAGCCGACGAAATAAACAGAGCAACACCAAAAACCCAAAGCGCCCTTTTGGAAGCTATGGCGGAAGGTAAGGTATCTATTGACGGAGTAACTTACGAACTTCCACAGCCCTTTTTCATAATAGCCACTCAAAACCCCGTTGAACAATATGGTACTTACCCCTTACCAGAGTCCCAGTTGGACCGTTTTAGTATGAGACTTAGCCTAGGATATCCAGACCCAGAAACAGAAATGCAAATCATAAGGGGAGAGAATCCCTTGGAAAGGGTTGAAAAGCTAAAACCAGTTGTTAAACCTCAAGATATTCTTACTACAATTGATGCCATAAAACGGTTTTATGTATCTCCGGAGGTAGCCAAACTTGTGGTTGCGATAGGGCAGGCCACAAGGCAACACCCTGGAATTGTTGTTGGCGTTTCTACAAGAGCTTTAATACATCTTGTAAACTGTGCAAAGGCGTTAGCTTATACAAAGGAAAGGGATTTTATCGTTCCAGAAGATGTTTTAGAGTTAGCACCCGTATGTTTATCTCATAGAATTATTACAAGGGATGGAGAATCTTCCATATCTCTTATAAGGCAGATAGTAGAGGATATTAGGTCTTCTTTAAAATCTTAATGATTTTTTCATTAATCAGGTATATAATTAAAAGAAATACCTTAGAAAGGAGGTGGCACAATGAAGAAAATAGCTATCGCATTGGCTGTGGCTTCTGGATTTGCTATGGCTCAAGAACAAAAACCTCTTGATCCTTGCGGTAGCCCCAAGGAATTCTATTCAAAGTACCTTTTGGACAAGTGCTACAAGGGATACTTTGATGCCATAATGGAAAGCAAAAAGGCAGCAGAAGAGGCCAACAAGAAGGTAAAGGACCTTGAAGGAAGGGTCCAAAAGCTTGAAGGTATAGCCAATGACCACGAAAGAAGGATAAAAGCACTTGAGGAAAGGCAAACGCCAGCTCCTAAGAAAGAAGAAGGCATTGGTCCTTACAAATGGCAATTGGAAGAGGTTGGCACAGTGCACTTTGACTTTGATAAGTTCAATATAAAGGCCTCCGAAGCCAAGAAGTTGGACGAGGTAGCCGAAAAGCTTAAAGGGGAAACAAGGGAAGTTTTGGTAGTTGGCTTTGCAGATACGAGGGGATCAAGCAAGTATAACTTCAACCTCTCCATGTGGAGAGCTCAAATGGTAGCCAGCTACCTTGCAAAGAAGGGAGTGGATATAGGAAAGATAAAGATGGCTGCCTATGGTAAGGAAGTAGCAAACATATTAGGCTCAAAACATGCAGAACAAAGAGCTGTAAAGATTTATCTGGTTAAATAATCCCTTATTCTTCTGGCACCCTCTTGGAGGGTGCCCCCATCCTTAGCAAAGGATATTCGTATAAATCTATCTGTATTATTCTTACCAAAATCTATACCAGGTGTTACAGCAACCTTTGCTTCTCTTAAAAGCCTAATAGAAAGCTCATAGCTATTCATACCATATTTGCTAACATCCATCCAAAGGTAAAAGGCCCCTTCAGGATAGACATCTATTTTCCCAACACCATCAAGTTCTTTTATCAAAAGGTCTCTCCTTTTCTTGTATGTATCTCTAACGTGTTCAAGATATTCATAGTCAAAGGCCCCAAGGGCTGCATACTGGCTTATGGTGGGTGCTGATATATAAAGGTTTTGGGATATTAGCTCTGCTTTTCTCACAAGGTCCTCATCTGGCAATATAAGCCAGCCAAGCCTAAAACCAGGCATACAAAAGGCTTTTGAAAAGCCATTTATTACTATGGCTCTTTGACTAAACTCAAGGACAGTTCTTTCTTTTTTATCGTATACAAGTCCATGGTAGATTTCATCCGATATTAGGTATATGCCTCTTTCATCACAAAATTGGCAAAGAGCTTTTAAATTATCTTCTTGGTAAAGGTTCCCAGTAGGGTTGGATGGACTGGAAATATGTATAGCCTTAAAACCCTTTATATCTATTAGATGGTCTGGGGTTATCTGGTAGTTGGTGCTGTGGTCCACATTGACCATTAGGGGTTCAATATCCAAGATATACGCAAAGTTCTTGTAGCAGGGATAAGAAGGGTCGGAAAGCACTATCTTATCTCCATAGTCTAATAATAAAGCATAGACTATCAAAAAGGCTGAAGAAGTGCCAGTGGTTATTATCACCCTTGATGGAGATACATCCACACCGTAGTAGTCATAGTAATGCTTGGTTATCCTTTCCCTTAGTTCCCAAAGGCCAAGGCTTGGCGTATAGGAAAAGTTCCTATCTTTTATAGCCCTTTCCAAAGCTTCAATAACTTTTGGTGATGGCTCAAGGTCTGGCTCACCTATTTCCATATGTACAACATCACCAAGGCTTTGGGCCTCCTTAAGTATGTCCATAACAAGAAAGGGACTTACTTTTTCAATTCTTCCCATCCCTTTAGATTCTCCAGTATGAACTTGGCTATTCCAATACCCCCTGCCTCTGCGAGTTTTTTACTTATGCCTTCAAGAAAGCTATCGTAATAAAGCTTGGTATCAAAAGATTTATTTTGAAGCATTGGCTTAAAAGCCTCTTTGAGAATCTCTTTAAGCAGTATAGATTCAAACTCAGTAGCTATTTCTTTCTTGTCCCTTTTTACCAGTTCTGAGTATGTTAAACTTGGGTTTGAAAATAATACCTTATCCATTGTTAAAATTATAGCATGCTCCTTATTCTAATCATGCTGCTCCCAATCATTGCTTTTGGAGAGGTGGTCATAATATCTAACTTCCCATTAAGAAAAACCAACCTTGAAAAGGTTATAAACCTTGAAAACTATAAGGAGATGGTTGAGATAATAAGGAATGTGGAGGATGTAAAGGATGCATATCTTGTGGAAGAAGAAAACAGAGTAACCATCTACATAGAAAGGTACCCAATCATAAAAAGGATACACATAAAAGGTAATGTGGCAGTTGCAAAAGAAGAAATACTTTCTTACCTTGGCTTTTATGAGGGTATGCCTCTTCGTGGACCAGAGTTTAATGAAACGGATGTACAGATAAGAATAAAAAGGTTATACATGGACAAGGGATTTTTAGATGCACATGTGGGTGTTACTATAGAGGAAGACAAAGATGGTTATGTGTACCTTTATATAGGAATAGATGAGGGACCCATCTACTTTACGGAAAGCGGAGTTTATAAAGGTTCAAGCTACGACCCATCTCTTCTGGACTCAAAGATAGGCTTGGTTAAGGGTAGGGTTTTTAAAGAAAGTTTATTTAAGGAGAGCATCTTCTCTCTTCAGGACTTTTATACAAAAGAAGGCTATTGGGACAGCTTTGCTTACTATGAAGGCATTGAAAAACTTAAGCTAAATAGGCCTTTTTACTCTGTGCTTGCTCCCAGGGATAAAACACTTGCCAGAAACCCGCTTAAGCTCCTCGGGTCCCTATCGGAAGGCATATCAAACCTTTTTAGCCATCCAATAGGAACATTAAAAGCTTTGATAGGTAGAGGTTATGTAGCCAGACCTGTATTTCAGATAATTGAAGGTAAAAGGTATAAGCTCAGCTTTGATGGAGCAAGCTTCTTTACACCACAAGATCTAACCGACATAAGCGGGCTTGAAAAGAAGGGCGTGGATCCCTTTTCTTTGGAAGAAGCTAAGGAAAACATACTCAAAGCCTATCATAGAAAAGGCTTTTTTGATGTAGAAGTTTATTACGAAGTCAAGGAGGGGCAAATAAGCTTTAGGATAAAAGAAGGGGAAAGGTATAAGACTGCAGGCTCTCTGTTTGATGGAGAGTTTTATGATGAAGAAAAGTTAGAACATCTGCTTAGAGATAATATTGATAGCCTTGTTAAAGAAGGCTATAACCTTGCAGAAGGTAATATAAACAAGGAGGTTTTAAAGGAAGAAAAAAAGGTAAGGGTTTATTTGGATATAAAACCTGGTAAAAGGCAGGTACTTAAAGATTTTATATACGAGGGTGATAGCTCAGAAGTTAAAAAAATATTTTCAAGACACAAAGAAAAACTCCCAACCATATTCAACTCGGAACTTGTGGAATCTTTAAACTTGGATATCCAGAGGTATTTTCTTAAAAAGGGTTTTATGGAAGGCGACTTTGAAACACAGGTAAAATTGGATGAGGATGACAAAAACATTTATTACACATACATATATACAATAAAGGAGGGACCTATTTATAAATTGGGAGAAACCATATATTATGGATACGAAAACACAACTTCCCGTGAGCTTTCTTATATGACTGAAAAAGCGGTAAATTACTCTGAAAGTTTAAACGATAAAACCCTACATAATATGTTAAGTAGTGGAATTTTTACTGGAGTGTATATAGATACTTTTGTTGATAAAAACAAAAAAACTGTACACAGACTCATACAATTATCAGAAGACAAAAGAGGCGTACTTGATTTTTCATTGGGATATAACACAGAAGAAAAAATTTCCTTAGAGGCATTTCTTGGTGTTAAAAATATTTTTGGAATAGGGCTGTCTTCGGGCTTAAAATACAGAAAAACAGGCAAAAGAGAGCTTTATGATATAACCTTTGAGGATAGATTTATTTTTTCAAGCAAATACTGGTTTAAATCAGACCTTTTCAAAAACTATGAGGAACATAAAAGCTATAATTTGAACTCCTATGGCTTTAATCTTCAGTTGGGTTATAGGATAACAGGCAATACATCTATAGGACCAGTTTTTAGTCTTTTGAGCAACAAAGTAGATGGGCAAAGATTTAATATAAGAAAGTATGGTATTTTCCTAATAAGGGAGTTTAAGGATGATCTTTTTTCTCCCAATAGGATTCATTACGATAGTTTAAACTTAAGCTTTGCAGAAGGCGATGCAAAATACACAAAGTTTGATCTATCCACCTTTTACCTAATACCATTAAAAAGGAACTTTAAGCTAAGCTTTAAGGTGGCTGGTGGTGTTGTAAGTCAAAAGGCACCTATATTTGAAAGGTTCTTCTTAGGCGGTTTAAGGGATCTTAGGGGCTATTCTTTTGAAGAGATAGGACAACCCAATGGCGGTAGATACTATGCCTTTGGCAGACTTGAGCTTATGTTCCCTATAAAGGGTTCTTTTGTGGGTGTAATCTTTGGCGACAGTGGAAGCGTGGGAGATAAGTTAGAAGACCTTTCAAAAAGTATAAAGTCTGACTTTGGTGGTGGCATTGGAATAAATACTCCAATAGGCCCTATTAGGCTGGATGTAGCCTTTCCCTTTGATAGGGATTGGATTAAAAAGTATAAGGTCTACCTGTCTGTAGGCTACTATTACTAATGCTTATGCGCTAAATATAAATACATTTTTAAGGACCCTAGAGAAAGCTTGTAAAAGGTAGGGTTGCTCTTGCCCGTGCCTGCAATTTGGCATACACGAAGAAGCGCCCTTACACAAAGTAAAATGCATTATGACATAATAAGGAGTGTATCACTCCACGCGTTAGTTGTCTAATTTATTTTTAGCAAGCACAGTACTAACGTCTATGTATGCGTTTATCTATATCATGCTTGTAGCTGTCAATCTTTTCTTTTCTATAGTTTGGATTGCTAAAATAAAGCACGCTTAGGGCAAAGGAAAGAACAATCAAAGTAAGCAGAATTATAAGAGCTATATATTTCTTCATCTTCATAAAAGGGGGCCAAAGGCCCCATGGTTGTTATTTCTTGTGATGCTTATCAAGCCATTCGTAGTTGTATGGGTCCCAGTCTTCGGGCATATGGGGTATCTTGTCAAAGTTGTGGGGAGGTGGTGGTGAAGGTATGAGCCATTCAAGGGAAGGTGACTGCCATGGGTTATCTTCCGCCTTTTTGCCAAGTTTGGTGGAAAGGATAAGGTTTAGCAGTGCCACAAATACACCAAAGCCCAATATCATAGCACCTATGGTCTGAAGCTCGTGGAGTTTTATCCAGCTGTCAATGGGTGGGTAGTCCGCGTACCTTCTTGGCATACCTTCAAGACCCACTATAAACTGTAAGAAGTAGAACATGTTAGAACCTATCATTATAATCACAAGGCCTATTTTTGCCCAAAGCTCGCTGTACATCCTGCCAGTTATCTTGGGATACCAGTAATGGAAACCACCAAAAACTGCAAGAGTGAGAGCCATCCCAAGCACGTAGTGGAAGTGGGCTACTACAAAGTGGGAATCATGCACAGCCACATCAAAGGCTGGAAGGCCCAATGGTATACCGGTAAGACCACCTATTAGGAACATAAAGATGGCGGAGAGGGTGTAGAGCATTGGTGCAGTAAGCCTAATGGAGCCTTTATAAAGGGTAAATATCCAGTTAAATATCTTTATACCGGTTGGCACACCTATAAGGACGGTTGTGTAAGAGAAGATTATCCTTATCCAGTCTGGCACACCACTGGTAAACATGTGATGTATCCAAACCATAAAGCCTAGTATGGCTATGCCCCATATGGCGATTATCATAGAAGTTCTTCCAAAGATTTCCCTTCTTGAGAAGGTGGCTACCATCTCGGATATAAGACCAAAGGCTGGTAGGATCATAACATAAACAACTGGGTGAGAATAAAACCAGAAGAGGTTTTGGTAGAGAAGCGGGTCTCCACCCCTTGTAGGATCAAAGAAGGCAGTGTGGAAATACTTATCCATAAGAAGCATGGTAACTGCACCAGCAAGAGCTGGCACGCCAAGTATCTGTATTACGTTCATAGCCAAAAAGGCATGCAAGAAAAGGTTCATCTTCTTTAGGGTTATACCGGGTGCCCTCATGGTAAGGTTTGTTACCACCAGGTTTATGGCGCTTGCCAAAGAGGAGGCACCAAGAAGGTGTATTATTAGAGCATAAAAGGCCACAGGACCAGCATTTTCATTGAGAGAAAAAGGCGGATATCCTGTCCACATCATCCTTATATGGTTGCCAGGTAGCAGGGTGATAAGAGCAAGTACGCTTGCGGCGAAGAATAACCAATAGCTAAGTGCGTTGAGCCTCGGGAAGGCTACGTCCCTTGCACCTATCATAAGTGGTAGAAGATAGTTTCCAAAGGAACCCCATATGGCAACTGCCCACCAGAACTGCATCAAAACACCGTGAATGGTTAGAGCTTGATTGTAGGTATCTTCAGACATATATTGGAGACCGGGCTGGAACAGCTCCAACCTTATGGCAAGGGCGGAGAGACCTGCTATAAGGAAAAAGATGAGGCTTGTGATGCCGTACATTATGCCTATCTTTTTGTGGTCCGTGGTGAAGATCCACTCTTTTAGGCCTGCGCTAAAGTACGGCTTATAACCTACTGCTGCCATGGTGGCGCACCTCCTTTAAAGGTTTTCTTTATTAGATTCTTGGCTTGTTTGCGTGCCTTGGTTTAACCACTTTTCAAACTCTTCCTTTGGCACAACCTTCAAAACTGCAGCCATCTTTGAATGCTGTGTTCCGCAGTATTCCCTACAGAAGACCCAATACTCTCCAGGCTTGTTTATCTGGAACCACATGTGGGTAATCCTACCAGGCACAGCATCCTCCATAGCCTTTGCCGGATGAACGTAGAAGGCATGTATAACATCTCTTGATGTGAGAAGGACCTTTATAGGTGTTTCTGCAGGAAGATAAGCTTTAAACATATCATTAACCTGCTCTGGCTTTAGGTAGGCGTTGTTCTCTGGATTGACCACACTGTTAAAGAAGGAATATACCTTTTTGCCGTTTGGATATTCAAATTCCCAGCCCCACATAAAGGCAGTTACCTTAATCTCCATAGATTTTTCTGGAGCGTTTCTTTGAACTTTATAAAAGGCAAAGCTTTGGGTGGCAAGGTATATAACCACTATGGTCGGTATTATGGTCCAAAGTATTTCAAGGGCTTTGCTTTCGTGTACATGCTGTGCCTTCTCATTAACACCCTTTTTATAACGATACTTGATCAAAAAGTAGGCACCAGGTATAAATACCACTAGATAGATAACCACTGAAACAAGGAGCCATATTTCATACATGGTCTGCCAATAGTTGGCAGGATAAGCTAAGATTTCATTCATTTGTGCACCTCCTTTTTATGTCTGCTATAAAAGTATGCAAGAGAAAGGGTTGAAAAGAGGCCAAATATGCCAAGGCCTGCAAAGATTAAAGTTGGGTCTATCACGTACCTGCTACGTGCATGGTCATACCTGTAGCAGGCAAGCACAACAAGGTCAACAAGGTTGTTTATTGAGGGCTTCTCCCTTTGGGCATCTATGAAGGCAAGGTTTATATCCTTCTCCTTCAAAAAGGGCCCATACAAGTATCTCATCACCTTACCATCTGGCGATATGAATATGGTTACGTTTGGATGGATAAAGATTTTGTCTTTGTCTATGTAGTAGAACTTGTACCCTACCGATTGGGTAAGATTCCTTATATCTTCCTTAGATAGCACACCCACAAGCCAGTTTTCTGGCATGTCCGTAGTACCAAAGTTCTTTAACATAAAGCTTTTCATCGTTTCAAGGTTATCCCTCTCATCAAAGGACAGTATCACATACCTGTACTCTTTAGATAAGCTTTTTGATGCCTTATAAAGGTTTTGCGCTGTTATGGGGCAGACAGTATCGCAAGTATAGTATGCAAATAGGAGGGCTGTGGGCTTATTGGAGATAAACTCCTTTAAACTCACTTTTCCCTTTAGGGTTTTTACATCCACGTTGGCTATTTCTTTCCCTATGTAGAGGTCTTCTTGTATTTTTACCACGCTTACATCCTGCTCACCATAATAGCTTGTATACCTACCGTACTCATAAGGCTCCCTTGCCATGGCAAGGGCAAAAAGGGTAAGGGAAAGCATAAAAATCCTCATGCCAAGCTACCTATAAGGTAAGCACTGCTTGCCACAAGAAGCCACATAATATCTACAAAGTGCCAGTAAAGGGTTATAGCTCTTATATAAGTATGGCCCTTATGCTCGTTTGCCTTACCACTTAGCAAGAGAAATAGAGCCACAAGCATGGTTAGAAGGCCAACCACTATGTGTGAGGTGTGTATGCCAGTAAGCATATAAAAGCCTGTGCCATACATGTTGGAGCTAAGGGTAAAGCCTTCATGCCATAGATGGAGCCATTCCTTTATGTGTATAGCCATAAAGGCAAGACCCAAAACCATCGTAAGTAGTACAAAAAGTGCAGATACAACATTTTTACCTTTTTCAAAAAGCTTTTCAGCTATAGCTATTGTGGCGCTAGAAGCCCAAAGGATAAAGGTAAGTATGAGGGGTATGGTCAAGTTAATACCTTTTGGAACCCACTGGTGCCATACTTCCGCATGGGTTGCCCTTGCCATATAAAAGCCTGCAAACATGGTACCAAATATGACCACCTCAGACACTATAAAGAACATCATGGCAGGCATGCCAAGCCCTTCTTCGTGGCCTTTGGAGAAGAACTCGTTGATCCACCCGGCTATGCCGATCACGAAAAGGACAAGGCTTACACCCCCAAAGATAAGGGCAAGCATAGGCTTTTGCCACACCATTAGGGCTATAAAGGTTAAGGGGACAAGCAATACAGCCAGCCCTACAGGCAGAGGCCAATAGCTGTACTCATGCTCTCCTAAATGATGGTGGTGCACCTCCTGGTGTGCCATCCTTTGCCTCCTTTTACTCTAAGCTATTAAATTGCAATACTTAAATTATACATGTTTGACCTTTGGTGATCTATAAGTTATGGTAATAGGAATATAAGAATTTCTTATAAATTTTATTGCCTACTTGAGGACCACCTCCAATATATTTTCTCTACCATCTTTCCAGCTTAATTTTCTTTCTATTTTTACAACCACGTGATCCACCTCCGTCCATGGAAGGTCTATATAGGTTGGTTCCTTATAGACAAGGGCATTCTTTGCTTGATAAGATAGAACTCTTACGACCCTTGAGCTTTCACCCGTTGGTAGAAGGGCATCTATTATGATATACAGCTTGGGGTCTCCTTGGTCCGCAGTGGGTAAGTTATGGGGTATGCCCACATTTACCACCTTTAGCCTCAAGCTGGAACTTCTTTCAAGTTCAACAATAATGTCTCCTGGCTTTGCCTTTCCCGTAGGAAAGCTATGGTCATGCCTTGGCTTTTTGGTGTGAAAGTATTCAAAAGGAAACTTCTGAACAATCCTTTTTTCTCCCAAGGAAGGCATGTGGCAGTCTTGACAAGATTTTTGAACCTTAGTAAGGTGCCACTCTTTGTATGTGTCCTGATGACAACCCGCACAGAAAAAAGCCTTTGCATAGTTAAGGTCTTGCCTTGAAGGGTGGGGTGGAGACCAAACCTTATGTGGACCATGCATGGCCTTTGTTTCCTCTTTAAAATGACAGGCTACGCAGGAAACACCATCTTCTTTAAACTCTACCCTTAGAGCGGGCTTTATCCCAGAGTCCACTTGATGTGGTGCATGACAAGAAAGGCACTTATTCTTTGTGTAGTTTTCACTTTCAAGCCTAAACTTTTCACTTTTCCAAGCCATAGCGTGCCTACTTTTTTCCCACTCCTTGAATATATCACTATGACAATCAGAACAACGTTTTGCCTGAGGTCTTTCAAGAAGATCCTTTTCTACAAAGACATTACCACAGGAGCTTATGAAAAAGAAAAGTAGAAAAAATACTACCATTTCCCCTCTCCAATGGTTATAATAGTATAATATTATGCCATAGGCCCGGTAGCTCAGTTGGTAGAGCACCCGGCTGAAAACCGGGGTGTCGGCGGTTCAAGTCCGCCCTGGGCCATTTTCAAAAGTTCAACCCTTACGCGATAATCTACAAGTATTTCAAGAGGTTCCCTATTTAAATTAGGGTCTAAAAAGGGTATGGCATAAGGCGAAGTAAGTAGCTTTCTTTCTTCCTCATAAGATAACTCATCCATACCACCAAAGTAAGCCTTTGTCCCCCCTCTTTTCCTGCCTACGCTTTTTGTAGTAGATAGGCTAAAGCCAAGTTCTTTAAGGGCTTTCCTTACAGGCAAGGAAGAGGTATAAGAGACCCATACACCATCTTTATGCATAAGCCTTTTTATCTCTTTTAAAAAGTCAAGGCTCCAGAGCTCTGGATTTCTGTAGGGCGAAAAGCCATCATGAAAAACCGCATGGGCTTCAAAGTCTTTTATCTTCTTGATACTTTCCCTTGCATCCCCAAGGTAAAGCTTAAAACTAATACCCTTTTCTTCAAAGCTGGGAAGCTTGTCCAAAAGCCTTTTATGAATGCTTCTAAACTCTTTTGGCATGGGTGGAATTTGAGCAGGCACCTCTTTTTCAAGGGATATTATTTCTATCTCTATAAGTGGGTTTATCTCTTTTAACTTTTTGATTGCTACAGCCACATTATATCCAAGCCCAAAGCCAATGTCCAAGATGCTTATTCTTTTAAGGTTTTGTGCCTTCTCCAAAAGTCCGGAAGGGTTCAAAAACTTTTCAAGACATTCCCTTATTGCACCGGCATATAGGCTATGGTACGGTTCTCCGTAATGGGAATGCATAAGAGTAAAATCACCTTCCTGTGTTTTTATAATTCCAGACCCTTCAAGGGAAGGCTTTAACCAAGATTTTAGTTCTAAAACTATACTGCTTAATCTCTCTTCGGGTATATCTATGCCTTCTCTTGTTAAATAGACTTTTATAACCCTTTCAACCTTCATAATTCAATTATTTTAGACCTTGTAATATTTCCTTCTTAGTTCGTCTATTACATTTTTATCAACAATGCCTTCTGCTACGATCTTTCCATTTATAACAAGGGTTGGCACGCATCTAATTCCATAGTTTTCAGCCAATTTACAGCAACTCCCATCTATACATTCACTTGCTCTATGAACCTCTAAATTCACCAAGGGAAAGCTCTTTCTTATCATGTTTTCCATCTTGTCGCAGAGTTTGCAATCCGCCCTAAAAAGTTCCCATTTCATAGTTTTATCATCTCCCTGTTTATGTAATATAGCAACCTTAGAATTTTGTCAAGGGAATTGCGAGGCTGTTTATAAACTGACCTTGTGAAAACAAAAATATAATTAAAATAAAATTTAACTATACGCTGGGTGAGAAATTCCCTTTAAGCCAAACTTTCCATATCAATAAAAAGACAGCAGGGCTACTATAATAGTA
>ERZ511473.1537-NODE-1537-length-17963-cov-5.191602_pt1 | contig 17963 bp, 14 predicted proteins | sample MGYA00374947_ERZ511473 | MGnify/ENA primary metagenome ERZ511473 (study PRJEB26303, sample SAMN06343854) | sediment metagenome | isolation source: hot spring sediment | place: Canada: British Columbia | collected 2012-09-26 ... | reverse complement strand
GCTCCGCGCGAGCTCGAAGCCGGGGGCCGCCGTGAGCATCCCGAAGGCCGAGGCGACCCCGGCCGAGGGCGGGAAGACGAGGCGGCGGATCCCGAGGTTCCGCGCCACCCCCCAGGCGTGGACCGGCCCCGCGCCCCCGGTCGCGACCAACGAGAACCGCCGCAGGTCCCGACCCCGCTCGATCGCGTGCATCCGGGCCGCGCTCGCCATGTTCTCGTTCACGACCCGGTGCACGGCCGCCGCGGCCTCCTCGACGCCCAGGCCGAGCCCCCGCCCGAGCGCCCCGAGCGCCTCCCGGGCGGCCCGCGCGTCGAGCCGCATCTCGCCCCCCAGGAAGAAGTCGGGGTTCAGGTAGCCGAGGACGAGATCGGCGTCGGTCACGGTGGGGTGGGTCCCGCCGCGCCCGTAGCAGGCCGGGCCGGGGTCGGCGCCGGTCGAGTCCGGTCCCACCTTGGGGAGCCCGAACGGCCCCACCCGGGCGATCGAGCCGCCCCCCGCCCCGATCTCGATCAGGTCCACGACCGGGACCCGGATCGGGAGCCCGCTGCCCCTGGCGAACCGGTACACCCGGGCCGCCTCGAACTCCCGGGCCACCATCGGCATCCCCCGCTCGATCAGGCAGGCCTTCGCGGTGGTCCCCCCCATGTCGAAGGCGAGCACGTCCCGCCTGCCGGCCTTCGCCCCCCAGAACCCCGCGGAGACCGCGCCCGCGGCGGGGCCGGACTCGAGGAGCCTGACCGGGAACCGGCGGGCGGTCTCCACCCCGGCGATCCCCCCGCCGCCGGTGGAGAGCATGATCCGCAGCGGCCCGCGCAGGCCGAGCTCCCGGCAGCGCTTCTCGAGGGTCTCGAGGTAGCGGTCGATCAGCGGCAGCACGTAGGCGTTGGCCTCGGTCGTGGAGGTGCGGGCGAACTCCCCGAGCTCCGGGGAGACCTCGGAGGAGAGCGACACGTACAGGCCCGGCGCCTCCTCCGCGAGGACCCGGGCCACCTGCCGCTCGTGGTCGGGGTTGCGGTAGGAGTGGAGGAGCGCCACCGCCACGGCCTCCACGCCGGCCCGCACGAGGCGGCGCGCGAGGCGGCGGACCTCGGCCTCGTCGAGCGGCACGTCGACGGTGCCGTCCGCGAGCACGCGCTCGGTGACCTCGAACGCGAGCCGGCGGGGCACGAGGGGCTCGGGCATCTCGAGGAACAGGTCGTAGAGGTCGTAGCGCAGCTCGCGGCGGATGATCATCGCATCGCGGAAGCCCCGGGTCGCGACGAGCGCGGTCCGGGCCCCCTTCCGCTCGATCAGCGCGTTCGCGACCAGCGTGGTCCCGTGGACGACCTCGCGGACCTCCTCGGGCGGGACCAGCTCGAGGAGCCGGGCGATCCCCTCCTCCACGGCCAGGGAGGGGTCCGCGGGGGTGGTCAGGACCTTGGCGTTGGCCGCCACGCGGTCCCCGCGCAGCAGCACGAGGTCGGTGAACGTGCCGCCGATGTCGACGGCGATCCTGGCCCCGGGTCCCCTCCGCTGCGCCACCGTGCCCTCCGAACCCGGGCCCGCCGGCGGCCCGGGATGAATCTCGACGTCGAGATAGTATGGCCGTACCGCGGCCCGCTCCGCAACCGCTCCTCGGGTAGGCTCCCGCCGCGCGGCCCGGCAGGACCGCGGCGGGAGAGGAGGTGCGCATGGAGGACTGCGTCCAGGTGCTCTGCGCCGTCGACACCCGGGACCGGGCGGAGGCCATCGCGGCCCGCCTCGTCGAGGACCGGCGCGCGGCGTGCGTCCAGGTGCTGGGGCCCGTCGCGAGCACGTACCGCTGGCGGGGCGCGGTGGAGCGGGCCGAGGAGTTCCTGCTGATCGCCAAGACCACCGCCGCGGCGTACCCGTCGCTCGAGCGGGCGATCCGCGCCCTCCACCCCTACGAGGTCCCCGAGATCACCGCGATCCCCGTCGCCGGGGGCGCCGCCGACTACCTCGCGTGGATCGAGGCGGAGGTGACGCCATGACCGCTGACGCCGCCGGGCGGTTCCGAGGGCGGACGGCGGTCGTGAGCGGGGCCGGGAGCCCCACCGGGATCGGCTTCGCCGCCGCCCGTCTGTTGGGCCGAGAGGGGGCGCGGCTCGCGATCACCTCCACCACCGACCGGATCCACGATCGCGCGGCCGAGCTCGAGGCCGCCGGCGCCGAGGTCCTGGCCGTCGTGGCCGACCTCACCGACCCCGGGCAGGCCCGCGGCCTGGCCGAGGCCGCCCTCGCCCGCTTCGGCCGGATCGACGTGCTCGTGAACAACGCGGGGATGACCCGGGTGGGGCTCCACGCCGAGGCCCGCCGGTTCGAGGAGCTCGACCCGGCGGACTGGGAACGCGACCTCGCGATGAACCTGACGACGGCCTTCAACCTCACGCGGGCGGTGCTCCCCGCGATGCTCGATCGGGGGTACGGGCGGATCGTGAACGTCTCCTCGGTCACCGGCCCGCTCGTGGCCATCCCGGGCTCGGCGGCCTACGGGGCCGCGAAGGCGGCCCTCGAGGGCATGACCCGGGGCCTCGCGCTCGAGGTCGCGGCCCGGGGCGTCACGGTGAACTGCGTGGCGCCGGGGTGGATCGCCACCGGTTCCTCGACCCCCGACGAGCTCGAGGCCGGGCGGCACACGCCGATCGGGCGCCCCGGCAGGCCTGAGGAGGTGGCCGAGGCGATCGCGTTCCTCGCCTCGGAGGGGGCGAGCTACGTGACCGGCCAGAGCATCGTGGTAGACGGCGGGAACACGATCCAGGAGCACAAGGGCCCGGGGGCCGGGCCGGTGGCCTGAAGCGGCACCGCGGAGCCGCTCCGGGACGGCGCGTCCCACGGCGAGGTCCGGGGAAGGCGCCGTCCCGCGCCGGGCGGCTACGCTCGAGGCGTGGGACGGTTGGTCGCGCGCCGGGTGCTCCTCCTCCACGTCGCGGCCGTCGTGGTGGCCGCCACCTGCGTCCGTCTCGGGTTCTGGCAGCTCGACCGCCTCGAACAGCGCCGGGCCTTCAACGCGCTCGTCCGCGCCCGGGAGGCGATGCCCGTCGAGCCGGTCGGACGTCTCCTCGGCCCCGAGGGCGGCCCGGTCGCCGCCTCCTACCGGCGGGCGTGGGCGGAGGGCCGCTACGACCCCCGCCATGAGGTCCTGCTGTTCGGCCGGGCCCTCGACGGGCGGCCGGGGAGCCACGTGCTCACCCCGCTGCTGCTCCCAGACGGGCGGGCCCTCGTCGTGGACCGCGGGTGGGTCCCCCTCGACGTCGAGGAGGCTCCGGTGGACCGCGCGGCGCCCCCCGCGGGCGAGGTCCGGGTCGAGGGGATCCTGCTGCCGCCGGAGAGCGAGGATCCCGCCGCCCTCGCCGGGACCCGCATGGACCGGGTGAGCCTGACCGCGCTCTCCCGCCGTCTCCCCTACGCCCTGCTCCCCCTGTACCTCGAGCTCCGCCGACAGGAGCCGCCCCCGGGCCCCCTCCCCCGCCCGGCGCCGCCCCCCGAGCTCACCGAGGGGCCCCACCTGTCCTACGCGGTGCAGTGGTTCCTGTTCGCCGGCGTGGCCGTGGGGGTCTACGTGGCGCTCCTCCGGAGGGAGCTGCGTGGGGCGCCCACCGACGCGGCGGGGGCGGCCGGTCGGCCGACCGGGGTGCCCTAGGCGCCGGACGCCTCGGGGCCCTCCTCCGAGGGGAACCGGACGTCCTCGTCGTCCTGCCCGACGCCCGGGGGATCCACGTGGAGCCCCGCGGCGCGCGCGCTCCGCCGCTCGTGCCTGGCGAGGCGGCGCTGCTCCTTGGCCGCCGCCTTCCTCGCCTTCACGTTCCTCCGCTGGCGCTTCCCGTAGCTGTCGGGCACGCGCCCAGTTTACGCGACCCGCGACCTCGGACACGGCCCGAGGAGCCGGGCGCGGACCTCCTCGGGCGAGCGTCGCTCACCGGCGCCCCGTGCATGCGTGAGGGTGCGCGTCCGATCTGGACCCGTGGGCGCTGGAGGGCTCGAACCTCCGACCTCCGCCTTGTAAGGGCGGCGCTCTCCCCGCTGAGCTAAGCGCCCGTCACCTGGCCGCACGAGCGGCACACGACCTCACCGAGCGTGGCGGAGAGCCGCGTGCTCCCGCAGCGCCCGCACCGGTCGACCCGGGCCACCCACCCGGGCCGCTCCCGTTGGCACGACGGGCAGACCAGCACCTGCCGCCCGCCGGTCACCGCCCGGACCCACGTCCCCTCGCCGCGTCCGGGATCGTAGGTCGTGCGGCCGCACACGGAGCAGGCTGGGCGGACATGCTCGGTCGCCCCGAAGGGCCGGTCGACCGGCCTCACGAACGGTAAGGATAGACCGAGCGGCGATCCCCGACGTCCTCGGCCTTCGCCGGACGGCCCGAAGGCGCGGGGCACGGCGGGCTCAGATCCCCTCCGCCTCGTGGAGCTCGGCGAACCGGTGGGCACCCTCGCGGTGGCGGCCGCCCCGGCGGCGAGCCGCCCCGCCCCGACGCGCCCGCCACGTCGCCACCGTCGCCGCCCCGACACCGAACGCCGCCCCGAGGAGCCACGTCGGGGCGCCCAGGGCCGGCACGAGCGCCACGGCCCGAACGGTCCCCCACCCGGCGAGGAGCGAGAGCACCCGGCTCCGCGGTGGGCGCACGAGGAGCCGGCCCACGGTGTAGGCGGTCCAGGCGTAACCGAGCGAGAGCAGGAGGGCGAGCCCGAGCAGCAGCGCGAGCCCCGCCGGGAGCCCCAGCACCGAGGCCAGGAGGAGGAGCCCCCCGACGGGCAGGGACGCCACGAGGAGCGCGCCCCAGACGGCAGAGGGCCAGGGCGCCGTCCGGGCCGCCTCCGCGACCGCCTCGGCCGCCCGGGGAGCGAGCCACAGGGACAGGAGCCCGAGCAGGAGCGTCGAGGCCGTGACCGCGGCCCAGGTCAGGAACGGACCGAGCGCCCGTCCGGGCCAGCGGAGGAGGAAGGCGACCCCCTGCCGCACGCGGCCCTCGACCGCCGCGCCGGGCTCGACCCGGACCGCGTCCCCCGCCAGCACGTCGCCCCCGACCTGCGCGCCCGGGCCGAGCGCCACGCTCCCCCGCACCACCACCACGCTCCCGCTCACCTGCCCCAGGACCACGGCGCGGCCGTCGAGCACCACCAGGTCCTCCCGCACCACGCCCTCCACCCTCGTCCGCCCGTGGAGCACGACCACCGTCCCCGCGCTCGAGCCTCGGGGCACGAGGACCGAGCCCGAGAGCACCACGAGGTCCCGCGCCTCGCCGGAGGTCACGGCCTGCCGGAGCGCGGCGCCCCGCCCGCCGAGCGGCGCGAGGGCGGCGACGAACAGTGCGAGGAGGGTCCGGCCCGGCGTTGCCACGGCGTGCATCGTACCGGCGGGCCGCACCGTCGGCGGTCCGAGGTAGCGTGGTGGCGTGGGCGAGGCCTCCCCTCTGGATCCCTTCTCCCGGCCGGTCCGGGACTGGTTCGCCGCGACCTTCGAGGCCCCCACCGCGGCCCAGGCGAGGGGCTGGCCCGCCATCGCGCGGGGCGAGCACACGCTGATCCTGGCCCCCACCGGGTCGGGGAAGACCCTGGCAGCGTTCCTCTGGGCCATCGACCGCCTGGCGGGCGAGCCAGCCCCGGACCCGCGCCAGCGCTGCCGGGTCCTCTACGTCTCGCCGCTCCGCGCCCTCGCCGTGGACGTCGAGAAGAACCTCCGCGCGCCGCTCGCCGGGATCCGCCACGCCGCGGAGCGGCTGGACTCACCCCTCCCCCACGTGCCGTCGGTCGCGATCCGGACCGGCGACACCCCGCCCGAGGAGCGCCGGGCCCTGCTCCGCCGTCCCCCCGACGTCATGATCACGACCCCGGAGTCCCTGTACCTCATGCTCACCTCCTCGGCCCGGGAGGCGCTCCGGAGCGTCCGGTGGGTGATCGTGGACGAGATCCACGCGCTCGCGGGGAACAAGCGGGGCGCCCACCTCGCGCTCTCGCTCGAGCGGCTCGAGGCGATCGCGCGCCGACCCCCGCAGCGGATCGGCCTCTCCGCGACCCAGCTCCCCCTCGACGAGGTGGCCCGGTTCCTCGGGGGCCGGACCGACGAGGGGTGGCGACCGGTGACGGTCGTGGACGCCGGCCATCGCAAGCCCCTCGAGATCGAGGTGGTCGTGCCCGTCGAGGACCTGGCCGACCTCTCCGCCGTCCAGGTGCCGACGCCGCCCGACGGCGTCTCCCCGCCGGAGCGACGGAGCGTCTGGCCGGCCGTCTACCCCCGGCTCCTCGAGCTCATCCGCCGGCACCGCTCCACGATCGTGTTCGCGAACGCCCGCCGCCTGGCCGAGCGCCTCGCGGCCCGCCTCAACGACCTGGCCGGGGAGGAGGTGGCGCGCGCCCACCACGGCTCCCTCGCCCGGGAGCAGCGGCTCGAGGTGGAGGACCTGCTCAAGGCGGGGAGGCTCCGGGCGATCGTGGCGACCAGCTCCCTCGAGCTCGGGATCGACATGGGGGCGGTCGACCTCGTCGTCCAGGTGGAGTCGCCGGGCTCGGTCGCCCGGGGCCTCCAGCGGATCGGCCGCGCGGGCCACCGCGTGGACGAGCCGTCCCGGGGCGCGATCTTCCCCACCCACCGCGGCGACCTCCTCGAGGCCGCCGTCGTGGTCCGCCGGATGCTCGAGGGGCTGATCGAGGAGACCCGCTACCCCCGCAACCCGCTGGACGTCCTGACCCAGCAGGTGGTGGCGATGTGCGCGATGGACGAGTGGCGGGTGGAGGACCTGGCCCGCGTGGTCCGCCGCGCCGCGAACTTCGCCGAGCTCTCCGACGACCTGCTCGAGGCGGTCCTCGACCTCCTCGCCGGCCGGTACCCCTCCGACGCCTTCGCCGGGCTCCGGCCCCGGATCGTGTGGGACCGCGCCCGTGGCGTGGTCCGGGCCCGCGAGGGCGCGCGGCGGCTCGCGGTCACGAACCCCGGGACCATCCCCGATCTCGGGCTGTTCGGCGTGTTCCTGCCCGACGGCACGAGGGTCGGCGAGCTGGACGAGGAGATGGTGTTCGAGAGCCGCCCCGGCGAGGTGTTCGTGCTCGGCGCCTCGTCGTGGCGGATCGAGGAGATCACCCGCGACCGGGTGATCGTCACGCCGGCCCCGGGGGAGCCGGGGAAGATGCCGTTCTGGCACGGGGACGCCCCCGCGCGGGAGGCGGAGCTCGGCCGGGCCGTGGGAGCCCTGGTCCGGGAGCTCGCGGAGGCGCCCGAGGAGCGGGCCCTGGCCCGCCTGACCCGGGAGCACCGCCTCGACCCCCTCGCCGCCCGGAACCTCCTCGCCTACCTCGCCGAGCAGCGGGAGGCGACCGGCGCCCTCCCCGACGACCGGACCGTCGTGGTCGAGCGGTTCCCCGACGAGCTCGGGGACCACCGGGTCTGCGTGCTCACGCCGTTCGGCGAGCGGGTGCACGCGCCGTGGGCCCTCGCGATCGAGCGGCGGCTGTCCGAGCGGCTCGGGGCCCCGGTCCAGGTGCTCTGGAGCGACGACGGGATCGCGATTCGCCTCCCCGAGGCCGTGGACCGGGTGCCCACCGAGGAACTCCTCTTCGATCCCGAGGAGATCGAGGAGCGGGTGGTCGAGGCCCTCCCGCGGAGCCAGCTCTTCGCCGCCGTCTTCCGGGAGGCGGCGGCCCGCGCCCTCCTCCTCCCCCGCCGCCGACCGGGTCAGCGGACGCCCCTGTGGATGCAGCGGCAGCGGGCTGCCGACCTCCTGGGCGTGGCCGCCGCCCACCCCGACTTCCCGATTCTCCTCGAGGCCACCCGGGAGTGCCTGCGGGACGTGTTCGACGTGCCCGCGCTCCGCGAGCTGCTCCGCGACGTCCGGTCTCGACGGGTCCGGGTGGTGGCGGTCGACACGCCGCGGGCCTCGCCGTTCGCGCGCTCGCTCGTGTTCCGCTGGACCTCGGTCTACATGTACGAGGGGGACGCGCCGCTCGCGGAGCGGCGGGCCGCTGCGCTGGCCCTGGACCGCGACCTCCTCCGCGAGCTGCTCGGCGCCGAGGAGCTCCGCGAGCTGCTCGACCCCCGCGCGGTGGAGGGGCTCGAGCTCGAGCTGCAGGGGCTCGCCGAGGGGCGCCGGGCCCGGGGCCCCGACGACCTCCACGACCTCCTGCGGCGGGTCGGGGACCTCACCCCCGAGGAGATCGGGGCCCGCTGCGAGGGCGATCCGGGTCCGTGGATCCGGGCCCTGGAGGCGGAGCGGCGGGTCGTCCGGGTCCGCGTGGCCGCGGAGGAACGGATCGCGGCGGCGGAGGACGCGGCGCGCCTGCGGGACGCGCTCGGGGTGGTTCTCCCACCCGGCCTCCCCGCCGCGTACACCGAGCCGGTGGCCCGGCCGCTCGTGGACCTCGTCTCCCGCTACGCCCGGACCCACGGCCCGTTCCTGGCCTCGGAGGCCGCGGCCCGCCTCGGGGCCCCGGTCGAGCGGGTCCGGGAGGCCCTCGCGACCCTCGAGGCCGAAGGCCGGGTGGTGCGGGGCGAGTTCCGCCCGGGAGGCGTCGAGCGGGAGTGGTGCGAGGCGGGGGTCCTCCGCACGCTCCGCCGACGGTCGCTCGCGCTCCTGCGGCGGGAGGTGGAGCCCGTGGAGGCCGCGGTCCTCGGGCGGTTCCTCCCGGCCTGGCAGGGGGCGACGGCGCCGCGCTCCGGCCCCGACGCGCTCCTCGAGGTCCTGGGCCAGCTCCAGGGGGCGGCGATCCCGGCCTCGATCCTCGAGGCGGAGGTCCTCCCGCTCCGGATCCGCGGCTACGCGCCGGCGGACCTGGACGCGCTGCTCGCCGCCGGGGAGGTGGTCTGGGTCGGGGCCGGCCGGATCGGGGCCGAGGACGGGAGGGTCGTGCTCCTGTTCCGCGACCGGGCGCCGCTCCTCGCCCCGCCCCCCGCCGAGGAGCGGCCCGAGGGCGGGATCCACGACGCGCTCCGCCGGCACCTCGCCGAGCGAGGGGCGTCGTTCTGGCCCGAGCTCGTGCGGGCCGCGGGAACCGCCGACGAGCGGGTCGTCCTCGGTGCCCTCTGGGACCTGGTCTGGGCGGGGGAGGTCACCAACGACACCCTGGCGCCGCTCCGCGCCTTCCTCGCGGCCGGCCGACGCGGCCCCCGGGCCGGGAGGCCCCACCCCGGGCAGCTCCGCCGGGCCGGTCCTCCCGCCGGCCAGGGCCGGTGGTCCCTCCTCGCGCCGCTCCTCGCACCGCCCCCCTCCCCGACCGAGGTGGCGCACGCGCGGGCCGCCCAGCTCCTCGAGCGGCACGGGGTCCTCACGCGGGAGGCCGTCCTGGCCGAGGAGGTGCCGGGGGGCTTCGCCGGGATCTACCCGGTGCTGCGGGCGATGGAGGAGGCCGGCCGGATCCGCCGCGGGTACTTCGTGGCGGGCCTGGGCGCCGCCCAGTTCGCGCTCCCCGGCGCGGTCGATCGCCTCCGGGCCCTCCGGAAGGGACCGGGCGAGGAGCCCCGGGAGCCCGAGGTCGTCCCGCTCGGCGCCGCCGACCCAGCCCAGCCCTACGGTGCGGCGCTCCCCTGGCCGGCGTCCGCGGGCCGACCCGCCCGGGTGCCCGGCGCGTACGTGGTCCTCGTGGAGGGCGAGCCCGCCGCGTTCCTCGAACGGGGCGGGCGCTCGCTCCTCACGTTCCCCGCCGCCGAGCGGCCGGGCTGGGAGGAGGGGTTGGTGGCCCTCGTGAAGGACGGCCGCGTGCGGAAGGTGGAGCTCGCCCGGATCGACGAGGGGCCCGCGACCGCCTCGCCCCACGCGCCCAGGCTCCTGGCGGCCGGGTTCGCCGAGGGATACCGCGGGCTCGTGCTCAGGGGTTGAGCCGGGGGGTCCGCACCGCTCGGGTCCGCGTTCGCGGCCCCGCGTGACGCCCTCGCGCGCCGCTGTCAGGCTAGGGGCGATGGGCGCCGGGTCGCTCCGGGCCGAGGGGGCGCGTTGGGCCGTCGCCACCCCTCACGCCCTCGCCACCGAGGCGGGGGCCCGGGCCTTCGGCGAGGGCGGGAACGCCGCAGACGCGGCCCTCGCCGCCGCCGCCGTGCTCGCCGTCGTCTACCCGCACCAGTGCGGGGTGGGGGGCGATCTCTTCGCGCTGGTCCGGGACCCGGACGGGAAGGTCGTGGCCATCAACGCGAGCGGCGCCGCCCCGCTCGGGATCGATCCGGAGGCGTTCCGGGCCGCCGGCGGGGGCCGGATGCCGGATCGCGGCCCGCTCACGATCACGGTGCCCGGCGCGCCGTCGGGCTGGGCCGCCCTCCACCGCCACGCGCGGCTCCCCTTCTCCCGCGCGTTCGCCGAGGCCATCGCCCTGGCCGAGGAGGGCGTCGCGGTGGCGAGCTCGGTCGGGCGCTCGATCGAGCGGAACCTCGAGCTGATCCTGGCCGATCCGGGGCTCGCGGGGGTCTTCGCGCCTTCGGGGCGGGCGCTGCGCGCGGGGGAGCGGCTGGCCCAGCCTGCCTTGGCCCGGACCCTCCGCGCGCTCGCCGAGGGCGGCGCCGATGCCTTCTACCGCGGGGAGGTCGGCGAGCGCCTCGTCGCGGGCCTCCGGGCCCGAGGTTCCCCCATCGCCCCCGAGGACCTCCGCGCCCACGAGGCGGAGCTGGACTCGGCCCTCGCGGCCCGCTACGGGGACCTCGACGTCCTGGTCGCACCGCCCAACTCGCAGGGGTTCGTCCTGCTCGAGATCCTGCTCGCCATCGAGCGCCTGGGGATCGACCCCGACCCGGTCGGTCCCGACGTCGCCCTGCTTGCCGAGATCTGCCGGGCGGCCTCGATCGACCGCGACCGCCACAACGCCGACCCCCGCTGGGCCCGGGTCCAGCTCGGCAACCTCCTCGACGAGGGCCACATCGCGGCCCTCTGCGACGAGGTGCGCGCCGTCAGCTCAGGGGTGGGGCCGACGGGCGGCCCGGTCGCGGAGGGCAGGAACGTCGCGGGGGGAAGGACCGGGCCGACCGGGCCCGCCGATGGAGACACCGTGGCGGTGGTGGCCGCGGACGCCGACGGCTGGGCGGTCTCGCTCGTCCAGAGCCTGTGGTCCGGCTGGGGCGCGGGGATCCTGGAGCCGACCACGGGGATCCTCCTCCACGACCGGGGGAACTGCTTCTCGTTGGACCCCGGGTCGCCCAACGTGCTCGAGCCCGGGAAGCGCCCCGCCCACACGCTCACGCCCGCGTTCCTCGCGCGCGAGGGGAACCTCGCGGCGGCGCTCGGGACGCGGGGGGGCGGCGGCCAGCCGCAGATCCTCGCCCAGCTCCTGGCGCGGGCCGTCGACCTGGGGATGGATCCCGCCGAGGCGATCGCCGCCCCACGGTGGCTCGTGCACGGCATGGACGTGGGCCGGACGGACCGGCACCTCCTGGCCGAATCGGACGCACCCCCCGCCGCGCTCGCCGCGCTCGAGGCGGCCGGCTTCGACCTGGTCCGGCTGCCCCCGCGCTCCGAGGACGTGGGCCACGCGCACCTGATCCTCGCCGCTCAGGCGGGCTCCGTGGCCGCCGCCGATCCGCGCTCCGACGGGGCGGCGTCGGCCGGCTGATCCACATCCGACCACGCCGACGGGCCGGGGAGGCCTGCCGATCGCGGGCCGACGGGTTTCAGGACCGCTCCCCTGCCGGCCTCAACGGCGCAGGCGGGACAGCTCCTCGATCGAGGCGAGCAGCGCGTCGAGGTCGCGTTCGAGGCGGACCAGGCGCTCCTCCAGGGCGACGACCGGGTCCGCCGGCGGAGCCTGCGTCCCCGGGTCGGGCGCGGCGATCACGCCCAGGCCCGACCCCGTCTCCACCGCCACGCCCCCCTCGGGCAGGCGCGGAGGCTCACGCCGACGCCGTCCGCGCGGGGGGAGCCCGGTCCACTCGTCGACGCCGGGCTCGGCGGGTTCGCCGCGGAGGCGACGCTGGAGGTCGAGGAGGGTGTTCACGACCTCCTCGTGCGCCTCCGACGTCCCGACCGGCGCCCCCCGATCCCGTTCCTCAGGCACTCCTCCCACCTCGTCCACCCGGCGATCGTACCTGCGACCCCCCGCCCGCGGAAGGGCCGAACGGCCCATCCCCCATCCGTCCGCGGAAGCGCCCCCTAGCCCTCGGAGGTTCGGGCGAGGCGCTCCCGGACCGCCTCCGAGACGCGCCGGGCGACCTCGGGGAACGACCTCGCCATCTCCCGGAAGTCCCGGTCGGTCATCACGATCAGCCGCATCGGAGACGCGGCGGTCACGGTCGCGGTGCGCCGCTCGTCGGCGAGGATCGCGATCTCGCCGAAGAAGTCCCCCGGGCCGAGCTCGGCCACCGGCCGCCCAGCGTGCGTGACGACGGCCCTGCCCTCCTCGATCACGAAGAACTCGTGCGGAAGCCGACCCTCCTCCAGGAGGCGCTTCCCCCCGGGGACATCCACCTCGTCGGGCCACCTGGCCACCTGCTGCCGGTCGTGCTTCGTGAGCCCCGCGAACAGCGGGATCCCCGCGGGTCGCTCGGCGTCCATCCGTCCCTCCCCGCCCCTCGCTGTTCGGATGATGGCACAGCTCGCGGACCCCCGCCCGCTGGCCCCGACCCGAGCGGCGGGGCAACCTCGGCCGGACCCCTGACCCTCCTCAGATCCTCCCCGCCCAGATCCCGACCGGGCGGAACCGGAGGGGGACGTCGACCAGGACGAGCTCGGAGGGCTCCTCGGCCCGGATCCGGAGCGACGGCTGATCGGTGACCTTGGCCGCGTCCCCGGTCGAGACCGGCTCGCCGTCGAAGGTCGCTCGTCCCTCGATCAGGTAGACGTAGGCACCGCGCCCCTCCGCCAGCGCATGCGTCGCCTCCACCCCGGGCTCGAGGCGCGCCACGTACAGCCTGGCGTCCTGGTGGACCTTCACCACCTCCCCGCCCTCCGGGCCCACCACCTGGAGCAGGCGGTTCGTCCGGTCCTCGCGGGTGAACACGCGCTGCTCGACCGAGGGCGGGAGGTCCGGGGTGTCGGGGAGGATCCAGATCTGGATGAAGCGCATCGGCTCGGTCGACGAGCCGTTCTGCTCGGAGTGGTAGGCGCCCGAGCCCAGGGTCATCCGCTGGACCGAGCCGGCCGGGAGGACCCCGTCGTTGCCGAGCGAGTCCTCGTGGCGGAACGTCCCCTCGACGACGTACGTGAGGCCCTCCACGTCCTTGTGCGGGTGGAGCGGCCAGGCCGCGCCGGGGACCAGGCGGTCGTCGTTGAAGACCCGCATGGCCCCGAACCCGTCGTTCTCGGGGTCCCGGTAGTGGTCGAACGAGAAGTGCCAGCGCGCGTGGAACCACCCGCCGTCGACCTCGTAGATCTCCCGGTCCCGCCGGATCCTGAGCACCGTCCCCTACGCTACCGCTCGAGGGTCCCGCCGTCCCCTCGCGCCGGTCCGGCGGCTCCTCCGCATCGTCGCGGTCGACCGGGAGCCCGCCGGGCGGCTCGAGAGCCTCAGGCCCCACCCGGACGCGGTCGTGGGCGACCCCGAGGAGCTGATCCACCTCGACTGGTCGGGGGAGTGGCGGTCCGGGCCGCGCTCTCGGAGACCTGGACCCGCGACCCCTTGGACCGGCTCATCGTCCGGCACGCCGCGGCCGGAGGATCCCAGCTCCTGAGGTGCGACGAGATCAGCCACGCCCATCACCGGCGCGTGGTCTGGTGAGGCGCCTGACAGCTGCCCGCCGGGCTCGTCGGGGCCCCCGGGCGGGGTCAGCGCACCAGGTAGACCGTGGGGAAGATGAAGACCCAGGCCACGTCGACGAAGTGCCAGTACTTCACGGCGGCCTCGACCGGCCAGTGGTCGGCGGGGCCGAACCGCCCCCGCCGGCCCAGGCGCCACACGAGCCCGAGCACGACCAGCCCGGTCAGCACGTGGAACGCGTGGAGCCCGATCAGCGAGAAGAAGGCGGAGCCGTAGGGCGTGTCCGGCGGGAAGTACCGGAGGCCCTCCCGCCACTCCAGCACCACGCCCACCAGGAACACGAGCCCGAGGCCCATCGTGGCGGCGATCCACCGGAGCCACCGCCGGTCGCCGAACGCCACGTAGGTCTCCCCGCGGTAGGCGGTGAAGCTCGAGGAGAGCAGCACGAACGAGATCGCGAGCCCCAGGGGCTGGTTCAGCTCCTCCGGCCGCTCGGACCCGAGGAGGTAGAAGCGGCCGGAGATCACCGCCGCGAACAGGAACGACTCGGAGATGATGAACATCCACAGCCCGAGCCGGTTCCGCGCGAGCCGGTGCCGGGCCTCGGCGGGGGTCGGCGCGTGCTCCGCGGCCACGCTCACCCGTCCTCACCTCCCCGCCGGAGCTGCCGGCCGTGCATGTAGAACCGGACGATCAGCCAGGCCTGGGGGGTCGCGAGCAGCGCCATCCAGAGCGTCGCCTGCTGGGCGTTGATCGCGATCAGGTACTCGATCGCGTCCAGGACGAACAGCGCGACGATCACGAGCTCCCCGACGAACAGGCGGAACGCGAGCTCCCGCCGGTCCCCCCGAGGCGCCTCCGCCATCCTCACTCACCTCCCCCGGCGACCGCCGGCTCGAACCGTGCGTGCTCCAGCTCCGCCCCGCCGTACCCGTACGGGTGGGCCACGACGACCGGCGGCGCCGGGAAGTTCTCCGGGGGCGGGGGCGAGGGCACCTGCCACTCGAGCGTCCGCGCCATCCACGGGTTCGCCGGGGCCGGCTCGCCCCGCCGCCACGAGCGCACCGCGTTCCACACGAACACCAGGAACGACGCGCCGAGCACGAAGCCCGCCACGCTGATCGCCCGGTTGAGCCCGGCGTAGGCCGGCAGGTAGTCGGACACGCGTCGGTTCATGCCGCGGACCCCGACCACGAACATCGGGAGGAACACCGCGTTGAACCCGAGGAACATCCACCACGCGTGGAGCTTCCCGAGGCGCTCGGAGAACATCCGCCCGGTGATCTTGGGGAACCAGAAGTAGATCCCGGCGAAGAGGGCGAAGATCTCCCCGCCCATGATCGTGTAGTGGAAGTGGGCCACCACGAAGTACGTGTCCTGGAGGTGCACGTCGGTGGCGACGTCGGCGAGGAAGATCCCGGTGAGCCCGCCGATCAGGAAGTTGAACACGAAGGCCAGGGCGAAGAGCATCGGCGTGCGGAGCCAGAGCTTCCCCTGCCAGATCGTCCCCAGGGCCGAGAGGAACACGAGCCCGGTGGGGATCGAGATCATCTCGGTGGTGAGCATGAACGGCGCGTGGAGCCAGCTCGACATCCCGCTCGTGAACATGTGGTGGGCCCACACCAGCCCGGAGAGCCCGACGATCCCCAGGAACCCCGCCACCGCCGCCTTGTACGCGTAGAGGGGCTTGCGGGACATGTGCGTGAGGACCTCGAGGGCGAGCCCGAAGCCGGGGAGGATCATGATGTAGACGGCGGGGTGGGAGTAGAACCAGAACAGGTGCTGGTAGAGCAGGGGGTCCCCGCCGCGGGCCGGGTCGAACCACGCCATCCCCGCCACCCGGTCCAAGAGGACCAGCAGCAGCGAGGCCGCGAAGAACTGGGTGACGGTGAGCGAGAGGAGCGAGGCGGCGAAGACGCTCCACACGAAGATCGGCAGCCGGCCCCAGCTCATCCCCGGCGCCCGCATCTTCCAGATCGTCACGAGGAAGTTGAGCCCGCCGAGGATCGAGGAGATCCCGAACGTGATGATGGCCAGGACGAACAGGACCTGCCCGAACGCGTTCCGCTCCGAGAGCGGGGGGTAGACGGTCCAGCCGGCGTCCCAGCCCCCGGCGAAGGGCGCCGCGAGGAGGAGCGCGGCCACCGGTGGGACCAGCCAGTACGAGAGCGCGTTGAGCCGGGGGAAGGCCATGTCCTCGGCGCCGATCAAGAGCGGCACGAGGTAGTTCCCGAGTCCCCCGAGGACCGCGGCGACGGCCACCGCGATCATCAGGATCCCGTGGAGGCTCATCACGACGTTGTAGCGGTCGGGGCCCATGACGGTCTGCCCGGGCGCGACGAGCTCCGCCCGGATCAGCATCGCCAGGGCACCGGCCAGGAGGAAGACGACCACGAACGTCACGAGGTACTGGACCCCGATCACCCTGTGGTCGGTGCAGAACCGGAGGTAGCGGAGCCGGTCCCGGTGGTCCTCCGGGACCACCGGGAGCCCCAACCACTCCCTGGCCCACCGCTCCCAGGCGCCGATCCCGAGGAGCCAGCCCGCGAGGCCCGCGACGTACCCGACGACGATCGCCACCGGCCCGCCGGCGCCCGCGCCCATCGCGAGCCGCACGGCCGAGGCGAGCGCCCAGCCGGCCGCGTACCCCAGCACCCCCCAGGCCGTGGCACGGATCAGCGGTCGCACGCCCTCCCCCCTTCAGCCCACGATGAAGGTCCCGGTCATCGTCGCCGGGTGCACGTCGCAGCGGAAGAAGTAGGTCCCCGCGGGGAGCGCCGGCACCTCGTACACGACCTCCGTCGGCCCCGTGACGATCTCGCCGACGAACAGCGCCTCGGCGGCCGTCTCGTCGGTGTAGATCGCGACGTTGTGCGGCACGCCCTGGTCCCGGTTGTCGAACGCGATCGTGAACGGGCGCCCGGCGGGCGCGGCCAGGCACCCGAGGTCGAAGACCAGGTCCTCGGCCGCGATCCGGAGCTCCGTGCCGGACGGCTCGCAGGTCGCCGGCGGCTTCCCCCCGCCCGCCGCGAGCCAGGACCGGAACTCCTCCTCCGGGACCACCCGCACCGGCATCCGCATCCCCGCGTGCCCGAACCCGCACAGCTCGGCGCACTGGAGGCGGAAGGCGGGATCGGTCTCGAACTCGCCCACCCGCGTGGGCCGCACGTAGGCCTCGGTGACGCGCCCCGGGACCGCGTCGATCTTCACGCGGAACGCCGGCACCCAGAACGAGTGGATCACGTCGATGCTCGTCACCTCGAACCGCACCAGTCGGTCGACGGGCAGGACGATCTCGGGCGCGGCCTCGATGCCGCTCCCCGGGTAGGACACCTTCCAGGCCCACATCGAGCCCTCGACCCGGACGACCACGTCGGGGTCGTGCCGATGCCCCGCCATCAGCTCCGACAGGCCCACCAGGCCGGGGTTCACCATGATCCCCATCGCGAGGAGCCCGGTGATCCCGAGCCACGCCCCGACCACCCGGGGGGATCCCCACACGGGCGGCCCATCGCCCTCCGGCCGCCCCCGGACCCGGAACCGCGCGACCGCCACGACGAGCACCGAGACCACGAACGCGAACACCGGCACGGCGAGCCGCACGAGGAGCCGGAACGCCTCGTCGGAGACCCGCGCCTCGTGGGCCGCGGCGGTGGGCAGGAGCGGCGCCCGCCAGAGCAGCGCCTCGCCCAGGCCGGTCAGCGCCAGCCAGAGCGCGGCGGCGGCGGCGAGCGTCCTCCCAGGTCGCGTCATCCCGTGGTCCCGGCCCGCGCCGGGATGCCGGGATTTTCGCGACCGAACGAGCGACCGCGGAGGGACGAGGGTCCCGTCCGAGGCGGGACCTTGATCCCTACTTCCGCGCCCGGGCAACCGTCCCCGAGGGCCCCGTGGGCGGTGGAGGCCGGTCACCGCGCGGCGCGAGGGGGACGACCGGGCGCTGGGCCGCCCCGGGGCGGCTCAGCTCGGCGCACCGCGGGGCGCCTCCGAACGCGTCCCGCGCGTCAGCTCGGCGCGGACCGCGGGGGCGACCTCGGTGCCGAAGAGCTCGATCGAGCGGAGGACCTCCTCGTGCGGCAACGACCCCACGCTCGTCTGGAGCAGGAACCGCTCGTGCCCGAAGACCTCGTGCTGGAACAGGATCTTCTCCACCAGCTGCTGGGGGCTCCCCACGAAGTTCGCCCCTCGGAGCTCGGCCGACGCCTCGTACGCGTCGCGGGTGAGCGGTGGCCAGCCCCGCTCCCGGCCGATCCGGTTCATGACCTCGGCCACCGCCGGCCAGGACTCCTCGATGGCCTCCTGCGAGGTCGGCGCGAGGTAGCCGTGGGAGTCGATGCTGAGCGGCGGGGGCCGGTGGCCCGCCCGCCGCGC
>ERZ511473.1534-NODE-1534-length-18015-cov-29.277288_pt1 | contig 18015 bp, 20 predicted proteins | sample MGYA00374947_ERZ511473 | MGnify/ENA primary metagenome ERZ511473 (study PRJEB26303, sample SAMN06343854) | sediment metagenome | isolation source: hot spring sediment | place: Canada: British Columbia | collected 2012-09-26 ... | reverse complement strand
CCATCCCGATGTTTTATTTCTCCATTAATTTTTTAAATTCTTCAATCATTGAAACCTCAATAGGATCAACGCCATATTCTTGAGCAAGATAAAAAGAAGTCCAATCAGCAAGAACAAGAGAAGAAAAAATTTTATGAAACTTATTTTTACCTTCAAGTTTTAAAATTACTACTTCTAAATTTCTTTTTTCATATAAACTTTTTAAAATCATCATCCTTTTTTTAATTTTGGGGTGATCTTCTTCGTCAAACAAAATTAAAAAAATAAAATTTTGAGAAAGATGACGTAAAGATTCTTTAAGGTCAAAGCCCTCCATTTCATTATGATTAAGTTCTGGAAAAACATTGTAAAAAGCAGGAATTTTGCTTGTTTCATTAAACTTGATTTTAAAATTATAAGCAATGGCTTGATTTTTTTCTGAAGCATAAATTAGTGGAATTTTATCTTTAATTTTTTGAGCCAATTCTCTTCCCTGCTCCTTAAACTCTTCTGATTTTAAAAGATAAGAAAGTTTATTAATTTCTTCAAGCTCCTTTTCTTTATTCATAATTTTTAAAAGAGCCTTTACTTGAAAGCCTAAAGCTAAACGTGGGGGTATCGGAGGTTCTGGTAGTTTAACAAAAGGAATATTGTTTTCTTTACTAAGTTCAAGAAGCTTGCCATTTACTGAAATTGAAACCGTTTTGAGTTTTTTTTCAAGGGCTAAATTAAAAGCAGAAATTACTTCTTCGGTATTTCCAGAATAAGAATTAAGAATAATAAGACTTTTTTTAAAAATTTCATCAGAAAGTAGCGGTAAGGCATAATTTTTGTGAATAATGATATTAAAACTAGGATCATAACAGTTTAAAATATCAGCAGCTAAATGAGAACCGCCCATACCAACAACAATAAAATTTTTTATTCCTTTTAAAGAAAATTTACCTTCTATTTTAGGTTCATATTCAAATTGTTTATTAAAATTACTTATTATTTTTTCCATAAAATTTTTATTTTAATTTTTTCATTATAACCTCTTTTAAAACTACAACATTATTGTGTTTTTCATCTTTAGCAGAATAAACTAGGGTAACTATCTTTTTTCTTTTATAATCTTAATTAAATTATTTAGTGCTTCTTTGTTTTCTTGAATTTCTTTTTCATATCTTTTTTAAAACTCTTGCCATTTAGAAACATCATGAACAAACCATTTTCTTAATTCATCTCTAGGAGCAATTTCTTTAAACCATAAATCAATTTTAGCTTTTTCTTTTTTTATACCTCTTGGCCAAAGTCTATCAATTAAAATTATAAAACCATCTTCTGGAGAAAATTTTTCATAAATTCTTTTAATACTTACTTTCATTTTATTTTTAATTTTTCTAATAATTCATCTTTGTCAACTTTAATTTTAGGCAATTTTGGCCAAGTATCTAGGCCATCATTTTTAAATCTTGGCAAAAGATGAAAATGAAATGGAAAACAGATTGCTGATCATCTTTACCGTTTGTATGAAATAGATTTGCACCAGTGGCACCAATTTTCTTTTTATAAGCTATAACTAGTTTTTTAGCAGTTACTGCAAGTTTTGATAATAAATTTTCCGGAATATCATAAAGATCTTTATAATGTTTTTTAGGAACAATTAAAGTATGACCATAAACCTGGATTGTTTTAGGCAAAAAACAAATAACATCTTTATCCTCATAAATAATTCTTGCATGTTCTTTTCCTTTTATTATTTTGCAAAAAATACAGTTTTTCATATTTTCAATTTTACTATAATTTTACATTCTTTAATATTTCAAATAATTTTAAAAAAATTAAAAAAACCTTTATGCCTTATAGAAAGTGGTTAAATGTTGCGAAAAGTTCTTTTCTTATTACTAATAAAAAAATTTAGTTTTCTTGATTTTTTAATTGTAAACTTTCAGATAATTTTCGGTAGACAAAAGCTTGAGCTAACAGTGAAGTAGGTATTGCCCAGAAAAGTCCTATTACTAACGCTAAAAATCCTAAGATGTTAATTAAAACTAATAAAATAAGTAATATAAACAAATTCCATGTATTACCTTTTGTAATTTCCCAGCTTTTCTTTAAAGACTCGATAACTCCCGAATTTTTATCTACGATTAAATAGCCAAAAAAACAAAGTCTTATTGAAAAAATTACTCCAGGTATAATCAAAAGAAGGTAGCCCAAAATGGAAATCAAGGTATAAAGAATACTTGCCAAAAAATACTTAAAAAATAGATGATATTGAGAAAAAATATCAGAAATTTTGGGTTTTTCATTATCATAAAATTTTAAAGAAATTTTAATTAAACCTAAATTGAAAATCATGTAGAGTATAATATAAAGGAACATCAAGGAAAAACCAAGTAAAATATTTTTCTTTACAAGAAAATTATTTAAATAAGACAAACTAGTTTCAATTCCGCCAATTAAAAGCAAAATAATGATAAAAAAATAAATATTTCTCTTTGTTATCTCCCAACCAAATTTTATTGCTTCTTTTTTTGAAAATTCTATCATTATTTAAAATTATCTCAAAAAAATTTTTCTAAAATTAAGACTAAAATTTAAATTTGAGATATTTAAAAATTAAGAAAAATTTTATATTTTGAAGGTATTTAAGAGAATTATCCACATTTTTTTGCTTTTCACCATAATTACAGACATATTTTGATTAAAATTAATTTAATAATATGAAATAATAGGTCGAAGTTAATTTTAAAACTTTTATGGAAACTAACAAAAAAATTGAATGGGTTTTGTGAATCGCTGTTGCTGGTGAATTTGTTGGACTGGTGTTTTTGCGTTTTTAAGCAAGGTTGTATTTTTTAATTGGTGGGATATGTTAAAATTAATTCAAAAATTCTTAAAATGAAAATTTTAGTTACTGGCGGAGCGGGGTTTATAGGTAGCAATTTAGTTGATAGGTTAATTAATGAAGGTTATAAAGTTTTTGTTATTGACAATCTCTCTGGTGGCAAAAAAGAAAATTTAAACAAAAAAGCAATTTTTTATAAAGATGATATCTATCATTTAAATAAAATTTTACCTTTGTTTAAAGAAATAGATTATGTTTTCCATTTAGCCGCTAATCCAAGGGTTGTTTTTTCTGTAGAAAATCCTATTGAAAGCCATAAATTTAATGTTAATGGCACTTTAAATGTTTTATATGCAAGTTATAAAAATAAAGTAAAAAGATTAATTTTTGCTTCAAGCTCTGCTGTTTATGGAAATATTAAAAAATTGCCCTTAAAAGAAAATACAATTCCTCATCCAATTTCTCCTTATGGACTTCATAAATTAATTGGCGAATTTTACTGCAAATTATTTTCAAATCTTTATAATTTAGAAACTGTTTGTTTAAGATATTTTAATGTTTATGGACCAAGAATGGATCCTGAAGGACCCTATGCTTTAGTTATTGGTAAATTTTTAAAACTTAAAAAAGAAAATAAACCCTTAACAATTTATGGTGATGGGAAGCAAACAAGAGATTTTGTTTATATTGATGATGTTGTTTTGGCAAATATTTTGGCAATGAAAAGTAAAAAGGTCGGTAAAGGAGAAGTTATCAATATTTGTTCAGGCAAAAATTATTCAATCAGTTATATTGCTAAATTAATAGGCGGAAAGAAAGTTTATTTACACCCAAGAAAAGGAGAAGTGAGACATACTTTAGGAGATAATTCTTTAGCAAAAAAACTTTTAAATTGGCAACCAAAAATTGATTTAGAAGAAGGAATAAAAAGATGCAGAGAATATTTTGGATTGGATTTATAATCTAAATAATGAAAATATCAGTTGTCATTCCTTGTTATAATGAATCAAAAACAATAGAAAAGGTTATAAAAAGTATACCCAAAGAAGTTTTTGAAATAATTGTTGTGGATAATAATTCTACTGATAAAACCGGAGAAATTGCTAAAAAATTAGGTGCTAAAGTTGTCAAAGAGAAAAAACAAGGTTATGGTTATGCTCTTCAAAGAGGTTTTAATGAAGCTAAAGGAGATATTATTATTACTTTAGATGGAGATGGGCAATATCCAGGAGAAAAAATTAATGAACTTGTTGATTATTTTATTAAAAATAATTTAGATTTTTTAAACTGCTCAAGGTTTCCTTTGCAAAATCATAAATCAATGCCATTTATTAGAAAACTCGGCAATTATTTTTTTAATTTTATCATTTTTCTTTTATTTGGAATAAAAACAAAGGATTCTCAATCAGGAATGATGATATTTAAAAAGGAAATATTAAAAAAGATAAAGATGGACAGTGGAGATATGCCGCTTTCAGAAGAACTAAAAATAAAAACAATTTTAAATGGTTTAAATTATGAAGAAATAAATATTCCTTATTATCCAAGAGAAGGAGAATCAAAATTAATCCCCTTAAAACATGGATTTATAAATTTAAGTTTTTTATTTGATCTTTGGCTTCAAAGAGGTAAAAACAAGATTTTTGTTTTGATTTTTTGCTTATCTTTAATAATTTTAACTTTCTCTTATTTAGCTTCATTTAATCTCGATAAAGAATTTTATAATGTTACTTCTGATGTTAATGGTGAAAATGGTTTAGCAGTTATAAATTGGCTAAATGTTGGCATTTTAAATTTGAAATTTGGTAAATATGTTAACGGTTATTTAGAAAAAGAAAATTTTGACTTTCAAAAAATAAGAAAAAATTTTTATACTCATCATCCTGTTTTTTATCTTTTCCCTACTTATTTTCTTTATAAAATTTTTGGTATTTCCGAATTAACAACTCGAGGGGGTGTCTTTATTACATTTCTAATTGGTTTAATATTTTTCTTCTTTTCTTTATATAAAATTTCTAATGACTTAATCTTTACATTTTTTTCGTCCTTATTTTTATCTATCTTACCAATTTTTGTTTATTATGGAACAACTTTTGAATTAGCTGTTTTTGCGCTTCCAACTTTTTTAATTACTTATTCTCTATTTGTCTTTTATTATTATTCTAAAAAGGAAATTTACTTTTACTTAATTTTATTTTCCATATTTTTAGGAGGTTTTATGTCTTGGTTTTATTTTTTTATGCCAGCTTCAACTTGGTTTTATTTATTATTGTTTGAAAAAAATAAAGAATTTTTAAATCAAAGAAAAAAACTTTTGCTTTGGCTTCCTTTTATTTCTATTTTAGTTTTTTCTTTAAATCTCTGGCATATTTATTTACTTAAAGGCCTAGAAGGTTTTTATGATTTAAAAAATGCTTTTATGGCTAGATCAGAAAAAATACCTTTAATTCCATGGGTTAAAACTCTTCAATTTAGATTAGATCAAGCTTACACTAAATTTTTTCTTCTTTTTTCTCTTGCTGGAATTTATTTTTTAATAACTAAATTTAAAAAATATAAAATTTTCTTACCTCTTTTATTAATGCCTCTTTTAAATACTTTAGTTTTATCTCAATGGGTTACACATCCGTTTGGGGTTGTTTTCTTTGCTCCAATAATTGCTCTATTAACTAATATCTTTTTAAAAGAATCTGTTTTCGATTTAAAAAATAATTTCATAAAAATTTTAATTTTATTTTTATTTATTGTTTTTTCGTTCTATTTTTCTTATAAAAACTTAGATTTTTGGATTAATAAGTTTCTGATTTTAGAAAAAAACGACATTGAATTACTTAACGAAATTAAAAATCAAATTAAAAATAATGAATTATGCTTGGGTAAAAATGATATGGGACTTTATTATGGAGGAATTGTTATGTGGTATTTAAGAAAAAATATTTTCTTTTCACCGGAATGTTTAGAAAATTCAAATATTAAGTATGCATTAATTTTTAATCCTCAATTGGGGATCTTTTATCAAAAAGAAGCTGCAAATTTTTTAAATAAAAATTTTAAACCAATAGGTTGCTCTGGAATTTTTTGTCTTTTAGAAAGATGAAAAATTTAATTAGTTTTTTTATCTATGGAATTGGTGGAGGAATAGCTTTTTTTATTACTTTTAGCTTAACTTATTTTCTTACAGAAAAAATGAAATTATATTATCTATTATCGGCAATTTTAGGTTATATTGCTGGATTTTTTGTCAATTTTTCTTTTCAAGCTTTTATAACTTTTCAAACAAAAACTAATTTTTACTTTAAAAGGTTTTTAAAATTTATTTTCTTTCAGATAATAGGCTTAATTTTTTATTCTTCTTTATTAGCACTCTTTACAGAAATTTTAAATATTTATTATCTTGTTTCCTTAATTTTATCTTCTGGTTTAACCTACATTTTAAATTTCTATTTAGCTAAAAATTTTGTCTTTAGACAATATAATTAGCTATAAAAAGGCTTGCCTTTAAATTTACACACAAAATAGAAAAATTTAAAAAATTAAGAAAAAAATACACAAAGAGATAGCTATTTTACAAGATATTATAGTTCAAGAGGTTTTTAAAATTTTTAAAAGTGCCATTTTGCATGGAGGAATTGCAATTTGGAGATGTTATCAAGGAAATAGATTTTCTGAGGATGTAGATTTTTTATATTTCTCCTAGAGAAAAAAGCAAAATAAAAGTGTTTTTAGAAAATTTAGAAAAAGATGGCTTTAAAATTTTAAAAAAGAAATTTACTCAAAATGCTTTTTATTCAAAAATCAGTAAAAATAAAATTGAGATAAGATTTGAAGTTTTATTCAAAGAAATTAAAAACTACATCACTAAAGAATATGAAACAGTTGAAGGAACAAGATTTGTAATCAATACATTAAGTCCAGAAAGTTTAATTTTGGAGAAAATTTCCGCTTATTTAAAAAGGGGGTTTATTAGAGATATTTATGATATTTATTTTCTTTTAAGATATTCTTCTAAAGAAAAAATAAAAAATGCTTTGTTAAAGTTATTAAAAAATTTTAAAAAAACAGTTAATGAAAAGGAATTAAAATTTTTAATTATCATCGGTGTAGCGCCTAAGTTAGAAGAAATTTTAAATAAAATAAAAAAATATGCGGAAGGATAAACATATAGCAAAAATAAGAGATTTTATTAAAAGAACTCCCATTTTCTCATCAAAAGATATTGAAAGAATTACTAAAAATAAAAATTATGCTCATTTAATTTTAAATAAATTAACAAATAGAGGAGAGATTTTTAGATTTGTCAAAGGATTTTATACCTCTTTTAACGATCCAACATATTCTGTTTTTTGTTTTAAACCTGATTATATTGGGCTTTATGAAGCTTTTAGCTTAAGAAATTTATGGGAGCAGGAAACAAATACAATAATCATTACAACTAAAAGAGTAAGGAGTGGTATTAGAAAAATCCTGGACTCCAATGTAATTATCAAAAGAATTAAACCAAAATATTTTTTCGGCTTTGATTATGTAAAATATGATAATTTTTATATCCCAGTTTCTGATTTAGAAAAAACTTTAATTGATTTAATCTATTTTAAGGAACCTTTAACAAGCCAAATTCTCAAAAATATCAAAAAGACCATAGAAAAGAAAAAAATCTTGAAATACTTAAAATCTTATCCTAAAAATTTTCAAAAATTTGTTTTAGAGAAAATCGAAATTTAATTATTTTACAACAATTTTAAGCTCTGATTTTTTAACATTGCTTAATGGCCAATAGGATTCAATAACAAAATCTTTGTCAGCAATAAATTCTACTTCTGCTCTTTGCCCTGGTTTTACTGGTTCAGTTTTGAATTTTTCGCTTCTAAAATCAAGTCCTCCATAATAAACATTATTTGCTCTAACATAAAGATAAAGTTTAACTTTTGTTCCTTTAGTAAATTCTAAGCTTGATGGATAAAATCCATAATCATCTGCTTCAACTTTAGCTTCTACTGATTTTTGCGTTTGTGTTGTTGGGGTTTGAAGCGTTGGAGTTTTTACAGGACATTTTTCTGTTTTTACCCATCCTGGAGGAACATCGCAAGGAGTAGGAAATTCTTTACATTCTGTTGGATTTTGAGGATTATAAGCAGGGGTAATTACTTGGATGCAAATTCCTCGGCTTGATGTTGCTTGTAATCCAGGAAGGGGAAATTTTGGTTCAAATAGTGGTAACGGTTTGGGTCTAAATATTGGTTTTGGAACACTTACAATATTTCTTACAATTAACGCATCAATACCATTATTATCTTTATCCATAAAACCATAAACATTAATTTTATCTCCAACCTTGAAGTCTTCTAATTTTGCTTTTTGTCTGTTTCTCTGAAGTAAAATTGTATCATTAGTAATTTGGATAGCTAATTCTTTTTGCAAGATTGGTCTTCTAATACCTAAAACGCAGGGCATAGATTTTTTGCTTTCTTCTGATTCAAAAAGCATACATCTCCAACCCATATCTCTAACAGCAAAAAATACTGCTTTAACATTTTCTATTCCTGGATCCAGTAAAATTCTTGTAATTCTTAAATTATTAACTTGAACAATAACATCAGTGCTTCTATCCTCATCTGGTAAAATTGATCTTATAACTTCTGGAGTTATTATCCCTGTTTCTTGAGTTTCTGGAAGGACTGGCATCACTCCTTTAGGAAGTTTAACTTCTTCTGGTTGAATAAGTTTTATTTCAAGTTTTACTTCTTTATGTTCAGCTTTTTCTTCTTTTCCTTCCTCTTCTTCTTTTTCCTCTTCTTCTTTTTCTTTTGAAACTTTAATTTCATGACGAGGAGCTTCTAGGGTAGTTGTTGCTTGAATTTGACCTTGCTGAGTTAATTTTTGTAAGATATCCACAATTTGTTTTAAAAGATTAGAATCAATTTGTACTGTTTGAGCAATAGTAAAACTTACGACCAGAAAAAATATAGAAATAAATAGTAATTTTTTCATTTTTCAAAATTCTTAATCCGACCTTATTTAATTATACCTTAAATTTAAAAAACGGAGCTAAAAGAATTAAAAGCTGCCCGGTTGATTTGTTCTTAATTTCTGAATTTCTTAAGAAATTGAGAAATTAAAAGACTAGATAAGTATGTTAAAAATATTGAACTGGCATGGTAAGTAAGAAACAAAATTGGAAACTATAAATTTTTTAATTCTTTTAATAATTTTTCGATAAATTTTTCTTTAGAAAATTCTATAGCCCTTTGAAATGAATTTTGAGAAAATTTTTCTTTTAAATCTTCATCTTTTAAAATCTCATTAATTTTTTCTGATAAGACCTTAGAATCTTTAGGTACAATAACAAAACCAGTAATTCCATCTTGATTTACAAAAGAAGTGCCGGTCCCTAATTCCGTAGAAATTACCGGCCTTCCACAAGCCATAGCTTCTAAAAGAACTATTCCGAAAGCTTCTGATTTAGCAATTGAAGGTAAAACAAATACATCACACGAATAATAATATGGAACAAGATTTTTAACAGGAGGAATTAAAAAAACTTTATCTTCTAATTTTAATTTTTTTATCATCTTTTTGTATTTTTCTTTTAAAGGACCTTCACCAATTATTAAAAACCTTGCTTCAACATCTTTTGCTGCTTCAATCAAATATTCAAATCCTTTATAATAAACATAACGTCCAACAGAAAGAACGATTGGTGGTTTATATTTTTTCCTTATTTCCTCAGATTCTTTTTTAATTTCTTCAGTTAATTTAAATTTTTCTAAATCTATACCAAAAGGTATAACAACACATTTTTCTTTAAATTTTTTAAGATAGTTAGAGCTCTCAATTAAATTAGGATTAGAAACAAAAATTTTTTTAGCTTTTTTAAAAGCAAATAAATGAAAAGGCTTAAAGAAAATCTCTAAAATTTTTTGACGAGCTATATCTGAATGATACCAAATAACTAAATCTTTATTTCGTGAAAATAAAAAATAAGCTACAAATCCCAAAGGGAAAGGATAATGTAAAAAAATTAAATCATAATTTTTAAAAATTTTCCGATATAAAAAAAAGAAATCAAAAGAAATTGGCATTCCTAAAAAAATTCCTAAACTTGCAGCTCGATAAACTTTTATCCCATTAATTTCTTCTACTTCCCTTTTAAATTTATCATTACAAACTAAAACATTTATTTCAAAATTATCTTTACCATTAAGCCATTCAGTAATTTCTTGAACTATTGTCTCCACCCCACCAATCCAAGGATAATATAATTTATTTACTTGAAGGATTTTCATAATAAGCTAAATAATATTCACCGTGTATTTTTTCTAACTTGTAATTAAATTTTTTAAAGAAATCTAATATAAAATTTTTATTTTCTAAATTATTATCCCAAATTTCTATTATAAATTTAGCTCTTAATAAGCTCAAAGTCTTTTCTAATCCCTTTAAAACTAAATTTTCTGCACCCTCTACATCTATTTTAACCAAACTAATATCTTCGGGTTTTAAAGAACTTTCTAAAAGAAAATTATCCAAGTTTGTTGATTTAACACTAATTTTATTTTCTGTTTCTTGTTTAATTAAAGAATGAGTAACTGAATATGAAGAAATAAAAAAATCCATAGTACCAACTCTATCAGCAACTGCTAAATTTAAGGGGATAATTTTATTTTCTAAATTATTTAATTTTATATTAATTTTTAAATATTCAAAATTATTTGGTTCAGGTTCAAAAGCATAAATTTTTTCAAAAAAATCGCTATATAAGATTGAATATTTGCCAATATGTGCACCTATATCTAAAAAAATTTTACCTTTTTCTTTAAAAATATTATCAATCTTTTCATCTGCTAAAATAGTCATTAAATCAATATCATCTCTTATTCTAAATTTTTTATTATTTATTTCAATGATTAAATTTTTATAAAGACTATTGATAACAGCATAACGTATTTTAAAATATAAACTTCTACCAATTAATTGAAGAGGTTTAAAAATTAAATTAAATAAAGCAGCTAAGATAATTTTAAGCCTAGCAAAAAAACTAGTTTTAACTTTAATCAGAAAAAATTGGTTTTTAATGAAATGTATATAGTTTAAAATTTTCTTTTTCATTTTACTCTAAGAATAAAATTTTGTATTTATCAACCATTTTTTCTATATTAAATTCTGTTAACACTCTTAAAAAACTATTTTCAATTAATTTTTTTCTTAATTCTTCATTTTCTAATAAAGCTTTTATTTTTTTAGCCAAATCTTTTTCATCACCTAATTTAAAAAATAATCCATCTTCATTATCTTTAATTAACCCCTTAATTCCATGAACATCAGAAGCTATAATGGGCACTTTTGAAGCCCAAGCTTCTAAGATCACAATAGGCAACCCTTCCCATCGAGTAGAAAGAATAAAAATATCAGCATCTTTGAGAATTTTAGGAATTTCTTTTTGGAAACCCATGAATTTTATTTTATTTTCTAAATTTAAATTTTTAACTAAATTTTCTAAATTATTTCTATCTGGGCCATCGCCTATTATAAATAAAACTAGATTTTTACTTTTTAAAATATCTACGGCTTTAATTAAAGTTTTGATATCTTTTTGATAGTGTAATCTGCAAATTGTAAGTAAAATTTTTTCATCATATAATCCAAATTTATTTCTTAAAAATCCCTTTTCTATATTTTCAAATTCTTTTATATTAATACCGTTTTCAATTAATATTAAATTTGTTGTATTGATTAATCGTAATCTTTTAGCTAAATCAAAATCATCTTTTCCTACACATACCAATTTATCTACAAAAATTCTATTTGTTAAAATTTCCCAAAATAAAAAAAAATAGTTTAAAGGAAATTTTTTTCTTATAAAATGAATCCCATGCAAAACATAAATAAATTTAAAAGATTTTTTAGAAAACAAAAAAGTAAGTTTTAAATAAATTGAGCTTCTTATTCCATGACAAACAACAATTTGTGGTTTTTCATTTTGGATATTTTTTTTCAAGCTATCACAAATTTTAAAAATTTTTTTATCTTGCGCAAAATAAACCTTAAATTCTTTTAAAAAATCTAAAAATTCTTTTTGTGGCTCTTCGGGTAAATAAAAAATAAATTCAAAATCAGATCTCAAGTTTTTAGCGATATCTAAGGCTACTTTTTCTCCCCCTGATAATTTTCCACTACTTAAAACAAATAAAATTTTTTTCATTTAAACTTATTTAATATTTCAATTGCCCTTTTATAACTTTTTGGATATTTTAATCTATAAATTAAAACTTCCGATTTCCAAAAAAATTTTCTTTGAATTTGTCTAAAAAGATATTCTAATTTTCTATAAGGTTTATATCCTAAATAAGATAAAATTAAAAATAAGAAAGAAAACCAATTAAATCCCAAAGATAATGATTTTTTAAAAGACTCTCTTCCTTCATTTATTTTATTTGCTAAACAATAAAAGTTTCCTAGCCTTGAATACCATATTTTTTTTATTTTTATAATGTAATTTAGAAAAATTTTATCTTCTATTTTATTTAATACATTTTCATTATATTCTTCAATTAAACTTGTAATTCTTTTTACAAAACTTAATGGATCTTTATTTTCAACATATGAACCTTGGCTCGGATGTCTAGAATATAGAGTAATGGGTTCTTGAGGAAAAAGCTTAACCTTTGTAAATCCGTCTTTTTCTTTCAAAAAATATCTATAAATTAGACCTATTTCACTTACACCATTTTGTTCTGGTTTAAAATATTCCCCAATTTCTATAACCTTTTTTCTAACAATCATATTGACAGGACCGCCGTGTTCAACATTTATTATTTTTTTAGTATCCTCATCAAATGTCCAAGCTAAACTAAAAAGAATATCTATATGAGGATTTTCATCTAAGTATTTTATTTTTAATTCTAAGTATTCTGGATAATATAAATCATCTTGGTCTAAAAAAGCAATATATTCTCCTTTAGCTTCTTTGCAGGCTATGGTTCTTGGAATTGCCGGTCCTCCAGTGTTTTCTTCCAATTCAATCAATTTAATTCTTTTATCTTTTTCTACATACTTTTTAACAATTTCAACTGTTTTATCTTTTGATCCGTCATCAACAATTATCATTTCCCAATCTTGAAAGGTTTGCCATAAAACGCTTTTAATTGTTCTTTCTATAAATTTTTCTCCATTATAAGTTGGAGTAATTATACTAACTCTTGGATTTTCCATTTTATTAATCTAAAAATTTTAATTAACAACCATAAAAATGTCTTAAATTTTAATTCTATTTTTAATTTTCTATAATCCGGATTTTTAAATTCTTTAAATTTTAATTCGTTTATTTTTTCTAAAATAAATTTTATTCTATCCTCATATTTATGAAAATTAAAAACTTTTTGATAACCATTGAAAGCTATTTTTTCTTTTTCTTCTTCATGTGATAAGTAATAATTTATTTTTTCTTTTAAATCCTTCCAATTGTCGAAAACAACCAAATCTTTATTTTCTTCAAATAACTCTTCAAAACCATTATTTTGTATTCTATTAGTAATAAGCATTGAACCTGACATTAAAGCTTCAAAAATTCTCATATTAATGTCATTTTTTATAGAATAATTAAATACTATTTTGCTTTGGCTATAAATTTCTCCAATTTTTTTACAATCAGCCGGGCTAATGAAATGATTAGGGTATTCTTTTTTTAATTTTAACAAAAATTTTTTTCTCTTACCCATCCCCAAACCACCCACAAATCCTATATCATAAATTTTTTCTAAATTTTTTTTGCCATGGTATTCTGGATCACCTGCAAGTGGCAGCCAATAAACATATTTAAATTTTCTTTTTAGTTTTTCATAATCTTCTTTTTGAGCAACAAAAATAATATCGAAGCTTTTTGCCATAACTTCATCACAAATTAAAGAAAGATGCGTATCTATAAGCCATATTGCCTTAGGATGATAATTAATATCTAAAATATAATGAGTTCCAAAGTCTATTGCTAATACAAAATCAGGTTTTATTTCTAAAATTTTATATTTTTCCTGAGGAGAGATAACTATAATATCGTATCCTAATTTTTTTAATTCTTTTTTAATATATTGCCCAGTCGTACAAGGATATTTTTCTTCAAAAATCAAAGCAATCATTTTTTATTCAAAAGCTAAAAACAAAATTATCAAACGGATATTTAATTCTATTTTTTAAATCTTTGTTTATTTCTATTTCTTCTATATCCCCGTTAAAATTTATGAAAAAACTTTTATATCCAATTGATTTTAAGATTTCTAAAACCTCTTCATATTCTATAAACCTTTCATTAAGATATATTTCTAATGTTAAAATAGGATGACATGATTTTAACAAGTTAATACCCCCTTTAATTACTTCACTCTCTATTTTCTCTACATCTATTTTGATAAAATCAGGAATCACATTATTCTTTGAGCAAAAATTATCTAAAGTAATCATTTCTACTTCAATAAAATCTTTATTTTGTTCATTTAATATAATATTTGTAGCTAATGAATTCATAAAATGACCCCTTTCAAATTTTATTTTTTTATTTTCTCCTCCTATGGCATAAGGGATTACTTTAATTCTTTCATTTTTATTCAAATTCAAAATTTTAAGAGCATAAGGATTAGGTTCAAAAGCATAAGCCGTAGAAGATTTATTAATATTTGTTATTAAAAATGAATAATATCCATAATTAGCACCTACATCAAAAAAATTTTTAATCCGATCTATATTCTTTAAGATAAATTTAGTTAATTTATATTCCGCTGGTGTATGAATATAAGCTCCATATCTATAAATATCAGTATAAGGAGGTATTGTAATATAAAAATCTTTATCAATAAATAACTTAGACTTTTTAATGAAAGTAAATTTATTTTTTAGAAAAATCCATGCTGTGTAATTAATTTTCTTAATTATTTTATCAAATAAAAATATATGAACAAAAAGCAGAATATATTCTGGAAAATGTTTTAAATATTTAATAATGTTTCGTTTAGGATATGAATCATAAATTTTATCAAGTTTAGAAATAAAATTGCTTTTCATTACTAATAGAGTTTAAATATTAAAAATAAATTACGCCTATGCCCCATCCATCTTGATTTATATCTTTTATAAATTCTTGGATTTTATATTGCTTTTTAACTTCTTGCCAAAAAATTGGCACTCCTCCAGAAAATTCTAGATTACCTTTAGGAGCTATATCATGAAAAGCAATAATTCCTCCTTTTCTAACTAATGGTGAATACATTTCAAAATCTTTTTTCACTCCTTCATAACTATGGTCAGCATCAACGAAAAGAAAATCTAATTGATTGTCATTTAATATTTTTTTAACTTCCTCTAGGGTGTCTTGTTGATGAGAATCTTTTCTTAAGAGATCAATTTTTTGATTTTGTTTAACAAAGGCTTGGTAAATTGGAATTTTCCATTCTGGATAGCCACCACCAAATGGACCTTTTGGTAAATCAATACTAATTATTGTGGCGTCATCTCTGGCTAATTTACAAAAACAAAACAAACTTCCACCATTTGCTGTTCCAATTTCTAAAATATATTTTGGATTTAGTTCTTTAAAGATTTTCAAAAGTTCAACAAATTCCTCTTTTATTTGCCAAGGTCTTATAAGCCCTGAATAGAAATTCCACGAAAAATCAAAAATTTCTTCTGGATTATTAGATGAAAATGATTTTAAAGATTTTATAACTTCTTCTTTGTTTTTTCTTGCTTTCCTTTCAGCTATTTTTTGTTTTAAAAGATTCAATCTACTAATTGGAAAACGAATAGCTTTTTTAATAAAAGCTTTGACTCCGTAATTTTTTATGACAAAAATTGATTTTTTGATGATATTCATTTTTTATTCCCTATTTTCTTTTAATTTTTAGACAAAATTTTTAAATATTCTAAAATTTTGGGAAGTTCGTTGTAATCAATTTTATAAAGTATGGGTAAGTTTTCTAATTCTTCTTCAATTTCAGGTTTTACATAAGAGGGGATTTCTGGACCTTCAATGCCAATATCAATATCAGCTCTTTCATCTGCATTTCCTTTAACTTTTGAACCAAAAAAGAAAATTTTATATTGAGAAAGATCTAAATCTTTAAAATATCCTCTTTTAATTTTTCGACTGGATAATGTTCGAGCTTCATAAGGTAATTATATGCGAAAATATCCCGATTTATAATTAAATATTCTTAAAGATTTATTTTTTTAATTTTTTTAACTCTTCAAAAAATATTCCCGAAGCCAAAATCAAAAGACCAATATCACGAACGGCAACATCATTAAAAATTCCTAAGATAGTAATAACTCCCAAAAGGTGTATAATGGCTAAACCTGAAAAAATTAAAGGATAAATGCCAGATATTAATCCTAAACCAACAATAAAATTAAAAAGACCATTAAATCTCATTAAAAGTTCTTGATTAAAATTTTTTGTCCAAAGAGGTAAATAAGAAATCCAATAGTTGGGCTGAATAATTTGCCAAATACCAAAAACAAGAAAAACAAAGCCTAAAGCAAAGCGATAAAAATTAAGTTTCATTTAACTACGATTTCTCCTTTAAAAGATGGATTTAAATGATCATGATAATACCATTCACCAACTTCATTAAAAACAAAACTCCAACTTTCTCTAGGAGCAATTCCTCGGCAAGCATCAAAAATTTTATCTTGTTCTGGAGTGCCGCATTTTCGAATACTTGATCCTGGATAAACTTCGTGAGTTGGATGAACATCCGAAGCTGGCCAAGAAGGATTAGAAGATTCATTAACCCAAGTAACCTTTGTTCCTTTAGTAATTTCTACTTCTTTTGGTTCAAATCCTTTATTTGTTATTTTAATAATGACTTCTGAAGGTTGAGCTGAAGAGGTTGTTGTTGATGTTGGTTCTGTTGAGGTTGTGGGTGTTGTGGTAACTTCAAAAGCTGGAGGTTGAGGTAATTCAGGAGATAAAACAGGAGTTCTAAATCTTGTAAAAACATAATAACCGACTGCGACTAAAATTAAAAGAGCGCCTATAGCCATTACCAAATTTTTATTCATTTTAAAAGTAAAAAATTAATTTACGACTTTTTATAAATTTTTTAATAAATTTTCTTCTATTTTATCCCAATTGACAACATTCCACCAAGCTTCAACATATTCTGCTCTTCTATTTTGGTATTTTAGATAATAAGCGTGTTCCCAAACATCAAGTCCCATAATCGGCATATCTCCATTCATTAAAGGGTTATCTTGATTTAAAAGTGAGTAAACTTTTAATTTTTTCTCTGAAGTGATAACAAGCCATGCCCAGCCAGAGCCAAAATGTTTAATAGCTGTTTCGGAAAATAATTTTTTAAATTCTTCAAAGGAACCGTAGTTTTTTTCAATTTCTTCTTTTAATTTTCCTTTAGGTTCACCGCCTCCATTTGGTTTCATTATTTCCCAAAAAAGCGAATGATTATAATGACCACCGCCGTTATTTCTTACTGCTGTTTTTATTTCTTCGGGAAGTTTATTTAAATTTTTTAAAATCTCTTCAAGTTCTAAATTATGAAACTCTGGATATTTTTCTAAGGCAGAATTTAAATTATTAATATATGTTTGGTGATGCTTAGTATGATGAATTTCCATTGTCATTCGATCAATATACGGTTCTAAAGCATCATAAGAATATGGAAGAGGTGGTAAAGAATAAGGATATTTCATTTTTGTTCCCGATGTTAGTTAGCCGGCATTAATTTTTCCATATAAAATTTTAACTCTTCAAATAAATTTTTCAAAAATTCTTTGTAATTTTCTTTTTCTTGTTCAAAATTTTGAACATTAGAAAAATAAACTGCATTTCTTAAGGGAATCATCATAAACTCAATTAAAACAAGCCTTAAGCTTTCAATCATTCGAGCACCACCTAATTTTCCAATAGAAACCCCACAAATACCTACTGGCTTATGATTGAATTCTTCGTAAAATTCATCAAGAAAAAGTTTTAACTCTCCTGGAAAAGAATGATTATATTCAGGAGAAACAATTATAAAGCCTAGAGAATTATTTAAAATTTCTGAAAGTTTATTTCTTTTTTCTTCGCTCATTCCACCTGTCCAGGGTTTATCAAGCCAATCTTTAATTTTTATATATTCAACCCCAAAACCAAAATTTTTTGCTTCTTCAACAACAAAACTGGCAATTTTTTCAGAATTTGCTCCTTCTCTTCCTGT
>ERZ511473.1525-NODE-1525-length-18197-cov-51.932450_pt1 | contig 18197 bp, 18 predicted proteins | sample MGYA00374947_ERZ511473 | MGnify/ENA primary metagenome ERZ511473 (study PRJEB26303, sample SAMN06343854) | sediment metagenome | isolation source: hot spring sediment | place: Canada: British Columbia | collected 2012-09-26 ... | reverse complement strand
GTCCAGGGAGAGTTCCAGCAGGAGCCGGTCCTCCTCAGGGGTCAGCTGGATCTGAAGAGGGGCTGCCATGTTGACATAATAAGGGGTTGGCACTTAGCAGCTTCCGGGCCACCTGCGCCAGGGCCTTCCGGTCGGGGAGGAGGAGGGCGAAGTGGTAGAGGCCCACCGAGGGGTAGGGCCTTGGGAGGGCCTGGGGATCGTGGAGGATCTCCAGATGAAACCCCTCCCCCTCGGGGAATAGCCGGTAGCGGGGTGGGTCAGCTTCCACCTTTAGGCCCAGAAGGTCCCGGTAAAAGGCCAAGGCGGCCTCCAGGTCCCGCACCCTTAGGCTCAGGGAGGAAAGCCGCCTGGGAAAGGCCATTACTGGGCCACCGCCTCCTGGGCCTTCACCGCCTCGGTGTCCACGCTGAAGCGCACCTCCTCGCCCACCAACACCCCGCCCAGCTCCAGGGGCACGTTCCAGGTGAGGCCGAAGTCCTTGCGGTTCAGCTTGCCCTCGAAGTGGGCGGCCACGCGCTCGTTGCCCCAGGGGTCCTTGGCGGGGCCATAGGTTTCCACCTCAAAGGAAAGGGGCTGGGTGACGCCCCGGATGGTGAGTTCCCCCTCCACCCGGTACCGTCCCTCCCCCAGGGGGGTGATCCGCTCACTTTTAAAGAGGATTTCCGGGAAGTTCTCCGCATCCAGGAAGTCAGGGGAGCGGAGGTGGTTGTCCCGGTCCGGCACGCCGGTGTGGATGCTCTTGGCGTCCAGCCGTGCCTCCACCCGGAGGGGCCTCCCCGCCTCGTCGGTTTCCACAAAGCCCTCTTTAAGGTTCAGGGTGCCTTTAACCGTGGCGATCATCATGTGGCGCACGGCGAACTCGATGCTGGTGTGGGCTGGGTCTAGGTTCCAACGCATTTCCGAACCTCCTTGGGCTCGAGGCCCAAGGGTATAGTATCCATAGCGCTATAATCTGTCAAGCATTATCCCGGGTAGTAGCTGGGGGAGAAGGTGAGGCCCAGGGCCTGGGCGAAGGCCTGTAGGCCCAGGCGGTCGGGCTCCTCCAGGTGGTAGCGGAAGTTCCAGAGGTAGTGCTCCACCAAAGCTGGGTGGAGGCCAAGCCGCCGGGCCTCGGCCTCGGCCACCTCCCCAAGCCGCCTAAGGCCCTGGCGCCGGGCCCTCCTTAGGGCCCGCACCAGCTCCAGGGGGGGAGGGGTTTCCTTGCGGTAGGCCCAGACGGCGAAGACGAAGGGAAGGTGGGTGCGCTCAAACCAGAGCATGGAGAGGTCCACCACCTCCACCTCCCCGAAGCGGGTGGGGAGGGCGTGGGGGGTTTCGGGGAGGTGGTCTAGAAGGCTGGCGTAGGCCCTTATGGCCCGGTCGCCGATCAGCAGGACCCCGTCGTATTCCTCGAGGAGCTCAAGCCCTCCTTCCCGGTTCTCGTACCGGGGGAAGACCCCCCGTTCCCTTAAGAGGAGCTTCAGGAGCTCTACGCTGGTGGCGCTCTCCGTGGTGAGGGCGATCCGCCTTAGGTCCGCAAGCCTTCCCTTGTGGAACAGGTTCACGGAGTACACCCGCCCCAGCACGGCCACGGAGAAGTCGGGAAGGAGCCCGAGCTCCTCCTGGTGCTCCAGGTAGAAGTAGCTGGAAACCAGGGAAAGCCCCACCTCCCCCGAGAGGACCATGCGGTTGAGCTCCGAGGGGACCCCGTAGCGGAGGGCCCAGCCGTTGGCCTCCAGGAAATGGTAAAGGGGGGCGGTGTTGGCGTAGAGGGGAACCCCTAAGGAGTAGATCATCAGGCCCCTTGGGTACCTCCCTCGGCCAGAGGAGCCGCCACGCTGTCCCAGACCCGGATCTCCCGGTAAAGGGCGTCCCGCTCCACAGGGATCCGCCCCGCTTTGCGGATGATCTCCGCAAGCTCCCTCTTGGATAGCCCCTTGGGGGTGGGGCTTCCCGCCATGTGGACGATGCGCTCCTCGATCAGGGTGCCGTCGATGTCCGTGACCCCCCAGTCCAGGGAAACCTGGGCCAGCTCCGGGGTCAGGGTGGCCCAGTACCCCTTGATGTGGGGGATGTTGTCCAGGTAAAGCCGGGCCACGGCCAGGTTGCGGAGGTCGTCCAGGCCGGTGGTGAACTCCCGCTTGCCAAGTTGCTTGGCCAGCAGGTTGCCGTCCGGCTGGAAGGCCAAGGGGATGAAGCTCATGAACCCCCCGGTTTCGTCCTGGAGCCGGCGGAGCCGGTCCATATGGTCCAGGCGCTCCTCGAGGGTTTCTATGTGCCCGTAGAGCATGGTGGCGTTGGTGGGGATGCCGAGTTCGTGGGCGGTCCGGTGGATCAAAAGCCAACCCTCGGCGGAAACCTTGGCCCGGGCGATCTCCTTGCGCACCCTTTCGGCGAAGATCTCCGCCCCGCCCCCCGGCATGGCGTCCAGCCCCGCCTCCTTAAGGGCCTGGAGCACCTCCTTGTAGGGGAGGCGGGCGATCTTGGAGAAGTGGTGGATCTCCGCCGCCGTCCAGGCCTTCACCTGGACCCCGGGGAAGCTCGCTTTTAGGGCCCGCACCAGGTCCAGGTAGTAGGAAAAGGGCCTTTTGGGGTGGTGGCCCGCCGTCATGTGGATCTCCGTGAGGCCGGGCTGGTACCGCTCCCTCACCCAGGCCACCACCTCCTCCACATCCCAGTCCCAGGCTCCCTCCTCCCCGAACTTTCTCTGGAAGGCGCAGAAGGTGCAGCCCACGTAGCAGATGTTGGTCTGGGAAACGCGGATGGAGTGGACGAAGTAGGTCTTGTGCCCGTGCTTTTTCTCCCGCACCCGGTTGGCCAGGCGCATGAGGCCTGGCAGGTCCCGGGTTTGGTAGAGAATGAGCCCTTCCGCAAAGGTGAGGCGTTCGCCCGCCTCCACCTTTTCGGCGATGGGCCAGAGCTGGGGGTCCCGGATGCCCTTCACGAGGAGGAGTCTACCCCTTCCCGGAACCTTTGGACTAGGGCCATGACTTCCCTTCGCCTCCCCCCCACGCTTTTCCCCGGCAAAAGGCCTCGCAGGTAGCGATCGGTGAGGAGGAGGTCCACGTAGGGGTAGACGGTGGCGGCCATGACCGCATCCAAAAGGTCGGAAGGGCGGGGCTTGCGGTTTAGGTCCGAGGCCATGCGGGCGAGGAGCTCGGCCAAAAGGCGCACGAAGGGCACCTCCTTGAGCCCGGTACGCCCTTTTATCTCCTTAAGGGCACCCTCGAGGGCCTCCCGGTAGGGCAGGCCCCTCAGGGCCTCGGGCAGGCCCTGGAAGGGGGAGAGGTCGGCGGGGGCCTCCCAGCTTCCCCCCCGCCAGAGGAAGTCCTCGCGGGAAAGTCCCCGTTCCTGGCGCACGGCCACCTCCTGCCAGGGGCGCACCCAGTACCCCTGGGAAAGCTCGGAGAAGAGGTCCTGCAAGGCAGGTAGCAGGTAGCCTGCCTTTTCCTCGGGACCCCGGATGGGGAAGAGGGTTTCCAGGACGTGGAAGGGGCTTGGAGGGGCCAGGACCCGGCCCTTCAGGGCCAGATAGAGCTCGCCGAAGGCCTCGTGCCCCCGCTGGCCCAGGCGGTGCTTGGCCATGCGGCTGGCGTGGTTTTGGTCCAGGTAGACCAGCAAGTCCCTCAGTCCTTGGCCTTGGCCAGCCAAAGGGCGGAGGCCAGGAGGGCCACCCCGCCGGCGAAGAGGAGGAAGTCCAAGGAGGTCTGGGGCTTGAAGGCCGAGGCCTTCTCAAAGAACTTCACCACCAGGATCATGACGATCACCTGGCCCAGCTTGCCCTTGAGGTCCGCCAGGCTTTCCACCGTGAGGACGTTTTCCAAGGGAAGTTCCAGCTTGCGGATGAAAAGCTCAAAAAGGCCCAGGCTGAAGATGAGGAAAACGGCGCTTAAAAGGGCCAGGTCCACGGCGCCCACCAGGACGGGAAGGGCTTCGTCCAGGGGTTTTTGCACCGCAAGGAGGGTTTCCTCGAGGGCATGCCAGGCGAAGTAGAGGGCCCCGAGGAGCATCCCCACCACGGGGAGAAGCATGAGCCAGCGCAAAGGGTAAACCAGGGCTTCCGGGCGCATGGGGAGATTCTAAGGCAGGTAGGGAACCGCAGGAGAGGTGCGGGTGGAGGCCCGTTCGATCAGGAGGGGTTCAAAGCGCACGGCCCGGGGAGGGCCCGCATAGCCCTGCATCCTCTCCAGGAGAAGTTGCGCCGCCCGGGCGCCCATGGCCTCCACCGGCTGGGAGATGGTGGAAAGCCCCACCTCCTCGGTGAAGGGATGGCCGTCAAAGCCCAGAACCCGCACCTCCTTGCCCACGGTAAGCCCAAGCCTTTCCGCTTCCTCCAGGACGCCCAAAGCCACCTGGTCGGCCCCGGCGAAGATGTTGAGGGGCGGGGAGGCCTTCTCCAGGAAGTACCGGAGGGCTAGCCTCCCCCCTTCCTGGGAGAGCCGGGTGGTGTAGAGGTGCTCCTCGGGAAAGGGGCGGCCTGCCGCCTTGAGGGCTTCCCGGAAGCCGGCCAGGCGCTCGGCGAAGACCGTGTGGTGGAAGGCCCGGTCGGGTTCCTCCTCCACCTTCACGGCGAAGATGGGGCCGGGAAAGCGCGCCAGGTACTCCCCGGCCAGGTGGCCCCCCAGGAAGTTGTCCAGGAAGACGGAGTCGTACCGGGGGTTCTTGGCGTCCACCAATACCACGGGGCGGTCGGTGGGAAGACGGCTTCCTTCGAAGTGCTCGCTGAGGTCATAGGAGGCGAGGATGAGGCCGTCGGTGAGGAAGGCCAGGGTGGAGCTTTCCAAATACCGCCTGAGCCGGGCCTGGGAGAGGATGGGGAAGAGGGCCAGGTCGTAGCGCTTTTCCAGGAGGACGCCCTCGATGCCCTCCACCAGCCTTCGGTAGAACTCCGTGGCCACGAAGGGAAGGAGGACGGAGACCGTGTAGCTTCTTCCTCCCGCGATGCGCCGGGCGTGGGGGTTGGGGGTGTAGCCCAGCTCCTCCATGGCCTTCAACACCCGGGCTCGCGTTTCTGGCCGTACTGACTTGTGATTGTTGAGTACCCGGCTCACCGTGCCCAGGCCGACCCCGGCCCGGGCGGCCACCTCGAGGATGGTGGGTTTCTTCTTGCTCATAGCCTGGTTCCCTGTTCCTGGTGGAAGCGCTTCATGGAAACTTCCATAACCAGCATAGGGCAAGGAGAAGGTTTTTGCAAGAATGGGGGCATGGCCTATGTGCTTCTGGCGTACCTCCTGGGTTCCCTGGTGGGGGGGCTCCTCTTCTTCCCCGAGGTGCGGGCCAAAGATCTTCCGGGGGGCTCGGGGGTCTTCCGCCGCAAGGGTCCTTGGGCTGCCCTCTGGGTGGTGCTGTGGGACCTGGGCAAGGGAGCCTTGGCCCTTCTCCTTGTTCCCCCCGAGTGGCGGGTGTGGGCCGCAGCGGCGGTGGTGGCGGGGCACAACTGGCCCCTTTTCTTCCGCTTCCGGGGCGGGGGTGGGATTGCCCCCTCCCTGGGCTACTTCCTGGCCTGGCTTCCCGGGGAAACCCTGGGGGCGGCGCTTTTGGGCCTGGGGGTGGCGGGGGTCTACCACCTCCTTTACTGGAGGAAGCGGCGTAAGGGTATTTATCCCATACCCTTCGGGGCCATCTTCGGCTACCTGGCGCTTTTGCTCCTGGCCCCCGCCGAGGGGCGGCTTGCGGCCTTGCTGGCGGCCCTGGCGGTGGCCCTGAGGGGTCTGCAAATCCTCTCGGGAAGATGGTAGCTTTAGGGCATGAAGCTTTTACGTTTTAACGAAGGCCGCTGGGGGATACTGGAAGGGGAGCTGGTTCTGGAAACGGATGGCCCCGGGGGAAACCCCACGGGAAGGCGCTACGACCTGGCCTCGGTGCGCCTTTTGGTCCCGGCCACGCCCAGCAAGATCGTGTGCGTGGGGAGAAACTACCGGGAGCACATCCGGGAGATGGGGCACGATTTCGGCCAGGACCTGCCCAAGGAGCCGGGCCTGTTTCTGAAGGCCCCCAACACCCTGGCCCACCCCGGCAACCCGCGGGATCCCTGGAACACGGGGGATGCGGTGCCCTACCCCTTCTTTACTCGGGAGCTCCACTACGAGGGGGAGCTGGCGGTGGTTATCGGCGACCGCATGCGGAACGTGCCCCCGGAAAAAGCCCTGGACCACGTGCTGGGGTACACCATCGCCGTGGACATCACCGCCCGGGATGCCCAGAAACAGGACCTCCAGTGGGTGCGGGCCAAGAGCGCCGACAAGTTTCTCCCCCTAGGCCCCTGGATTGAAACCGATCTGGACCCGCAGAACACCTGGGTGCGCACCTACGTGAACGACCAGCTTCGCCAGGAGGGGCATACCTCCGCCATGATCTTCAGCGTGGCCGAGATCCTCTCCTACATCTCCAGCTTCATGACCCTGGAACCCTTGGATGTGGTCCTCACCGGCACCCCGGAGGGCGTGGGGGCCTTAGAGCCGGGGGACAGGCTGGAGGTGGCCATTGAGGGCATCGGCACCCTGCACACCCGGATCGGCCCTAAGGAGGAGCGCCCATGGTGAAGGTTCTGGACCTCCACTTCCAGGGAGCGGAGAAGGTCATCGCCAGCTTCCTCCTCCAGTCCCGGGAGGGGCCGGTCCTGATCGAAACGGGGCCGGAGAGCACCTATGCCCGCCTCGAGGCCGCCTTGAAGCAAGAGGGAGTGGACCCTAAGGAGGTCCGCCATGTCTTCGTGACCCACATCCACCTGGACCACGCCGGGGCTGCCTGGCGGTTTGCGGAGCTTGGGGCCATGGTGTACGTGCATCCCAAGGGGGCTCCGCACCTGGTGGATCCCTCGAGGCTTCTGGCCTCCGCCGAGCGCATCTACGGGGCGATGCTGAAACCCCTCTGGGGGGAGCTCAAGGGGATCCCCCAGGAGCGGGTGCGGGTCCTGGAGGATGGGGAGGTGGTGGACCTCGGGGGGCTTAGGGTCCAGGCCCTGGAAACCCTGGGCCACGCCTCCCACCACCATGCTTACCTGGTGGATGGCCTCCTCTTCGCCGGGGACATCGCCGGGGTGCGCATCGCCCCGGGGCCGGTTCTGCCCCCTACCCCACCCCCCGACATCCACCTGGAAAGCTGGTACGCCTCCCTGGACCGCATCCTGGCCCTCAGGCCCGAGGTCCTCTACCTCACCCACTTCGGTCCTTACCGGGACGTGGAAGCTCACCTCCTGGCTTTGCGGGAGGTTCTGGAGGAGTGGGCGGGCTGGGTTCTGCACCGGCTTAAGGAGGGGCTTTCCCTGGAGGAGATGACCGAGCGCTTTGAGGCCTACTGGCGGGAGGGCTTGAGACGAGCCGGGATGGAGGAGGAGGGAATGCGCCTCTACGAGCTCGCCGATCCCCCCTACATGAACCTGCAAGGTCTGGTGCGCTACTGGCAGAAGCACCACCCGGAGGCCCTGGGATAGGCTTATGCTGAGCCCGTTTCCCTTGGGCCGTCCCGCGCGGATGGCGGTTATGGCCTCGGGCCGGGGCACGAATCTGGAGGCCCTCCTGGAGGCCTTTCCCCCCCAAAACCCCTGGGGGGAGGTGGTGCTGGTCCTCTCGGACAATCCCGAGGCCTACGCTTTGAAGCGGGCCTCGAGGCGGGGGGTGGAGGCGGTGGCCATCCCCTGGCGGGGGCGGAAGGCGTTTGAAAGGGAGGCCCTGGACCTTTTGCGGGCCAGGGATGTGGACCTGGTGCTCCTGGCTGGCTTCATGCGCCTCCTCTCCCCGGGTTTTGTGGAACCCTGGTACGGGCGCCTTTTGAACATCCACCCCTCCCTCCTCCCGGACTACCCGGGGCTACACGTGCACCAGAGGGTCTTGGAGGCGGGTGAGAGGGAAACGGGCTCCACGGTGCACTTCGTGGACCAGGGGATGGACACCGGGCCCATCGTCCTCCAGGGGCGGGTGCCCGTCCTGCCCGGGGATACCCCGGAAACCCTGGAAAGGCGGGTGCTTTTCCTGGAGCACCGCCTTTACCCCAGGGCGGTGCGCCTGGTGCTTTCGGGACTGGCCTTCCCCCCGGGGGAGGGCCTGAAGGCCCTTCTTGGGGAGGCTTGGCCCCGCTTCCAGGGGCTCACTCCCAGAGAGAAGCCCCTTTATCTCCGGGCCGCGGCCCTGCTTTCCGCCTGGGGCCTGGGGGGCCTGGTGCCGCCCGCCCTTATGGGCCAAGGGGGGGACTGGGGCCGGGGGGCCTTCCTCACCGCCCATCTCCTGGCGGAGGACCATCCTGCCCTGCGCCGAGAGCTTGCCGAACTTCCTGAAGAGGTCCGCCTGAAGGCCGAGGAGGCCTTGAGGCGGGTAGAATCTCCCCTATGAAGGTGCTGGTGGTGGGTTCCGGAGGGCGGGAGCACGCCCTCCTTTGGAAGGCGGCGCAAAGCCCCCTGGTGGATCGGCTCTACGCTGCTCCCGGCAATGCCGGGATGGCGGCTTTGGCGGAGCTGGTTCCCTGGAATGGGGACGTGGAGGCCCTGGCGGACTGGGCTTTGGCCGAGGGGATAGACCTCACCCTGGTGGGTCCCGAGGCCCCCTTGGTGGAGGGTATCGCCGACGCCTTCCAGAAGCGGGGCCTTCTGATTTTTGGCCCCACCCAGAAGGCCGCCATGATCGAGGGTTCCAAGGCCTTCGCCAAGAGGCTGATGGAGCGCTACGGCATTCCCACGGCCCGGTACCGCGTGTTCCAGGATGCCCTCCTGGCCCTGGAGTACGTGGAGAGCGTGGGGGTGCCCATCGTCATCAAGGACTCCGGCCTGGCGGCGGGCAAGGGGGTGACCGTGGCCTTTGACCTGCACACCGCTAAGCAGGCCGTCCTCAACCTTCTCTCCGGCCCCGAGGGGGGGGAGGTGGTGGTGGAGGAGTACCTGGAGGGGGATGAGGCCACGGTGCTGGCCCTGACCGATGGCGAAACCGTCCTGCCCCTCCTGCCCTCCCAGGACCACAAGCGCCTGCTGGACGGGGACCAGGGGCCCATGACCGGGGGCATGGGGGCGGTGGCTCCTTACCCCATGGAGGCCGCTACCCTCAAGCGGGTGGAGGAGGAGATCCTGAAACCCTTGATCCAGGGCCTGAGGGCGGAAGGAGTGGTCTACCGGGGGGTGGTCTATGCCGGTTTGATGCTCACCCGGGAAGGCCCCAAGGTGCTGGAGTTCAACGCCCGCTTTGGCGACCCCGAGGCCCAGGCCCTCTTGCCCCTTTTGCAGAATGACCTGGTGGATTTGGCCCTGAGGGTGGCGGAGGGGCGGCTTAGGGGAACGGAGCTATTCTGGCGGGAGGGAGCCTCCGCCTGCGTGGTCCTGGCGGCTCCCGGTTACCCGGAAAGCCCGAGGAAGGGGATCCCCCTCCATGTCCCGGAGCCGCCGGAAGGGGTTCTGGTCTTCCACGCCGGGACCCGGTGGGAGGGGAACAGCCTGGTGAGCGCCGGGGGGCGGGTTCTGAACGTGGTGGGGTTAGGGAAAACCCTGGAGGAGGCCCTTTCCCGGGCCTATGGCTTCATTCCCCAGGTGGGCTTCCCCGGAGCCCAGTACCGGAAGGACATAGGTCGCAAGGCCCTCCGCCCGGGCTAGGGGGCTTGGCGGTCAGTACTTGAGCCGGGCCAGGGGCAACCTGGCGCAGGCCCTGAGCACCTCCCCCAGGGTGCGGTAGCCCTTGGCCCTGAGGAGGGGGACCATCCCGGCGAAGACCTCTGCGGTCATGAGGGCATCCCCCAAGGCGGTGTGCCGGCCGATCACGGGCACGCCGAAGCGCTCCGCCAGGGTTTCCAGGCGGTGGTCCTGGAGGTCGGGGAAGAGCAGGTAGGAAAGGAGCAGGGTATCCACCAAAGGGGGCTGGTCGATCCCCACCCGCCTGAGGAAGGCCATGTCAAAGGCCCCGTTGTGGGCCAGGAGCACCGTGTCCTCCAGGAACAGGCGAAACCCAGGGAGCACCTCCTCCAGCTTGGGCTTTTCCTTCAGCATCTCCCAGGTGAGGCCGTGGATCTCGGTGGAGGCCTTGTGAATGGGGCGTCCAGGGTTGACCAGGGCCTCGAACACCTCGTGGCGGAGCACGGTTTTCCCCAGGATGTGGACCGCCCCTAGGGCGATGATGGCGTCCTTTTCCGGATCCAGGCCCGTGGTTTCCAGGTCGAAGGCAGTGTAGAGGAGGCCTTCCAGGGGAGCTTCCTCCAGTTCCTCGGGGGCGTGGAGCAGGGAGAGGTCGAAGACCTCGGCCCGGGGGGGAGGGCCTGACTTGGCGGGAAGCCGGGGGGCTTCCCGGGCGGGGAGGAGGAGGTGAAGGCGGGATCCCGCCCACCAGGCGCTTCCGCCGGACCTCTCCACCGCCTCCTTAAGCAGGGGGGGAAGGTCGGGGTGGGCAGCCCCTGGGCCCATAGGGGATTTGGGCAGGGTGAGGGTGAGGTGGAGCAGGTTCCCCTCCCGCCTTCCCTCCAGGAAGGCTTCCTCCTCGTCCCTTGAGGCGGCGGCCAGGCCTCGAGCCAAGGCGTAGGTGTCCGCCTGGACCAGGAGGTTCCTGGCTTCCTCCTCCAGGGAGAGCCCGGGGGAAACCCCTGTCTCCCGCTCCAGGGCCTGGGCCAGGAGGGCTAAAAGGTCTTCCGCCAATACCTCTGCCGCCTGGGCCGGGGCTTCCCAGGAGGCCACCAGCTGGCCGAGCTCCTCGGCGGTGGCCTTGGCGGTCTTGAGGAGGGGCTCGAGGGGGGTTCCCCTGGCCTCCTGGTCCAGGGCTTCCGCCAGGGCCTTGAGCCCCGCCAGCTTGTCCTTCAGGCGGTGGAGGAGGGCGGCATCCCACCCGCCCTTTTCCCGGGCCTCCTCCAGGAGGACCAAAAACCCTTCCTCCCCCTCCAGGGGCACCACCTGGAGCCAAAGCGGCCCTCTGGGCCCCTGGGTTAAAAACCGCTCCTCCGGCAGCCCCAGGGCGTGGACCATGAGCCCGCGGTCCAGGAGGCCGAAGAGGCTTTTGCCCACCCCCAGGCCCTCCCCCAGAAGCTCCCGGGCTCCTTGGTTGTAGAGGAGGACCTGGCCCTTAGGGTTGGCCAGCACCACCCCGTGGGGAAGGTGGCCGATGAGGGCGGCAAGCTTCTTCCTCTCCTCCTCCAGGAGGGATTTAGCCTCGGCGATGCGCGCTGCCACCTCCTTTTCCAAGGCCTCCTTTTCCTGGGCCAGGCGGTTGATGAGGTCCGCCAGGGCCCTGAGTTCAAAGGGCCCCCGGAGGCGCAGGCGGTGGCCGGGGTTGGCCAGGAGGATCTCCGCCTCCTGGCCCAGGGCCCGGGTGGCGGCCAGATAGCCCAGGAAGACCGGGTAGAGGAGGGCGGCCAGCACCAGGGTGAAAAGGAAGCCCACGAAAAGGAGCACGGGTAGCTTCGCCTGAGCCAAGCGGAGAAGTTCCTTTTTCAGGCTCTCCTCCCCTTGAAGGAGGAGGAAAAGGCCCAGGCCCACGGTCCCCCCCACCAGGAGGAGGCCCAGAAGAAGGGCTCCCAAAAAGCGCAAGGTTTCCCTCATCTTCCCCCCGCCAGCTCCTCCACCTGGGAAAGGAGGTCCTGGATGCCAAAGGGCTTGGCCATGAAGGCCTCGGCTCCCAGGGCCAGGGCCTTGGCCCGGTCCGCCTCCCGCCCCCGGGCGGTGAGGACCAGGACCTTGGGCCTTTGGGATAGGGCCTTGGCCCGCTCCAAGACGGCGAAGCCATCCATGCCCGGAAGCATGAGGTCCAGCACCATGAGGTCAAAGGCTCCTCGGGATAGGGCCTCGAGGGCCTCCTCCCCCGTGCGGGCCAGAACCACCTCGTGCCCGGCCTTCTTCAGGAGGAACTCCAAAGGCACCAGGATGCTTTCCTCATCGTCCACCACCAGAATCCTCATGCTCCACCTCCAGGGGAAGGGTGAAGGCGAAGGTGGCTCCCTCCCCCTCCTCCAACCAAATCCGCCCCCCCAGGCTTTCCACCAACCTCCGGGCCAGGAAAAGTCCCAGGCCCGTGCCTCCGGAGAAGCTCTGGAAGGGTTCGAATACCAGGGCCCTAGCCTGGGGGGGTACTCCGGGACCATCGTCAAAGACCCGGAAGAGGGCCTCGCGGTTGGTGAGGGTAAGCTCCAGACGCACCCGGCTTCGGGCGTGGCGCAGGGCATTGTGGAGGAGGTTCAAAAGCACCTGGAGGACCCGGTCCCGGTCCGTGAGGGCTTGGACCCCCGCCAGATGGGACTCCATTGTAATGCCCCTTTCCCGGGCCAGGGGTTCCACCAGGGCCAGGGCTTCCTCGGCCAGGGCCCGAAGGTCCGTGGGGCTGCGGGCAAGGGGCACCCCCGCCTGGAGCCGGGTGTAGGCCAGGATCTCCTCCACCAGGCGGGAGAGCCTGGCGGTTTCCTTGGCCAGAAGGGACACGAAGCGCCCACGCTCCTCCTCGGAAAGGTCGGGATTGGCCTCGAGGATCTCCGCCAGGGCTCGCACGGCGGTGAGAGGGGTTTTGAGCTCGTGGGAAACCGCAGCCAGAAGCTCGTCCTTGGCCTGGTCCAGGGCCTTCAGGCGCTCGTAGGCCTCGGCGAGCTCCTTCCTGGCCTCCTCGAGGGCCTGGGCGTAGGCCCGAAGCTCCCGGGATTCCCGGGCGGCCTCCTCCACCTCCTCCCGCAGGGCTTCCGGGGGGGCCTCCCGGGTGACGGAGAGGAGGAGGAGCTTGGCGGTGGCGGGCCCCACGGACCCCGCCAGCAGGGTTTCCGCAAGGCCCGCCGCTTCCCGGCCCGGGAGGGCCCGCGCCTGATGGCGGAAGCTTTCCTCCGCCTCCGGCCCCAAGACCCGCCTGAGGAGGGCAGCGAGTTCCTCCACCTCCCCGGTGCGCTCCTCCTGCAAGGCTTCCCGGCGGGTGAAGAGGGAAACCCCGAGGGTCAGGGCCAGGTTCAGGGTAAGGCTCGCCAAAAACCCATGGGTCACGGGATCCAGCCCCCGGATTCCCAAAAGCCCTTCCGGGCTTAAGAGGGGGTGGGGGCCTTCCAGAAAGAAGGAGGGAAGCCAGCCCGAGCGGGCCAGGGCCGGTAGAAAGAGGGTGTAGGCCCAGATGACGATCCCTCCCAAGAGGCCAGCCAGGGCTCCTTGGGGGGTGGCTCCCTTCCAGAAGAGCCCAAGGAGGCCCGCCGGGGCCAGCTGGGCCACGGCCACAAAGGAAATGAGGCCCATGGCCACCAGGGCGTAGGCCTCCCCCGCCAGGCGGAAGTAGAGGTAGGCCAGGAGCATCACCGCCAGGATGGAGATCCTCCGCCAAAGGAGGAGGCTTCCCAGGGCACGGAAGCGGAGGAGGAGGGGGGAGAGGAGGTGGTTGGAGATGAGGATGGAGAGGGCCAGGCTTTCCACCACCACCATGGCCGTGGCCGCCGAAACCCCGCCCAGGAAGGCCAGAAGGGCCAAGGGAGCGCTCCCGAGCTCCAGGGGCAGGGCCAGCACGTAGAGGTCCGGATTCCCTTCAGGCAGGAGAAGCCGGCCCCAAAGGGCCAGGGGAAGGACGGGCAGGTTGATGAAAAGAAGGTACAGGGGGAAGGCCCAGGCCGCCAGGTGGAGGTGCCGGGGGTCGGTGTTTTCCACCACGCTCACGTGGAACTGCCGGGGCAGGAAGAGGAAGGCCAGGCCGGAAAGGACCATCAGGCTCGCCCACTCCAGGTAACCGGTAAGGCCCTCCTGGGGGAGGAGGAGGGGGAGGAGCTCGGGATGGCCCTGGACCCTGGGAAACGGGTTTCCCAGCTGCCAGAGGACCACTCCCCCCACGAGGAGGAGGGCCAGGAGCTTCACGAAGGACTCAAAGGCCACCGCCAGCACCAGGCCCTGGTGCCGCTCCGAGGGATCCAGGCGGCGGGTGCCGAAGAGGATGGCGAAGAGGGCCAGGAGCAAGGCGGTGGGAAGGGCGATGTCCGTGAGGGGTTCCTCCTCGCCCCTGAGGAAAAGGAAGGCCTGGGCGATGGCCTTGAGTTGCAGGGCCAGGTAGGGAAGCAGGCCCACCACCAGAAAGGCGGCGGCCAGGGGGCCAAGGAGGCCGTGTCCGAAGCGCAGGTAGAGGAAGTCGGCCCAGGAGGTGAGGCGGTGGGCGCGGGCCAGGGAGAGCAGTTTTTCGTGAAGAAACGGCCAGAGGAGGAGGACCAGGGTGGGCCCCAGGTAGATGGGGAGGAAGCTGGCTCCCTCCATGGCCGCCCGGCCCACGCTTCCCATGAAGGTCCAGGCGGTGGCGTAGACCGCCAGGGAAAGGGTGTACGCCCAGGGGCTTTGGACCAAAAAGCGGCCCCGTCCCTCCCCCAGGAGGGCCACCAGGAAGAGGAGGCCCAGGTAGAGGAAAAGGCTCAGGAGGAGAAGGAGAGGGTTCATGGCCGGTGGAACAGGAGGAGGGCCAAAAGCACCACCAGGCCCCAGGAGCCGTAGAGGTATAAGTAAAGGGGGGGAAGCCCCCAGGGCCCCAGGGGACTGGGGACGACCAGGCTTACGGGGAAGAGGAAAAGGAAAAGGGCCAGGAGGAAAAGGGCAAAGGACCTCTCCTTCATCGCAGCTGGAAGCGGCTTGCGGTGCTCTCCTGCATTTCGGCGATGGCCCGGAAGCCCTCGAGGGCCCTCCGCCTCTCCCCGGGGGTTAAGGCGGACCAGAGCACCCGGTTGTCCACCTCCTTCCCCTGGCGCAGGGCCGTAAGCTGGTGTTTTAGGCGCAGGGCGAAGAAGAAGCGGAAGGCCTCCTCGAGGCGCTCCGCTCCCTCTTGGCTTAGGGTGCCTCCTTCCGCCGCTGCCTTGAGCCTTTCCACCGTGCCCTTGGCCAGACTCCCCGCCATGAGGGCGTAAAGCCGGGCCAAGGCCACGATGGGGGCGAGGGCGTGGCGCTTCAGGTCTATAAAGCCCTCCTCGGTACGCACCCTGCCGAAAAGGCCCAAGGGGGGGCGGAAGGCCAGGCTGGCCTGGGCCAGGTGGTAGCGGAACACACCTTTTTGGCTTCCTTCCAGAACCGCTTCCTCCAAGGGCTTCAGGGAAAGGCTTCCTGCGGCGGAGCGGAAATCGAAAAAGATCTGGGTATCCAGGAGGGCCTGGGGCTCAGGAGCCTCCATCCAATGGCGGAAGGTATCCTGCCAAGCCCTCAGGGTTTTCCGCCAACGGGTGGCCATGTACCCCCCCTTGCACTCGGGGATGCCTGCTCGGATCAACCCTCCCACCACGTGCTCCGCCAGGGTTTGGAAGTAGGCCTCATGCCCTTCCTCTGCTACCGCCAAGGCGTTGTCCTGATCGGTGAGGAGGGCCTGTTCCCGCCTTCCCTCCGAGCCGAAGACCATGAAGGCGTAGACTACCGGGGGAGGGCCGAGGGCAGCTTCCGCCTCCTTCACCAGGCGGCGGATAAGGGCGTCGTTGAGGGAAGCCACCACGCGTCCGATCTCTACGCCCCCTAGTCCCCTATGGAAAAGGCTTTCCACTAGGGAGGCTACTTCAGGGCTATACCGCTCCAGCTCCAGCCTTTCTATGCGCCTAAGAAGGAGCAAGGGGCTTTGTGCCTGGTTTAGGAGTATGTCCGTGTGGGTGACCACGCCCACCACCTTTTCCCCCTCGGTGAGGGGCAGGTGGTGAATACCCCGTTCCACCATGGCGGCCAAGGCCTCGTAAATGGGGGTTTCCACCGGGAGGGTAAAAAGGGGAGCGGTCATCACTTCCGCCACCGGCGTGGTGGGTGGGCGGCCCTCGGCCAACACCCGGTTTCTCAGGTCCCGGTCCGTGAGGATACCCAAGGGGCTTGCCTCCACGAGAAGGCTAGAGATCCCTTCCTCGCGCATCCGCCTGGCTGCTTCCTCCACCGTGGCCGAGGCGGGGATGAGGGCGGGTGGCCTCTGCACCAGGCTGCCTACCGGTGCGAACAAGGAGGGCTCCGGCACCCTCCTGAGCTGTACCCTTTGGACCAGGCCTTGCCCGAAAAAGCGGGCGACCTCCGGATACATCAGTAGCCTTTGGAAGGCCTCTTGCGGAAAGGAGAGGACCTTCACGGGGGTCTTGGCCACCACGCTCAAGGCAGGGGGTTCTCCGGAGAGAAGGGAAGGGAAGCCGAAAAACTCTCCTGCCTCGAGGGTGCGCACCCCCGCCCCCTCCAGAAGGGGGAGGAGGTGGCGGAAGACCTCGGCCACCAGCCGGGCGTCCCCGAGGGCGGTGTGCCGCCTTAGGAGGGGGATACCGAAGCGCTCCGCCAGGGCCTCGAGGCGGGGGTCGGCGCCGGGGAGGGGGAGGAGGAAGCGGGCGAGGAGGTAGGTGTCCAGGAGGGGAAACCTCTTAAGGGCTGGAAGAAAGGCCAGGTCCACGTGGGCCTGGTGGGCGAGGAGGACCGTGCCCTGGAGGAAGGCGAGGAAGGGGGGGAGGGCCTCCTTCAGGGTGGGCTTGCCCTTCAGGGCCTCGCGGCTCAGGCCGTGGAGGGCCTGGGCCTCCCTCCCCACAGGGCGGCCCGGGTCCAAAAGGAGCTCCAGCTCCGCCCCGAGCCTTCCTCCCACCAGCCGCACCGCCCCCAGGGCCACGGGCCGGTCCCGGGTGGGGTCCAGGCCGGTGGCCTCCAGGTCTATGGCGGTGTAGGCGAGGGCCTTAAGGGGCGTCTTGGGGCTCATCTGAGGCCAAAGCGCAGGCGCAGGTGCCCTTGGGCCGTGCGCACCGCCCGGAAGGCCTCCAGGGCTCGGCGCCTCTCTAGGGGGGAAAGGGCCTTGGGGGAGAGGGCCCCTTGCCCCAAAAGCTCCGCCCAGAGCCTTAGGCGGAAGAAGAGGCTGAAGCCCTCCCCCAAAAGCTCGGCCATCTCTAGGCTCAAGGCCCCCTTCCTGGAGGCCGCCTGCAGCCGGTCCAGGGTGTGCCGTTCGGGGCTTCCGGTGTAGACGGCGTAGAAGCGGGCCAGGAGCACGATGGGGAAGAGGCCATGCCGCTTGGGCTCCAGGGAGGAGGGCAGGCGGCCGAGGGGGGTGGGGGGTGGGGGGAAGGCCAGGGCCGCGCGGGCCAGGTGGTGGAGGAAGACCCCCTTTTGTGCCTGGGCGAGGAGCTCGGCCTCGAGGGGCCTGAGGTCCAGCTCCCCACCTACCTGGCGTAGGTCTAGGAAGGTCTGGGCCTTGAGGAGGGCCTCGGGCTCGGGGGCTTCGATCCAGCCTCGCATCGCCTTTCGGAACCCCTCGAGGCTCATCCGCAGGCGGGTGGCCATGTAGCCCCCGGGACAGGGGGGAAACCCGGCCGCAAGGAGCCCCCCCACCACCCGCTCGGCCAGGGCCTCAAAGTAGGGTTCATGCCCCTCCTCGGCGTAGAGGAGGGCGTTGTCCTGGTCCGTGAGGAGGGCCTGCTCCCGCCTCCCTTCGGAGCCCAGAACCAGAAAGGCGTAGGGGGTGGGGGGCGGGCCCAGGGTCCTTTCCGCCTCGGCCAACAGCCTCCGCACCAGGGCGTCGTTGAGGCCCGCCACCAGCCGGCCGATCTCCAGGGCCCCCACCCCCGCCTCCAGGAGGCTTTGCACGAGCCCGGCCACCTCCTTGGCGTAGCCCTCCAGGACCAGGCCCTCAATGCGCCTTAGGAGGAGGAGGGGGAGCTGGGCCTCCTGCCGCACCAGGTCCGTGTGGGTCACCATCCCCACCACCTTCCCTCCCTCCAGGAGGGGCAGGTGGTGGATCCCCCGCTCCACCATGAAGGCCACCGCCTCGAGGAGGGGCGTCGTTCGGGGGAGGGCGAGGAGGGGAAAGGAGGCGGCCTGGGCCACGGGGGCCTCTAGGGGCCTGCCCTCCGCCACCCACCGCCTCAGGTCCCGGTCGGTGAAGATGCCCGGGGGGTCTCCCTCCACCAGGAGGCTGGAGACCCCGTGGGCCTGCATCCGGGCCGCCGCCTCCCGCACGGATAAGCTCCCCGGGGCCCAAAGGGGAGCGCGGGTAGCCAAGGCCCCCACGGGGAGGAAGGCCCCGGCCCCCGGCGCCCCTTCGCGCGCCCTAGTCCTCTCCGCCCAGGTGGAGGCGACGTTCCACCTCCAGGTACTTCTCCTCGGCCTCCTTTTCCTGGGTGACCAAGGAGACGAGCCAGCCCGCCAGGAAGCCCAGGGGGATGGAGACGATTCCCGGGTTCTTCAGGGGGAAGATGGGGGCTGCGTTTTTGAGGATGTCCACCTGGACGGTGGGGGAGAGGTAGATGAGGACCGCGGCGGAGAGGGTTCCCACCAGGATGGCCGCCACCGCCCCGGCGGTGGTGAAGCCCCTCCAGAAGACGGAGTAGACGATGGCGGGCAGGTTGCC
>ERZ511473.1523-NODE-1523-length-18232-cov-95.012063_pt1 | contig 18232 bp, 14 predicted proteins | sample MGYA00374947_ERZ511473 | MGnify/ENA primary metagenome ERZ511473 (study PRJEB26303, sample SAMN06343854) | sediment metagenome | isolation source: hot spring sediment | place: Canada: British Columbia | collected 2012-09-26 ... | reverse complement strand
GCCCATAGCCCGTCGGTTTTTCTCTCACCAGGAGGGTACACCGCCCTCGCTGTTTCCACACCCCTCGAGGGTACCTCGACCCGAGACGAGGGATCCTGCAGTCCCTGGCATGCGTGTGACGGAACCTGTACACAGGTTCAATATAATCGGCGCAAGAGTCTACGCTTGGCGGTTTTGGGGGCACTGAGGTAAGGGGGATCGGGCGCGGGAGGACCAGCATGCTGCGGGAAGGCCAGATCGTGGTGGGGCCGCAGTTCTCCGAGCCCATGGTGGTGGAGACGGTGCGGGCCGACGGGGTGGACACGTGGGTGGTGGGCCTTGTGGGCCAGCGCACGCAGCAGTTCCGGCGGGTGACCCTCTCCCGGGAAGACCTGCAGGTCCTTCAGGTCCTGGAGCGCGACCGGCGGTTCGACGCCGACGGTCAGCTGCTTCGGGTCGGCGTGGAGGCCTACCGCCTCGGCATCGCCTACGAGTTCGACCCCTACTTCGGCCTGTCCATCTCCCGGGTAGACCCGCTGCCGCACCAGCTGGAGGCGGTGTACGACTACCTGCTGAAGTTGGGCCGGGTCCGGTTCCTGCTGGCGGACGACGCGGGGGCCGGCAAGACGATCATGGCCGGCCTACTCCTGCGCGAACTCAAGCTGCGGGGGCTGGTGGAACGTACTCTGGTCGTCTGCCCGGCGAACCTAACGTTCCAGTGGCAGCGGGAGCTGAAAGAGAAGTTCGGGGAGACCTTCCTGGTCCTGAAGGGCGGCGATATCCGGGAGCAGTTCGGCGTCAACCAGTGGCAGGAGCACAACCAGGTCATCACGTCGCTGGACCTGGCCAAGCGCGAGGACATTCTGCCGGGACTCCGTCAGGTCGAGTGGGACCTTGTGGTCGTGGACGAGGCCCACCGCATGTCCGCGTCCGACCCGGACCATAAGACGCAGCGGTACCGGCTGGGAGAACTCCTCCGCGACCGCAGCGACCACCTGCTGCTCCTGACGGCCACTCCGCACAAGGGTGACCCGGTGAACTTCTCCTTCTTCCTGCAGCTGCTGGACCAGGACGCCTTCGCCGACGTCCGATCCATCCGCGAGGCAATGGACCGCCGCCGGGCGCCGTTCTACCTGCGGCGCACCAAGGAGGCGATGGTCTACTTTCCAGAGCAGCAGCCCGACGGCACCTGGGTGACCCGGAAGATCTTCACCCGCCGGATCCCACATACTGTGGACTTCCGCATCGAGAGTGACGAGTACGCGCTGTACCGGGACGTGACGCGGTTCGTGAAGCGCCAGAGCGCGGCAGCCGCAGCCCGGGAGGATGACCCTCGCGCCCGGGCCGTGGGCTTCCTCATGGCCCTGTTCCAGCGCCGACTGGCCTCCAGCACCTACGCCCTGCGGCGGTCCCTGGAAAACCGGGCGGCACGATTGTCCGATGGGCTCAAGCGCGCCCAGGAACTGCCCCGCCTGGCTCCGCCCCAGCTCCCGGACCCCGAGGAGTCCGAGGAGATGGAAGATGCGGAGCGCGAGCGGCTGGAGGAGATCCTGGCCGCGGTCACCCTGGCCCAGAACGCCGACCAAGTCCGGGAAGAGATCGCCGAACTGCAGCGGCTGGTCGAGCAGGCAAAGGCGGTCGAGGCGAGCGGATCCGAAGCGAAGCTGGCGAAGCTGCACGACCTCCTGCGGCGGGAGGGGTTCTTCGACCACCCGGACCAGCGGCTCCTGATCTTCACAGAGTTCAAGGACACTCTGGACTACCTGGTTGGCAAACTGCGGGAGTGGGGTTTCCGGGTCGGCTTCATTCACGGCGGCATGAAGCCGGGATCCCGTGATGAGCCGGGCACGCGGCTGTATGCCGAGCAGCAGTTCCGGGAAGGGGTGTTCCAGATCCTGGTGGCCACCGAGGCGGCCGGGGAAGGCATCAACCTCCAGGTCTGTCACATCATGGTGAACTACGACATCCCCTGGAACCCCAACCGCCTCGAGCAGCGCATGGGCCGCATCCACCGCTACGGCCAGCGCAAGGACTGCCTGATCTTCAACTTCGTCGCGACCAATACCGTGGAAGGCCACGTGCTCCACCGGCTGCTGGAGAAACTGAAGGAGATCCGGGACGCCCTCGACGACGACACTGTCTTCAACGTGGTGGGTGAGGTCCTCTCACCGGCGCACATCGAGCGGGTGCTCCGCGACTACTATGCGGGCCGGCTGGGCGAGGCCGACCTCGAGACCCGCATTCTCGAGGATATCGAGGAAGAACGCTTCCGGGCCATCTGCCAGCACGCGTTGGAAGGCCTCGCCACCAAGAGCCTCAACATCGGGATGCTGGTCGAGCGGCGGGCCCTGGCGCGAGAACGGCGCATCGTGCCGGAGACCCTGGCCCGGTTCCTCCGGGCCGCAGCACCTTACGTCTCCCTGCCTCTCCGGGAGGTGCCTCAGCTCCCCCACACGTTCGACCTCGCGGGTCCGGTCCCGGGGGTCCTTCGCCATCACGAGCGCGAGCCGGGCTGGCGCTACGGGCCGGTTGCAAGCCGGTACCCGCGCTTTTCCACCGACCGTGAAACTGCCGAACGCCACAGTCTTGAGTGGGTCACACCGGGCCACCCCCTGTTCGAGGCGGTGCGCCTTCACGTGTTCCGCCGAGCAGAGGAGGCGTTCCGACAGGGCGCCTGCTTTTACTCCCTGCACCACGACAGGCCCGCGCGACTTGACTTCTACCGGGCCCAGGTGGTAGACGGTCTGGGCCAGGTGGCACGCGAGACCCTGATGGCGGTGGAGGTCACGGAAGACGGCACCCCGCGGCTCACCGACCCGGCGGTGCTGGGGAACCTCACGCCTGCTCCTCCGCCGAGCCCACTTCCTTCGGTCGCGTACGCTCCCGAGCCCTCGGCGTGGCTGCACGAGGCGGCGCTGCGGCCGCTTTTGGAGGAGGTCCGTCGGGAGCGGACAGCCGAGGTCGAGCGCATCGCCCACCACGTGGAGCTGTCCCTGACGGAACTCATCGCCCGCGCCGACGAGCAGATCGGCCGGTTCCAGGAGGCGGTCGAGCGGGGGGACGAAGGAGCCCGGGGGCTACTGGCCCAGGCCGAAGCCCGCCACCAGGAGTACCTCGAGCGCCGGGAACGCCGGCGCGAAGAGCTCGAGCGCCAGAAGAGCCTGACGCTGCAGGGCGTGGAGCGCATTGCAAGCGTCCTCCTCCTGCCTCACCCGGAGCGGGAGGATCCGGAAGTCCAGGCCCTCCGCCCCGACCCTGAAGTGGAGGCCATCGCCATGCGGGTCGCCCTGGAACATGAGCGGACAGCCGGCCGCCAGGTCTACGACGTCCACGAGCGCAACCTCGGCTACGACCTCACCAGCGTGGACCTGCACTCGGGTGAACTCCGGCTCATCGAAGTCAAGGGCCTGAGCGGCGCCACCGGCCGGGTCCTCTTGACCCCCAACGAGCGCCGGGTGGCCGAAGACCGGCGGGACTGCTACTGGCTCTACGTCGTGACCGACTGCAGAGGCACGCCGCGTCTGCACGAGGTCCGCGACCCGGTGCGCTTCCCCTGGCACGAGGTCACGCGGGTGGACCACTACTGGCTGGAGGTGGACGCGCTGAGCCGGCCGATGCAGGTGCGGGAGCCGGAGGCGCCCTACGGAGGGAGCGCTACATGAGCGGCCGGACGGGCGGGGTGCCCAAGGAAGTGCTGGAAGACATCGTCCGCAGGGTCGTAGAGATGACCCGCCCGAACACCATATGTCCGGCACTGCACGGCGCAAGGCATTCCATGCAGAAGGAGGCTCTCTGTGACCGGCAATAGCCAGCCGCTGCGGTTCTCCAGAGTAGTCCTGCAGAACTGGAAGAACTTTGCGCGGGTTGACGTGTCTCTCCAGAGGCGAGTGTTCTTGGTGGGTCCGAATGCCTCCGGGAAGTCCAACTTCCTGGACGTCTTTCGGTTCCTGCGAGACATCGCCTCCTCGGGCGGTGGCTTCCAGGAGGCCGTCCGACGCCGTGGAGGTGTGAGCGCAATTCGCTGTCTGACCGCAAGGCGGTACTCGGACATTGGGATCCGTGTCCTCGTGGACTCCGGTGACTCGGGTAAGCGCTGGGAGTATGAGCTCACATTCAATCAAGACAAGCAGCGACGACCCACTATCCGTAAGGAGAGGGTCGCGGCAGGCGAAGTGATTTTGCTCGAGCGCCCAAATGATGAGGATCGCCAAGACCCGGAGCGCTTAACGCAGACCTATTTAGAGCAGGTAAGCGCCAACCGGCCGTTTCGCGAGCTGGCGGCCTTTGTTGGGTCTGTCCAGTATCTACACATCGTCCCACAACTGGTCCGGGAGCCGGACCGCACGGTATGGCGGACGAGCGCCCGCTTTGGCGGAGACTTCCTCGAAGCCCTTGCAAAGACTCCGGAGAAGACGCGGAACGCGCGGCTGCGCCGCATCCGCGATGCCTTGCGCGTTGCCGCTCCTCAACTCGCGGAGCTCGAACTGTGGCGGGATGTTCGGCATCTCTCCTACGGTACTTTGCGTCTCATGGGTCTCTTGTGGGTGACGATGGCAGGAAGCGGCCCGTTACTGCTCGAAGAGCCCGAACTCTCGCTACACCCCGGGGTAGTGCGCTACTTGCCCCAGATGTTTGCGCGCGCGCAACGGCGCAGCGGAAGACAGATTATTCTGAGCACCCATTCACCTGAATTGCTCCGAGACGACGGGATCGGGCTGGACGAGGTTCTCCTGCTAATTCCGGGCGACAAGGGTACGAAGGTCAAGCCGGCTTCGGACATCGCGAACGCCCAACAGCTACTCGCAGGAGGCTCGACGCTCGCGGATGTGGTCATGCCGAAGACGAGGGGGCCCAGCGCAGACGAGCGGAGGGCGGTGGCCCGTTGAGCCCGCAGGGGAAGCCGGCCGGTGCTACCGGCCGGCTTCGCTGTTTTTGGTTCTCCAGGCGTCGGCCTTTCCCCGCGTACAGCGCGCCCGCTGGAAGAACACCCACCCAATCAGCTACCCTGGAGACTAGGGCGGGTGACCCGGAAAGGGAGGGGGTAAGCCATGATTCCGAAGGAGTGCCGGCGGCTAGTTGAGGTTGACTTCCCCGTGGCGGAGGTGTCGCGACATGCGTCGCGGGAGAAGTCCATCCAGCACGGACACCCCAGCACGCTGCACCGTTGGTGGGCGAGGCGCCCACTAGCGTCGTGCCGGGCAGTGCTGTTGGGGTTGCTACTGCCAGACCCCTGCGACCCGTTGTGCCCTGAATGGTTCAAACAAAAGGCGCGTCGGCTGATCATGCGGGTGCGCTGCGTGGGCGAGGACAGCGAGTCTTTGCGCCGGGCGCTGCTCGGTTTCATCGCAGATTTTAGCCGTTGGGAAAACTCGGCGGACCCGGTGTTTCTAGGGGTGGCCAGAGGGCTCGTGCAGGCCGCGTACCCAGATAGCCCACCGCTCGTGGTGGACCCGTTCGCGGGTGGGGGCTCGATTCCTCTAGAGGCGCTGCGCGTAGGGTGCGAGGCGTTCGGTAGTGACCTGAACCCCGTGGCCTGCTTGATCCTGAAGGTCCTATTGGAGTACATCCCGCGCTATGGCCGGGATCGCTTGCGGATACCGACCGCCAATGGCGGCAGGGAGGATGTAGACGGACTCGCCGAGGCGGTCCGTCGTGTGGGGACCCTGGTGAATGCACGGGTGGAGAGAGAACTCGCGGAGTTCTACCCGCAGGACCCAGATGGAGCGAAGCCCATCGCGTACCTGTGGGCCCGAACCGTGCGCTGCGAGGCGCCGAACTGCGGGGCCGAGATTCCGCTCGCTCGTTCGTTCTGGCTGTCAAAGAGGGCCGGCCGTCGCTGGGCTCTGCGCTACCGGGTCGAGCGGCCCAAGGGAAGGCCTCCTGAGGTCGTTTTCGAAGTGTTCCAGCCGAAGACGGAGGCAGATGTGCCAATGGGGACGGTCTCGCGAGGAAACGCCACGTGTCCCGCTTGCGAGACGGTGCTGCGGGTGGAGCGGGTGCGGGCACAGCTCGTGCAGCAGCGCGGCGGGGCGGACGTGGCGTTCGACGAAAAAGGTCAGCGCATCGGTGGAGCACGGCTGCTCGCGGTGGTGACGCTCCGGCCTGGCGAGCAGGGCCGCCACTACCGGCTACCGACAGAGCGCGACTATGAGGCAGCCTGGAAGGCACAGCAGAGGCTCGCGGATGTCATCGGGAAATGGAAGCGAGGTGGGAAGAAGGGTCTCTGTCCGGTACCGGATGAGCCGCTGCCATTCGTGAGTGGTGTTTTCAACGCGTCTCTGTATGGCATGCGCACGTGGGGCGACCTTTTCACGGCACGGCAGAAACTGACGCTGGTAACCCTGACCCACGTGGTTCGGGAGCTGCCGGCGTCGGTGCCGGAAGCGGTGCGTCTGGCGATGGCGCTGGCGGTGAACAAGTGCGCTGACTACCTTTCGTCGCTATGTTTCTGGAACGTGTCACTAGAAAAGAGCACCCAGACCTTCCCGCGGCAAGTGCTACCAATTGTTTGGGATTTTGTTGAGGCATGTGGCAGCAGCGGTGGCGCTCCTCTGACGGACCAGATTGGCTGGATTGCACGCGTCGTCGACACATGGCCCGGATCACCTGCCGGTCGGGTCCAGCTTGCCGATGCTACCGAGCTTCCCCTCCCTCGCAGCGCCGCCTCAATCTGGTTCACCGACCCGCCGTACTACGACGCTGTCCCCTATGCTGACCTTTCTGACTTTTTCTTTGTCTGGCTCAAGCGGACGCTAGTTGGTCACCCACTCCTCCGCGATCCCTTCGATCCGGCGAACCCACTTACGCCTAAGGAACGCGAGCTGTGCCAGATGGCGCGCCTAGACCCAGACCGTAACGCACACAAGGGTCGAGTGTTCTTCGAGGACGGTATGGCCCGTGCCTTCCGCGAGGGTCGACGGGTGCTCCGGGACGATGGCATTGGTACTGTGATCTTCGCCCACAAGAACCCCGAGGGTTGGGAAGCGTTTCTTTCAGGCCTTATCCGGGGGGGCTGGACGGTGACGGCGTCCTGGCCTATCACCACCGAGAGGTGGGTACGGCTACGGGCCCGGAACTCCGCGGCGCTGGCAGCGAGTGTCCACATGGTCATTCGCCCGCGGCCGAAAGATGCGCCCGTTGGGGCCTGGTCCAAGGTGCTGCGCGAGCTCCGCCGACGCGTGGGTGGTTGGATGGATCGGTTCCAGCGAGAGGGGATCCGGGGCGCAGACCTCGTTTTCGCCTGCACCGCCCGGGCAATGGAGATCTTCAGCCGCTACTCGCGGGTAGAAACAGGCGATGGACGCAGGGTGGCATTGGCGGAGTTCTTGGAGAGGGTGTGGGAAGCCGTACGCCGGGCGGCGCTCCAGCAGGTCCTCGCGGCCGCAGACGGAGCCAGGGCCCTGGAGGATGACGCGCGCCTTATGGCCATGTTTCTGTGGACGCTTCAGCGGAAGGCCACCAGCGGCTACGCGCTCGCCCACGACGTAGCCCACCGGTTCGCCCAGCCGCTCGGCATCCGCCTGCCGGAGTGGGAAGGCCGGGTAATCGAGACGAAGAATGGGGTCGTGCGGCTGCTGACGATCCGCGAGCGGGCGAGGGTGCTATTCGGCCGGAAGGGGGCCGACATCGTCGCCCACCGCATTGAAGGCACCACGCCCGGAACGGCGGAGCTCAAAGTTGCGCGGGGGGCGACGACTCTCGACCGGGTGCACACGGCCATGATCCTCCAGGCGGCCGGCCGGACCAACGCCGTGCAGGCGATGATTCGCTCGGAGGTCGAGCGCGGCCCGGACTTCCTCCGCCTGGCGAACGCGCTGAGTGCCCTGTACCCTGTAGGCAGCGAGGAGCGGCGTCTGGTGGAAGCTATTCTCGTAGCGGCGCCGAGGTAAAAGCGATGACTAAGAAACTTATCGAGGTGGCGCTACCACTCCCGGAAATCAACGATGCGTCGCTCTACGACAAGATGCCTGGGATCGGGGCACATCCCAAGGGGATCCACCACTGGTGGGCACGTCTACCGTTGCCGGTGAGCCGGGCGGTGCTCTTCGCCTCGGTGGTGGACGACCCGTCCAGCCACCCAGATCGCTTCCCGACCGAAGAGGCACAGGAGCGCGAGCGGGAGCGGCTGTTTGGGATCATCCGCAAGATGATGCGACCCCGGCTCCACAGGCACCCCGAGGTCTATGCCGAGGCGCGGTCGGAGATGCTGAAGCATTGTGATGGAAGGCTCCCGGCTGTGCTGGATCCGTTCGCTGGCGGTGGCTCGATCCCGCTCGAGGCGGCTCGGCTCGGGATGGAGGCCCACGCCGGCGACCTCAACCCGGTGGCGGTGCTGATCAATAAATGCCACCTCGAGCTTGTACCGCGCTGGGAGGGCCGGTCTCCGATCAACCCCAAGGACCGAAAGGAGATCAACGGAAAGCAGGGCTGGCGTGGCCCGGCTGCTCTTGCGGCTGACGTTCGCTACTACGGGCGGGTGATCCTCGAGCGGGCGCGCGAGCGGATCGGGCACCTCTACCCGCCAGCAAGGGTGACGGAGGGGATGGCTGCCGAGCACCCGCACCTCGAGCCCTACGTTGGCAAGGAGCTACCGGTGATCGCCTGGATCTGGGCGCGGACGGTGCCGAGCCCGAACCCCGCGGCCCACGGGGCCCACGTGCCCCTCATGAGCACCTTCTGGCTCTCCAGCAAGAAGGGAAGCGAGGCGTGGCTGGAGCCGGTGGTGGACCGGGCGGCACGCACTTGGCGCTTCCGCGTGAGCACCGGCGTGCCGCCCGACCGCGAGGCAGTGAAGGCGGGGACGAAGATCGGGCGGGCGACGTTCCGATGTCTCCTCACCGCTGACTCCATCCCCGACGCCTACATTCGAAGCGAGGCTAGGGCGGGCCGAATGGGCGCGCGTCTCGTGGCTATTGTAGCTGAGGGGCAGCGTGGCCGGGTATACTTGCCTTCTGTGGAAGAGCAGGAGCGAATAGGCCAGGCGGACTTAGCCAACTGGCGTCCAGCAGAACCCGTAACGAACCCGTGCCATGACGTCGACAGGTTGCCGATGTACGGTATGCCAACCTGGGCCGACGCCTTCACTCCCCGGCAGCTCACGGCGATGGTGACGCTCTCGGACCTGGTGCGGGAGGTGCGGGCGGAGGTGCGGCGGGATGCGCTCGCGGCGGGGCTCTCCGACGCCGAGGCCGACGCCTACGCCGCCGCGGTGACCACCTTCCTGGCCCTGGCCCTCGACCGCTGCGCCGACTTCAACAACTCGCTCTGCGGGTGGAGCCCGACTAACCAGAAGGTCATGCACTTGTTTGGCCGCCAAGCGATCCCCATGGTGTGGGACTTCGCCGAGGCGAACCTCTTGGGCGACTCGGTCGGTGGCTGGAGCACATGCGCCGACTACGTCGCCGAGTGCATCGAGACGATCGCGACGTCACAAGAAGGCCACGCCCGGCCCATCGACGCCGCTGGGAGCGCGGGCGTCCCGCCCGCAGAAGAAGGCGGCCAAGATGGCCGCGCTCCCAGGTTTCTCATCTCCACCGACCCGCCCTACTACGACAACATCGGCTACGCGGCCCTCTCGGACTTCTTCTACGTCTGGCTGCGGCGCACCATCGGCGACCTCTACCCCGACCTCTTCGGCACGATCCTGGTGCCCAAGGGGCCGGAGCTGGTGGCCGCCCCCGAGCGCTTCGGCGGCGACAAGCGCAAGGCCAAAGCGCACTTCGAGCAGGGCTTCCGCCGGGCCTTCGCCGCCCTGCGGGAGAAGATGGACCCGCGCTTTCCCCTCACCGTCTACTACGCCTTCAAGCAGGACGACGAGGAGGCTGGGAGCGCGGGCGTCCCGCCCGCCGAAGAAGGCGCGCAAGATGCGCGCGCTCCAGTGGACCGCACCACCGGCTGGGAGACGATGCTCACCGCGCTGATCGAGACAGGCTTTCAGATCACCGCCACCTGGCCGGTGCGCTCGGCGCAGAAGTGGCGCCAGAACGCCATGGGCTCGAATGCCCTCGCCTCCTACATCGTCCTCGCCTGCCGGCCCCGAGCCAAGGATGCCCCGCAGACCGACCGCCGCTCCTTCGTGGCCGAGCTCAAGCGGGAGCTGCCGGCGGCGCTCCGGCGCCTGCAGCAGGGCAATATCGCGCCCGTGGACTTCGCCCAGGCGGCCATCGGCCCCGGCATGGCCATCTACTCCCGCTACAGCCGGATCCTGGAGGCCTCCGGCCGCCCCATGAGCGTGCGCACGGCGCTGGCCCTCATCAACCAGACCCTGACCGAGGTCCTCTCCGAGCAGGAGGACGAGTTCGACAACGACACCCGCTGGGCCATCGGCTGGTACGAGCAGCACGGCTTCGAGGAGGGCGAGTTCGGCGACGCGGAGCTGCTGTCCAAGGCCAAGGGGACGTCGGTGAGCGGGCTGGTCGAGGCAGGGATCGTGCACTCCCGGGGCGGGAAGGTGCGGCTTCTTCGACCCGACGAGTTGCCGAAGGACTGGGACCCGGACAGGGACCGGCGGGTCAGCGTCTGGGAGGCGGCGCACCACCTGCTGCGCGTCTACTACTACGAGAAGGGCGGGGACCGAGCCACGGCGGGACTCCTCAGGCGGCTGGGCTCCCGGGGCGAGCTCGCCCGCGACCTGGCCTACCGGCTTTTCGCCATTGCCGAAAAGAAAGGCCGGTCCCAGGACGCCCAGGCCTACAACGCCCTGGTCCTGGGCTGGCCCGAGCTTGCAAGGCTGGCCCGGGAACCCGGCTCGGGTACGGGCTTGCTTTTCGGAGGCAGGGAGTAGACGTGTCTGAGGATCTGGTACAGACCATGGTCCAGCGCATCGTGGAACGCTTCCGCCCCGTGCGCGTCATCCTGTTCGGGTCGCGGGCTCGCGGGGAGGCGGGCCCCTGGAGCGACGTGGACCTTCTGGTGGTCCTGGAAGAAGTCGCTAACAAGCGCCAGGCCATGGTGGAAATCCTGCGGGTTTTGAACGACCTCGCGGTGTGCAAAGACGTGGTGGTGACCACGCCGGACGAGATTTCGCGGCGGGGCCACGTGGTGGGCGACGTCCTCCGGTCTGCTTTGCGCGAGGGTAAGGTGGTCTATGAACGGACCTGAACTGCAGAGCGAAGCCAGACGGTGGCTCCGTTTTGCCCAGGAGGACCTCCGGGAGGCAGAGCGACTCCTGGCCTCGCCCGACTCCGTCCCCCGGCACGTCTGCTGGTTTGCACAGCAGGCCGCGGAGAAATCCCTCAAGGCGGGCCTGGTGCTGGAGGGGATCGAATTCCCGTTTCGCCACGACCTGGACGGGCTACGCAACCTTCTGCCGCCTGGCTGGTCCGTGAAGGAGGCACACCCGGACCTGGGCGAGCTGACGGCGTGGGCGGTGGAGGCCCGCTACCCTGGGGAGTGGCCGGAGGCCACCTGGGAAGACGCCCGCCGTGCGGCGAGCCTGGCAAGGGCCGTCTACCAATGTGTCGTGAGGGACTTCGAACGGCGCGGGGTGAGGGTCGAGGGAGGGTGAACCATGGCAATGACCAACCACGAGCGAGTCGGCAAGGCCCTGGACCTCCTGCGGGCGGGCCTGGGGCCGTTCGTGGAGCGGGAGCTGCAAAGCCAGTACCGGGGCCAGGCCAGGGCGGAGGCCGTGCGTCTGGTGGGAGACGACCGGAACTTGGCAGGCAAGGCGATCCGGGACTGGGACGTGGCAGCCCTGCTGCGGGTCATGTGGGAGGGGTGGAACGAGGTGTTCCGCCGGACCCTGGGCCAAGCCGAGCGGAGCCTGGTTTCGGAGCTGCGGGACTGGCGGAACAAGTGGGCGCACCAGGAGGCCTTCAGTAGCGACGACGCCTACCGGGTGCTGGACTCCGCCTCCCGGCTGCTTTCGGCCGTCTCCGCCCCGCAGGCGGAGGAGCTGGAGCGCATGAAGATGGAGCTCTTGCGGGTCCGGTTCGACGAGCAGGTGCGGGCCGAGCGCCGGAAGGTCGGCGGGACGCTGGTGGAGGCCGCCGCGGCGGGTGCCCTGAAGCCGTGGCGGGAAGTGGTGAGCCCGCACCCGGACGTGGCAAGCGGCCGCTACCAGCAGGCGGAGTTCGCCGCCGACCTGTGGCAGGTGTACCTGGGGGAGGCGTCCTCCGAGTACCAGGACCCGGTGGAGTTCTTCCGGAGGACGTACCTCACGGAGAACCTGAAGCGGCTGCTCGTGAACGCGGTGCGGCGCCTCTCCGGAGCCGGAGGCGACCCGGTGGTGCAGCTCCAGACCAACTTCGGGGGCGGCAAGACGCACGCCATGATCGCCCTGTACCACCTGTTCTCCGGGAAGCTCCCGGCGGAGCTCCCGGGTGTGGACGCCGTCATGGCGGAGGCGGGCGCGCACAGCCTGCCGCGGGTGCGGAGGGTGGTGCTGGTCGGGAACCGCATCTCGCCGGGAAGCCCGTCGGTCAAGCCGGACGGTACCGTGGTGCGGACCCTGTGGGGGGAGCTCGCGTGGCAGCTCGGGTACGCGGCGGGGGGCATCGAGGAGGCCCGGAGGGCCTACGCCCGGGTTGCGGCGGACGACGAGAGAGCAACGAGCCCTGGGGACGCGCTGCGGGAGCTCTTCAACGCCTACGGCCCGTGTCTCGTTCTCATGGACGAGTGGGTGGCCTACGCGCGCCAGCTCCACGATACGCCCGACCTGCCCGGCGGGACGTTCGACACCCAGTTCACCTTCGCCCAGGCCCTCACGGAGTCCGCCCGGGCGGCGCGCGCCTGCCTTGTGGCTATTTCCCTGCCGGCTTCAGATGAGCCTGTGTCCCCGCACCTGCAGGCGGAGGACATCGAGGTCGGCGGGATCCGGGGCCGTGAGGCGCTGGCGCGGCTTCGCAACGTGATCGGGCGGATGGAAGCGCCGTGGCGGCCGGCCACCCAGGAGGAGAGCTTCGAGATCGTCCGCCGCCGCCTCTTCGAGCCGATGACGGACCCCGAACAGTTCAAGGCGCGGGACGTGGTGGCCCGGGCCTTCGCGGACCTGTACCGCACGCAGAAGGGCGAGTTCCCTCCGGAGTGCGGCGAGCCGGACTACGAGCGCAGGCTCAAGGCCGCCTATCCCATCCACCCCGAGGTCTTCGCGCGCCTTTACGAGGACTGGGCTGCCCTCCCCACGTTCCAGCGGACGCGGGGCGTGCTGCGCCTCATGGCCGCGGTGATCCACAGCCTCTGGGAGCGGGGCGACCGGAGTCCGCTGATCCTGCCCTCCACCCTCCCCATGGACGACCCTCGGGTGCAGTTCGAGCTCACCCGCTACCTGTCCGAGAACTGGGTGCCGGTGATCGAGAAGGACGTGGACGGGCCGAACTCGCTGCCGGTGCGCCTGGACGCGGAGGTCCCCAACCTGGGCAAGTGCCACGCCTGCCGTCGGGTGGCCCGCACCGTCTACCTGGGCTCCGCCCCCATCCAGCGGGCAGCCCACCAGGGGGTCGAGGACCGGCGGGTGCGGCTGGGGTGCGTGGCGCCGGGGGAGTCCCCCCAGATCTTCGGAGATGCCCTGCGGAGGCTCGCGGGGGAGGCGACCTACCTGTACCAGGACGGCGTGCGCTACTGGTACGCTCCCCAGCCTAACGTGACGAGCCTCGCGGATGAGCGGGCCGAGCAGCTGAAGCGGGAGCCGGAGAAGGTGGCGCGGGAGGTGGAACGCCGGGTGCGGGAGGAGGTCCGGAGGTCCGGAGCCTTCAGCCGCGTCCACGCCTTCCCGCAGTCGCCTCAGGACGTGCCGGACGACCTGGACGCGCGGCTGGTGGTGCTCGGGCTGGACCGGCCGCACGCGCGGGGCGAGGACAGCCCGGCTCTGCAGGAGGCGAAGCGGATCCTGGAGTCGCGGGGCACCGCGCCGCGCGTGTACCGTAACACCCTGGTCTTCCTGGCCCCGGACCGGGCCCGGGTGCAGGACCTGGACGAGGCGGTGCGGCGGTACCTCGCGTGGGATTCCATCCTCAGAGAACGGGACGCCCTGGACCTGACGTCCCACCAGGCGCGCCAGGCGGAGCAGCTCCAGAAGGCCAGCGACGACACGGTGAGGGCGCGGCTTCCGGAGACCTTCTGCTGGCTGCTGGTGCCGGTCCAGCCAGACCCCAAGGGGGAAGTGACCTGGCAGGAAATCCGGCTGCAGGGCAACGAGGGGCTGGCGGAACGGGCCAGCAAGAGACTCTTGCGGGACGAGTTGCTCGTGACGACTCTGGCCGGGAGTCGCCTAAGAATGGACCTCGACCGGGTGCCCCTCTGGCGCGGCGACCACGTGGAGGTCCGACAGCTGGTAGAAGACTTCGCCCGGTACCTGTACCTCCCGCGCCTGCGGGACCCCTCGGTGCTCGTGAGCGCGGTGGCGGACGGCGTGGCGCTGCTCACGTGGGAGCGAGACGGCTTTGCCTACGCGGACGGTTACAACGAAGCCACCGGCAGGTACCAGGGCCTCCGGGTGGCCACGCAGGTACAGCTGTCGCCGGAGGCAGCCCAGGGGGTGTTGGTGAAACCCGAGGTGGCTCTCAGGCAGCTGGAAAAGGAAGTCGTGCCTCCGGGACCCCGTCCCAAACCCCCGGACGGGGAGGGCAAGGAGGAAGGCCCCGCGACGACGCCTCCGCCTCCGAGGCCCGTGCTGCGCAGGTTCCACGGCAGCGTGACCCTCGATCCCGTGCGCGCGGGGGCGGACGCCGGCAGGGTACATGAGGAAGTGATCGCCCGCTTGCTCAGCCTACCCGGCGCCCGGGTCTTGGTGACGTTGGAGGTGGAAGCTACGATACCCGAGGGCGTGCCGGACCACGTGGCCCGGGTGGTGACGGAGAACTGCCGGACGCTGAAGTTCACCAGCCACGGGTTCGAAGGGGAGTAGGGGCCGCCGAGGAGGTCCAGGAGGTCTTTGAGATCGTGGCGGGTGACCTGACCGTCTCGAAGATGGCCGCGGACGCTGAGGTGGTGGTTCGCCGGGCGCAGGGACCGGATTGCGACTACCTCCGCGCCGTGGAGGGAACGCTTTCGGAGTGGGCGAGCTCTGCGGACGAAGAGGCGTACCGCGACCTGTGAGCAGTTTGCCGTGGTGCGGGACGATCAGGAAGATTCTCTTCGTGTGCACCGGGAACACCTGCCGGAGTCCGATGGCGGAGGCCTTGCTCAGGCGGCGCGCTGAACAGGTGTCGGGTCCCGCGGGACGGGTGGAGGTCCGGTCGGCGGGGACCGGCGCCTCGAGCGGCCAGCCCCCCACGGACGAGGCGGTGCAAGTCATGAAGAGGCGGAACATCGACATTTCCGGGCACCGGTCGCGGCGGGTGAGTCCTGCGCTGTTTGAATGGGCGGACGTGGTCCTGACGATGACCGAGGAGCAGAGGGCCGCTTGCATCGCGGCAGGAGCGCCGGAGGACAAGGTGACGACGGTGGAGGAATTTGCCGGGACGGGCAAAGAGGTGGAGGACCCGGTTGGGAAGGGACTGGCAGCGTACGAGGAGTGCGCGGGGGAGTTGGAGGAAGTCGTGGAGCAGGTCGTTGGGCGCCTCCAAGCGCAGTTGACCGCCAGCGGCAACGGTCTCGCGGGATAACAGAGGGCTGAGGGCGTGGAGTTCAGGACAAACGGGCTGCCAGGGTAGAAGCGCTCCGCGCCCTGATTGATCTGGGTGACTTGGACGGTGTACCCGTGGCCGCGGACGTGATCGCGACGACTCCGGCCGAGATCGAAGGGCGCGCGGACGCGCCGGGAAGCGTCCTCAGGTCGGCGCTGCGGGAGGGCACGGTGGTGTACGACCCGCAGGTGGACAGAGGCGTGGCTAGTCCGGCTGGAAGTGGGGAGAGGGGAGCTGAGGTGGGGAGAGACCCGGAGGAAGGGTGACGAGGTGACCGGCCCTCCGTGACCTTTCCCGGGGTTGCTGGCGGGCATATACTGTACACATGGAGGTGTACAGCAGTGTCCCGTCTGGACATAAGGGTCGATCCGGTCTGGAAGGGGAAGCTGAGGGACCTGGCCCAGGCCATGGGCACCACAACGTCGGAGGTGGTGCGCCGTCTTGTGGAGGAGGCTCATGCCCGCCTCCGGCAGGAGAGGCGACGCCAGGCGGCTGCTCGGATAGCCGCGGCCAGCCTGCCGGTGCCCGACGACCCGCGTGAGCTGTGCCGGGAGCTGGAGGAGGCGCATGGCGCTGGCGCTCGTTGACGCGAACGTCCCCATCTACGCCGCCGGCTCAGCACATCCGCTGAAAGGCCCCTGCGGGGCGGTTTTGCGCATGGTGGCCGAAGTGCCGGGCCAGTTCCTGACCGACGCGGAAGTGCTTCAGGAGATGCTGCACTACTACCTGCGAAGGAACTTGGCGTCAGGCGGACTGCAGGTCGTGGAGGAGTTCGCCGACCTGATGGAGGGGCGGGTGGAGCCCGTTTCGAGGGAGGACGTGCTGGCCGCCTGTCTGCTGGCCCGGGGAGGGCCTGCGGACGTGCCGGCGCGGGACTACCTGCACCTCGCCATAGCGAGGCGAGCGGGAGCGACGTTCATCGTTTCCGCCGACACGGACTTCGACCGCCTGGAGGGGATCGAGCGGCTCGACCCGGCTGGGCTGGAGGAGTGGCGCCACCTGATCGCCGGACCTGGACCCTCGGCCGGGTGAGAGAAGGTCTCATTAGGATGTAGCGAGGGGCCGTGGCGGCCCTCGGGATAACACATTCGACGACGCGCTGGGGGATTGCCAGAGGACCGCAAACAGCCCGTGTCCACCGCGTCCGGGGCGGCGCGCTCGGGCCAGCATTTGTCCTCCTGATAAGGAGAAAGAGTGCCAATATTCTCCTCTTGACAAGGTTAAAACTGCATGCTACTCTCCTTCGTAGAAGGAGAAAATTCGCGGGGAGCTAGGGCGGTTGGCCGTACCTGGACCTGTCCGAGACGCCCTGGCAGAGGCGCTGGCAGCCTCTCTGGACGGCCCCGTGCCCGCGGGCACTCCGCGGCGCGTCCACGGACCCGTACGCGTGCCGGGCAAGGTGACCACCGTGGTGGGGGTCCGCCGGGCGGGCAAGACGACCTTCGTACACCAGATGCGCCGCGAGCGGCTGGAGGCGGGTGCCGCCCGCGTGCTTTTGCCCTACGTGAACTTCGAGGACGAACGACTGGCGGGGCTGGAGGCGGCCCAGCTCGGCTTCCTGTTGGAAGAATACGGCCGCCGTGTACCCGGGGCGGCCAGCCTGGGGACCGTCCTCTGGTACTTCGACGAGATCCAAGTCGTGCCGGGATGGGAACGCTTCGTGCGGAGGCTCTTGGACCGGGGTGGTGTCGAGGTGGTGGTGACCGGTTCCTCGGCGAAGCTGCTTTCGCGGGAAGTAGGCACGGCGCTGCGCGGCCGGGCTTGGACGGTGACACTCTATCCCTTCAGCTTTGCCGAGGCCCTGGCGCACCAGGGACAATTGGTACCGACCGAGCCGAGGCTCGTTCTCGGCACGGAGCGCGCTCGACTTGAACACGCCTTCCTGAAATGGCTTGAGGTCGGGGGTTTCCCGGAGGCGCAAGGGCTGGACGCCGCGTCGCGACGGCAGTTGCTGCGGGACTACGTGGACGTGGCGATGCTGCGCGACGTGGTAGAGCGCCACAGGGTGACGAACGTGGTCGCCCTACGTTGGCTGGTCCGGCACCTCCTGTCCGCGGCGGGAAGCCTGTTCAGCGTGGAGAAGTTCTACCGGACGCTGAAGAGCCAGGGGTTTGCGGTCTCGCGGGACACGCTGCACCAGCTGTTGGGCTATCTCGAGGATTGCTTTCTGGTGCGCACGGTGTGGGTGGAAGCGGACTCCGAGCGCCAGCGCATGGTCAACCCGCGCAAGGCCTACCCTGTGGACCCGGGGCTCATCCCGGTGTTCGACCGTACGGGCCGCGCCAATGTGGGGCATGCCCTGGAGACCGCGGTGCTGGTGGAGTTGGAACGGCGCCGGTGCGAGGTCACGTACGTCCGGACGCCTGGAGGGTACGAAGTGGACTTCCTCGCCCGGGCTCCGGACGGCTCGGAGCACCTCATTCAGGTGTGCGCTGACGCGAGCGACCCGGAGGTGGCTTCCCGGGAAATCCGAGCGCTACGGGAGGCCGGACGGCGATGGCCGCGGGCCCGGAAGTGGCTGTTGACCCTTACCTGGGACCGCATGCCGCCTGATCCTCCCAAGGGCGTGGCCTGCTTGCCCGCGTACCAGTGGATGCTCAGCGACGACATCTAGTGTCCTGAGTTAGAAATATGTTGCATTATTCTCTGCCGACCCCTATGGTGGGTGAAAGCCTCACCGGGAGGTT
>ERZ511473.1522-NODE-1522-length-18268-cov-20.116101_pt1 | contig 18268 bp, 14 predicted proteins | sample MGYA00374947_ERZ511473 | MGnify/ENA primary metagenome ERZ511473 (study PRJEB26303, sample SAMN06343854) | sediment metagenome | isolation source: hot spring sediment | place: Canada: British Columbia | collected 2012-09-26 ... | reverse complement strand
GGGGATCCGAGCTGGGAGCCCAGTTCGAGGCGGAGTGCCAGAGGCTAGGCATCAAGCTCTTCCTCACCCCTCCTCGCTCACCCCAGCGCCAGGGGCAAGTGGAGAGGGCCCAGGGCACCTGGCGCTACGAGTTCTACGAGGCCTACGACCTGCCCTGGACCGTCTCCCAACTGAGGCCCCTGGTGCAGGCCTGGGAGCAGGTCTACAACCACCTGCGGCCCCATCAGGCCTTGCGAGGCAGGAGCCCCGCCCAATACCTTAGGGAGGAGCACCCAGAGCTTGGCCCACACCCCCTCCTGTCTCATATGTATGGGACGAGCACAGGTAATTTTTCAGGTGATGGTGGAACGCCTGCAGCGACGTTAGTCATCAGCAGCGCCAGCGGTGGTCGGCTATTGTCCTCTTATGCCACGTCGCGATCAGCCCGGGACCCACGCCAATTGCGGCTTTCGCAGCTCTCTGGAGAGTCACTGTACCCGCTCGTAGGTCAGAGCCGGTCCATGTGAGATCTCGCGATTTCCTTCCGCAGAAGGTGCCTCGCCTTCGAACATGACTCAAATGCTGTCTCCCCGCTCTAGCCGGGGCAACACCTCCATACCTCCCTTCCCCATTCTCATTCTCCGGCGAGCTGTGGTAGCCCTTCGCTTTTCCCGATGACCAAAAAAGGGGCGTTCTCCTGGACGAGCTACGCATGTTTTGTCTGCAGAACCCCTAGGAGGTGCCTATGCGGAGTTGCCACCCTGTCGAAGCTTAATTGCGGGAGGACATACCCCAGCGCTCGCGTGAGGTCACTCGTTCGCGAGGCAAGCACCTCGCTCTCCCTCGAGTGCTCGGCCTGCATCTCCTGGGAGTTTTCACGGTCACCTGAAGCGGCAAAATGTTGAACGAACGACAGGTACTGACATAGCGCGTTTTCACTATTAGTGGCTCGCCGAAGCTGCCCGACCCCCAAGCTCCCGTTATGAACGCTTACCCCTTTTACCGCAGTTTTTCCGGCGATGTACCATCCTCTTTTCGTGGTAGGCAAAGCTCTGCTCACTATTGAAGGTACGTGTTAAAGGCTAGTGTCACTTCCCCCGCAATGGCCGCTAGGCGAGAGCCGCAGTCATGCGACGCTTTTGCCACAACAAACCGTTGCGGCGACATATTTAGCGATCACGCCGTACCTTTCCAGCTGGCTGTTCCCACATTCGTTAAAAATCGCTCACCTCACCCAGAAGCCGATGCCTACCTGGCCGTAGGGAGGGAACGACTGAGAGGCTGATGCCAACGCAGAGGCGGTGGGAAAATCAGTCCGGCAGCTGCTCCCTGGCATCACAGCCCGGCACACCCTTCGCTCCTGCCCCCCGTATCCCTGCAGCCCCTCGTAGAGATGCAGGTCCGATGCCTTGCCGGGAACCGGGGTCGCGTTCTGTGCCCACAAGTAGACCCTGTCCAGGAAGCGGAACCCCCCTGACACCATGTTCCAGTGCTCTGGACCGGGCCAGATGCGCCTTGCCGTCGCAAGTGTCGGCGACCACCCCGAGCAGGCTTGAGCATTGCAAGCGGCAATGCGGTAGTAGAACACTCCTCCGTCCCACCCTGGAGTCCCTACCACGAGCAGGTTGTAGGGGCCGGCAGGGAACTCCATGACGCTGCGTCCGAAGGAGAAGGTAGGGTCCAGGGCACTCTCTACCCGGTAGCGGGTGACGCCCGCCGGGGGCTGCCAACTGATCATTGCGTGGACGGGGTCCCCTTCGATGGGCCATATGGCTACCAGGGAAGGCGGCTCTGGCGGCTCTGGCACCTCGGCAACAAAGGCAAATCGCTCAAGGCCGCGAGCACCCATCCCCACCACATAGCGGCCATCGGGCGATATGCCATTTACCGATGCGAGCACATCGCCAGCCTGGAGGAACGGCGCCAGCTCGTCGTGCAGATTGCGCAGCTGCCCGTCCACCCACAGGGCAGCCCGCTTCACGTCCCCGAACTGCGCCAATCCGCCGATAATGCGCCCATTTCTGGAGACAGCAAGAGCCGCTGCGTCTCCACCAGCTAGCTGCTCCATGCCACCCTCCGGTGTCCACCGGAAGGCTCCGACAGTCCAGAAGCGGGAGCCATCGGAGCGCATAAGCTTGCCCACCACGACGCGGCCGCCATCAGCAACCGCAGTAGCCATGGTGGCGTCGTACCCAGAGGGGATCCCCAGGACAACGAATCCGCTGTAGCGCGTCCACAGCAACGCGACGAAGCCGCAACCAGCCGGCCCCAGGAAACCCGCAGCCGCATCACCGCCGGGCGATATAGCCGTCAGGCTTGCCTCAACGCATGGGCCTCTGTCAGGAGGCAGGCCCAGCTCCCTCACCTGCCCGTCCTCCCACAGCGTCGGGACTGTGCCCAGCGGCACATTGCCAATCACTCGCCCCGACACTCCGACTACCACGCGCCCATCTGCTGAGACTGCGTAGGCAGCAGCGCTATTTTTATCCGGGGGCAGGGGCAACCACTGCCAGCCACCACCCTCTCTCCATAGGGCTGCCCGACTGTTGGCGTTGCCCACCATGGCCCTGCCATCAGCGGATATACCCTCCGCCACGACTGGCACGCCATCTATCGTCCCAGTAGACTGAGGCCCAATACCCCTGACCCACAGGCGGCTCTCCGCGAAGCCGCTACCGCCCGGAGGCATCACCCAGTAGATAACCTTGCTGCCGTCAGCCGTCATGCCCTTGGCATCTACCGCTGGTGCCACCCATGTGAGTGGCGTTGCTGCCTCGCTGGGCTTCACAGCTCCAAGCCCGGCCCACCCCAGCAGGAGCGCCATCAGGATCAGCCCCATAGGTAGCTTCAGCACTATCGACCCCGGCAAGCTATACGCCAGCCACGCACGTGTCTGCTCGCTCATACCGTTGTACCCCCGCACACATATGGCTACACACCCGGCCACCGGACACATGGCTTCACTTTGCCCGACGTCTCATACCAGCACACAGCACTTGCCAGCGATGCCGACTCCCTCCCTGCAGCCAATGACGCTCTTAGAACGGCCATAGCTCCCTTACCCTCCGTCCGATCTCCGAGAGCAGCCGCAGCACCGGATGCCTGCTGCTGCCACTGCGCACTGGCATCTCGCCCACTAGCCGGTCGGGCACCATAACCCCAGAGCCGGAAGACATCTCAGGTGGCTCTTCCTTCTGCGCAAGAGGAGCCTCGTTCGGCGCCAGCTGAGGACCGCTCGCCTCTGCCGGCGCCGCCGTCTGCCCCTGCTCCTCCGCAGTGCCCGCAGCAGGGCCAGCCTGGGCAGGAACTACCACCTCCTGTCCCACCCTCAGCAGGTAGGGAGCGGAGATGCCGCTCCAGGCAGCCAGGTCGCAGTACCGCGACGGGTCGCCCAGGTAGCGCTGCGCGAGCCCCGACAGGGTCTCCCCCGGCTCCACCCGGTGGACCGACCGCTCGGCGGGCGGAGGCGCCGCCTGATGCCCTGCGCAGGGGTCGGCAGGCACGACTGCTGCCGGCCTCCCACCACCGCCACCAGCGGGCCTCTGCGAGGTGGCCGGCGCCGGCGGCGGAGAGGAAGGCAACGCCTGCTGGCTGCCGCTCCGCCCCAGGATGCCGAACATCATCACGTACTGGCAGCCGAGGATGTCGTCCCCGAACGGCGACACCCCCACGAAGCGCTTGCAGGCCACCCCGGCAGCTCCCACCTGGTAGTCAGGTCTGCGCTGGTTCGCGTCGTGTCCCGGCGAGTCCTTCCACATCTGCAGGGCCTTCTCGGCCGACGCCTCGAAGGCGAGGGCCGCATTTTCGCCCACTCGATTCGTGGGAAACCCGAAGGCCACCGCCCGCTCCTCCGGCCACCGCCCCAGGGAGTCCTGGTGACCGGTCACGCATCCGGGAAGGAGCCTCGCCGAGGTCCGCCGGAAGCCCTCTCTCTCCTCCACCTCCTTTTCGAACTAGCAGGGTACCAGCATGTCCTGGGCGAACCAGGCGGCAGCGGCCGCGAGCCTCTCGTCCCGCGCGAGGACCGGCAGCCCCAGAGAGGCGCGGTAGGAGTTGACCAGCGCAAAGGTCCTCTGGGCCAGGTCGGGCCTCGGCTCGATCACCCCCGTGATGATCTCCTTGGTGACCTCGGCCCGTGCCCCGGCTCCCCCGGCCACCAGCGCCAGCAGGACCGCCAGTCCCACGGCTATCGCTCTCCTCATCGTCCTCATCTCCTCTGCTCCTCGGCCAGGAGCACCCCTGTGAGGCACCCCCGGCATCCCGTTCCCTTACCGCAGACGGGGACGCGAAGTCCCCGCCCGCAGCTGCCTCAGGAGGTGAGCACCGGTGACGTTGTTGGAGACGTTCTTGATCTGGTTGCGCAGGGCCAGGTTGTCCAGCATCTGCAGCATGCTGCTTTCTTTGTCTTTGTTCTCCAGGGCCATGTACCATTCGACCCCGCTGCAGAATCCCTCAAGCTCGCCCGCCGCCAGCGGGTGAGCCGTCACCTCTCCGAGCACCTTGGAGTGGTTAGCGCGCGACAACAATTTGAACTGGCCTAAAACGGGCACCTGCTTCGCGTGCAGACAGTCGTCCCTCACGACCCCCTCGGATAAATTACGTGCTGCCACCAAGGCGGCTATTACCTCGGCCCGTCCCAAGTCATACCCGCCGATGCCCGTTTGAGAGACCGTCAAGGGCACAGCGAGACCTGCGATCAAACGCGGGTCAACCCCACTTGTCCTCGCCTCTCACCTCAGGACAACCGCCTTAAGGTCGCGTCCACTGCGTGCCTCCGACTGCCCAGCCTCAATCGTGCTGATAGTAAGGGAGTATACACTCTTTGTCAAGCGTTCGATGACAGAAACGAGAGCCCCGGTGGCTCCTCAAGGCTGAAGAGGCGCGTTCCTGTAGGGACACGACGTACTTTGGGGATAAGCGTGCAGCGTGGACACCTTGATCCGAGCCTCGGCCTGAGGTTTAGGCCGTGCGAAGTCGGCAATGTCGATCCAGACCTGTACCAACATACAAATTTCGTCGCCGCGAACTCTCCGGACCTCTCCTTGAGCGACCAACACCGTTGAGGATCAGCCCAGGGGCATCGGCTGACCTAGCAACCATATTGCCCCTGACCCAGAGGCCCCGGTACACCGCCGCGTGGTTGAGGCTGAAGTGGAAGTAGATGAGCACCAGGACGGGCATTTCGCCGATGACGTGGGCAGCCGACACCTGCCCCACGATCTCCGCCTCGGCCTTCCGCTGTACCAGCAGGTCATGCCTGACTGCTGCGGCGAGGCTGTGGAGGATTTCGCGGGTGTTCCTGCCGCCGTACTCGTCTGCCGCCGCAACGACCAGCGCAGCGGGTCGCCGTCGCAGGACGCAAAGCCGTCCCGGATGGCCTCCAGGTCAGCCCGCAGGCCAGCCATTCTGAGCCTCAGGTCGGCGCGCTGCATGGGCCGGTCGCAGGAGCTCCGGCCCCTCGATCGCCGGGAACCTTAGGGCTATCTCGGGGCCGGAATCCAGCCCTTGGGAGGCCCCTGACGGTCTCCACGGCCCCCAGCTGCTGGCGCCTCCGTCGCCCCTGCGCTCAGCACAGCCGAATTCAAGTAGAAGGGGAGGATGAAGTTGCTCACGGCGCCGGCCGCCGTGCGGACTACCACGCCGAGAGGGAGGAAGTTCCCGAGTAGCGCTCCGGCGAGGGCGCTGACAGCGCAGATGGCGTGGAAGCCGACCGGGGTCTTCCGCTCGTAGCCGGCAGCTGCGAGGAGGCCTGCCCCCTCGCCGGGGTGCCATGTGGGCATGCGGCCTGTGCCCAGAGAGGACGCCGCTTGCACGCTGGCGCGGGTGAGCAGGTGCGCAAGCCTCCCCGACAGGGCCAAGAAGGCTCAGAGAACGGCTACTGCCAGCAGAAGACCGAAGACGCGCGCCATGGCTGGTGACAGAAAGAAGGGGGAATAGGCCCCCGTTCTTTACTTCCTACCCATTACGCTTCTTTTACATCGACGTTGGCTGCGAAGCTACGCCCGTCTCAGGGGAAGGGCCCCAGGTGGGCGTTCTGCCGGGCCCAGCGAGGACGGAACCCCGTCCAGCGCAGCTTCCCGTCCTCGCCCAACCGGAAATTGTCGTTGCCCACGAATGTGGCACGGCTCCCCTCCTGCTCCATCCCCGCTAGCTCCTCTCTTCTCCCTCGGCCGCCTCGGGGGGAAGGTGAAGAGACGGACTGCGCTTCGATCTCTCTCCTCGCGAGGGCAAGCAGCACCTCTCATGACCTGCCCCACAGGGGATCTCAGGGGAAGGGTGACGTAGCCGCGGGCGGCGTACCTGCCCATGTCCTCCTCGGCGGCATAGCGGGCAAGGTCGTCGGCCGTCAGGGCAGGGACAGGGTCTAGCCCTGCCGCAAGGATCCCCTGCCGCAGCCCAGGCGCCGACTGGCGGTCCACCCCCAGCAGCACCCTCAGCTAGGGGGCGCAGGGGAACCGTCTGGGCGTTTTCGCCCGCATCCACTGCCTGCAGCATCCCCTCGGCCGTGACCCCCTCGTTTCCTGGGCTACCGGGCGGCACTCGGCTGCGGAGCAGGGGTGGGCAAAGTCGCCCCCGGCATCGGCAGCGGCACTCCGCGTGCGGGCGCCTGCTGGGGCAGGTTGACGCCCGCGGGGGAGGATGGCGAGGGCCACGATGTTCTGGGCGATGGCCCTGCTCACCAGGTCCGTCTCGTCGTAGGACACCGCGATGGTGACGTTGGTGGGCGGCCCCTCTATCTCGGGGCCTACCCTTGCCTGCTGGCGGCCGCGCACCACGGCGAGCACCCGCACCCGCATGCTCACGACAACCGCCTGCTGCCCCTCGCCGCACGGGCGCCGATGGGGTAGAGGATGCCCCTGTCGCCCTCCTTCACATCGTAGGATACGTAGATCCGATCCAACGCGGGGGTTACCCCTCCCTCCTGGAGGGAAAGCCCGTGGCGATGCTGGAGGAGAGGACGGACTCTCCCACCTCGAGGGAGTGCGCCGTCACCTTGCCCACCACCCGCGATCGGTCGGCCACGAATACCCCTTCATCGGGTCGGAGACGGGCACCTGCCCCACCCGCAAATCCTCGTCCCGGCGACTGCCCCTTCCGGCAGGTCCCGGGCGGCCACGAGGACAGCCATGGTATCTGGCGGGCCCGAGTTGTAGACGCTGATCCCCACCAGGAAAGCGACCAGGGCCATCGCGAGGGCCACCGGGCGCAGGTCGAGCCTGATGGCCCTCGCCTCTCTTCTTACCGCTTGCCATTCGGTCACCTCCACTGTGTATATGTCCACCCAGCTTCGGCCACGCTGATTGTATAAACCAATCGCTACGGTTGTCGCGCTTAGGCGGATAGAAAACAGGAGTGTAAGCGTGGTGGCAAAACTTGGACGGCTCGCATCCCGCATGGCCCGCCCTAAATGGCTCTCTTTCTCCTTTCTTGTCCCCTGAATATCCTTTTCTTCGCCTCCGTGATAACATATTGAAGCTGCTACTGTTACCGTCCTGTTTCAAATGCGGACGTCCCTAACAATTGGTCATCAAATTGGTCATCAATGGCCTGTAACATAACGGGGTCTTAACGGGTTATTAAGGGCGCTAACTTCCCCTGGGGAGAGCGGAGGTCCTGTCTGATAAGATGCGAAGAAAGGGCTGTGCGGACGTCCAGGGTGCTCCCGGTGTTACCTGCTTTAGTCGTATACAAGGTTGTGAGGATACCGTCCGCGACGCTCCTGCTGCTGGCCATCGCCTTCTTCCTGGCCGACGGGGCCGCTACGGCCAGCGCGGAGGCCCCGCCTCAGCAGCGGATGGAGGCCCTCCTCAGGACGGTCGACCCTCCTCAGCCTCCCCCCAAACTCGAGTCCTCTCTCTATCGCCTCACGCAGGCAGCCGGCACCGATGCCCTGGCCATGCCTCAGGCGCTCCCAGGGGGCCACCAGGTACAGGTGGAGGTAGAGGCCAGTCCCGGCAAAGAGCCTGAAGCGCGAGGGGCCATCGAACTGCTGGGAGGCGAAGTCCAGGCCAGCTACGGCCGCCTGATGCAGGCGCTAATGCCGGCTGCCGCCCTTACAGAACTGGCCCAGGATTCAGCGGTAGTGGCCGTGCGACGCCCGCTGCGCCTTCGGCCCCAGGCCATCGTTTCCGAGGGCGCTTCCCTCCTGGGCAGCGGCGATTGGCAGCGGGCCGGCTTCAGCGGACGCGGCGCCAGGGTCGGCATCGTCGACACCTTCGGTGGGTACCAGCAGCTCCTGGGCAACGAGCTGCCGGCCGACGTCGTCTTCCGTGACTTCACCAGCCCACGCCCGCCCGACCCCTGCGACTCCCCCCTCCTGGACCGCCATGGCACGGCCGTGGCCGAGATCGTGGCCGACGTGGCACCCGGCGCACGGCTCTTCCTGGCCCAGGCCGATACCAGCATCGAGCTGGCCCAGGCGGTGGACTGGCTCCTAGGGCAGGGGGTGCAGGTGGTCAACTTCTCGGCCGGCTTCCCCGGCGCCCGTCCCTACGGGACGACGGGCAGCTCCTTCGATATCTTCGTCGATTCGGTGGACCGGGCAGCCAGCGCAGGCGTCCTCTGGGTCAATTCGGCCGGCAATTCGGCCGACTCCCACTGGGCAGGCGCCTGGAGCGATGTGGACGGCGACGGGCTTCTGGACTTCTCTCACGGCGACGACACCAACGACCTGGTGCTGTCTTCCAACAGCGCCTCCTGCGTGACGCTGATACTGCTCTGGGACGACACCTGGGGAGGGGCCTGCCAGGACTACGCCCTGCTGGTGGGCTACTTCGATTCCGTCGGACAACCTCGGGTCATCGCCTCCGATGACCGCCAGGACTGTTCGGGCGGGGCCGTCCCCAGGGAAGTGGTGGACATCGCCTCCGTCACCACCTTGGACCGACGCCTCTACATCGCCGTGCGGAAGCGACCCGAGGCGCAACCGAGGCGCCTGCGGTTGCTGCTCCTGGGCCCGGGCAGCCTGCAGTACCTCGAGCCGGCAGGCAGTGTCCTGCCTCCCGCCGACCGTCCTACGACCCTGACAGTAGGGGCTGTGCCCGTGGGCAGCCCCAGCGTCATCGAGAACTTCAGCTCCCAGGGGCCGACGTGGGACGGCCGGGTCAAGCCCGACCTGGTGGCACCCGACCGCGTCTCCACCGTCTCCTACGGGCCCGGCGGGTTCGCCGGCACTTCGGCCTCGGCGCCGCACGTGGCCGGCGCCGCCGCCCTGCTCGTGGAGGCCAACCCTGGCTGGTCGGCGCCTCAGTTGCGGCAGTTCCTGGAGTCCCAGGCCGTGGACCTGGGGCCGCCCGGCAAGGACAACGTCTTCGGTTCTGGCAGGCTACGGATGGGGCAACCGCCCTCGGCAGGGCCGCCGGCAACGCCGTCCTTCCTCTCCCTCGCGCCCCAGGACGGCGAGAGCGCCCGCCTGACCTGGCAGCCGCCCCAACGGGTGGCCTCCTATCGCCTCTGCGCCAGCCTGGACGCGGATTTCACCGCAGCAGTGTCATGCCGCGAGGTGTCTGCCTCCGAGGCGCCTGGCAGCCTGGCTGTAGGGGTCCCCTGGTGGGACATGGGCGTGGTCTATTACCAGCTGCAGGCATGCAACGCTTCCGGCTGCTCCCAGCCGGTGCCCGCCGGGGCTGTGGGCCGTCGCATCTGGCCCGGCGGCGCTGACTGGAACTTCTATGTGACGGCCATCGGAGTCTTCGGCCGGGCGCGCGTAGCAGCCTGGAACGCCAGCCTGGTCTCAGGCAAGGTCTCGGACCTGGCCCTGTGGTCGGGGGTGGCATACTTCGGCGGCCAGATGGTGCATGTCTGTTCGGGCGTCCCGCCCGGGCGAGGGTGCGGCCCCATCGATATGGACGCCGCTTCAGGCCTGGTATCGGCCAGCCAGGCCTTCCCGCCCTTCGGGGCCGTCGCCATCGCCCTGCGCGTCCGCTGACGCCGGAGGGGCGCCCCGGGCGCCCAGGTGAAGGGCCCCGGGCAGAAGGGCGTAACGCTCCGCCCAGAGCCGCACCTGCCTCCCCTCTCCCGCTCGTTGCGCCAGCGAGGCCAGGCCGGGGGAGGCCAGACAGGCGTCGGCCGCCTCCGGCCCCTCACACCAGACGGTCAGCAGAAGGCTGCGACGCGAGACCCAGCGATGGACACGCAGCACGCCCGGCAGGGCTCGCAGCTCGCGCTCCAGCCTTCTCACGCGCCAGAACAGGGACGCCATTGCCAGCATGCTGCGCAGATGCAGAGCGATGAGGAGCAGCAGCGGCTCGCCCGGCACAGCCCTATCCCTGGCCAGGTGGAGCGGGCATGGGCGCTGGCCCCTTCTCCCGCACTAGCGACAGGATGTCCCGCGGCCTCACCTTCATCAGCCACAGGGCCAGCACTCCCACACCGATGACCCACAGATTGGTGAGCAGGTGAGTGGCGATAGCATAGGCCAAGGCCCGCTCGTTGGGCACGTCCCAGGCCGCCAGCACCCCCAGCAGCACCGCCTCGTAGGTGCCGATGTTCTCGAAGGTGATGGGAAACGCCGAGACCAGATTGGCTGCGATCATGACCACGATGAAGGCCACGAGGGGCACATCCAGCCCGAAGGCCAGGCCGAAGAGGGCGAAGTTGAGCACCTGCGATCCCCAGCCCACGAAGTTCAGAAGCATGGCCGTCAGCAGGAGACGCCAGTTGCGCATGGTCTCCAGGCCGTCCAGGAAACGGGGCCAGCCCTCCTGGAGGCCCGACCGGAGCCAGTGGGGCAGCCTGTTGAGCCAGCGCCAGCGCGGGGCATGTCGGGGCAGGAGGGCGCTGGCCATCACCGCTGCCACAAAGCCGCCGCCCGAGGCCACAGCCACGCTCCACAGCAGGGCCGGCGGCACAAAGCCCAGGTCCAGCACCGCCAGCCCCACCGCCAGCAAGACCAAAAAGGTGACGCCGTCCAGCAGCGCCTCCACCACGAAGACCGAAGATGCCAGTCCGGCCCGCGACAGGCCGTAACGGTTGGCGACGATCTGGATGCGGGCCACATCGCCCGCCCGCATGGGCAGCAGGTTATTGAGCAGGTTGCCGATGAGGAAGGCGCCCAGCAGCCCCCAGTAGGGTGCCTGCCCGACCCTGGACAGATACACCTGCCAGCGGAGCGTGTCCACAGCCTTGGTCACCAGGTTGACCGCCAGGGCCAGGGCCGCCCAGCCGTAATGGGCATCGCGCAGCGAGTCGCCTACCTTTCGCAGGTCGATCTGCCAGATGACCAGGCCCACGAACAGGGCCGTGGCCAGGATCTGGAACGCCCAGGGGGTGCGCAGGAGTCGCAGGGGCCTTCGCGCCTTCGTCCAGGCCACCGCCGCCACCCTACCCACGGCCCGCCTCGGGGGCAGCCGAGGCCCGCGTCACCGCCTCCGCGTACTCGCCCCACCAATCGGGAGGCATCAGGACGCCGATGGCGGTCATGACCCGCTCGCGGGCCAGGCGATCGGCCCCCTCCCGCGGCAGCCCGTCGGGGACCGAGAGCCGGAAGGGCGGCCCGAAGCGGAAGACCAGCGTCGTGTCCTCTTCCCAGACGGCCACAGGCAAGAAGGGGACGCCGCGGCGGGCCAGAGAAAGCAGAAACAGGCCGCTGCCCCGGGGCGGCTCCACCAGCCGCCCGGACCCCCGCGCCTCCGGCGTGATCCCGATAGGCGCCTCGTCCAGTGCCCGCAGCAGAGTGCGCAGGGCAGCCGCCCGCCCCATGACCAGCTCCTCGCGCCGGGGCATGACCACCAGGTTGTAGACCCTGGCGATGCGACGGAACACCCAGCGAATGAGGGACAGAGGAATGGGGAAGGGGCCGATGCGCCGTCCGTGCAACTCGCTGGTGAAAGTCCAGCGCACCTCGGGAACATCGGGTCGATGCTGTTTCAGGAAGCAGCTGACCATCATCGCGCAGTGATAGGGGTGCAGGCCGGGACGGTCGAAGTGGTTCATGACCAGGACGAAGCGGCCTGACTCGGGCACGTTCTCGATGCCCTCCACCCGCCGCGGGAACGGATTGACCTTCATCAGGAGGGCACCGTCGCCAGCGAAGGAGCGACGCCAGCCAAACAGCAGCGACAGCCCGAACATGACGAGATTGGGCAGAAGGCGCAGACGCGCATACTCGTAGCGAGGGAGGGCCATTGTGGCCGCAGGCTGCTCCATCGTCTCCGACCGGACGTTAGCCGCACTTATTGTAACCGCAGGAACGGCACAGCAGGCACCCTTCCTGGTAGACCAGGAGGGCGCCGCAGTCGGGGCAGGTCATGCCAGTCTCCTCGGCAGGACGCACGGCGGGGTCGATAGGCTCGTCGGGGCGAGAGGAGGCCCGTCCTCCCTGTCCGAACTTCATCTCCAACCAGCGGAAGATATAGTCCAGTACCGACGTGGCCCAGGGGATGCGCGGGTTGTTGGTGGGGCCGTAAGGCTCGAAGCGGGTGTTCTTGAGCTTGCGGGCCAAGTCCTCAATGGGCACCCCGTATTGCAGGGCCACCGATGTCAGGAGGGCCACCGCGTCCATGAGCCCCGACACGGTGGACCCTTCCTTGGCCATCTTGATGAAGATCTCGCCCGGCCGACCGTCGTCGTAGAGGCCCACCGTTATATAGCCCTCCTGGTCCCCCACCTGGAACTTGTGGGTGATGGAGCGACGTTCGTCGGGCAATCGCTCCCGATAGGGCCGGGGGCGGCTGGGCAGGCCCCCCATCTCGCGGGCCACCTCGGGCGTCTCCTGCTCCGGGCCGCGTACGTTGGCGGTCGCGTGGGACAGCACCGAAATCTCCCTCGACCCCTCACGGTAGACAGTGATGCCCTTGACGCCCTCGCGGTAGGCCAGCCAGTAGGCCCTGGCCACATCCTCTTTGGTTGCCTCGCGGGGAAAGTTGATGGTCTTGGACACGGCGTTGTCGGTGTGGCGCTGGAAGGCGGCCTGCATGCGCACGTGCCACTCGGGAGCGATGTCGTGGGCAGTGACGAACAGACGCTTGGCCCAGTCGGGCACCTCGGGACGGTCGCGCAGCCGACCGCCGGCCGCCAGATAGTCCAGCAGCTCCTCGGAGTAGAAGCCCTCCTCCTGCGCCACGGCCACAAAGTGCTTGTTGACCTCCCGCAGGCGGGTGAGCTTGCTAGGGTCGGAGGGATCCAGGTAATGATGGCGGAAGAAGGCCAGAGAGAACAGCGGCTCGATGCCCGAAGAGCAGTCGGCGATGATGGAGATAGTGCCGGTGGGGGCGATGGTGGTGCGGGTGGCGTTGCGGTACGGGAAAGCGGGATAGTGGCGGGAGCCTTCCCAGGCAGGATAGGGGCCCCGCTCCTCTCCCAGGGCCAGGGAGGCCTCGTTGGCCTTTTCCTGAATGAAGCGCATCACTTCCTCGGCCAGGGAAAGGGCCTCCTCCGAGTCATAGGGGATGCGTAGCTGTAGCAGGAGATCGTGCCAGCCCATGACCCCCAGGCCGATCTTGCGAGTGCGCTTGGTGGCCTCCTCGATCTGGGGGATCGGGTACCGGTTCATATCGATGACGTTGTCGAGGAAACGGACGCAGACGGGCACCACCCTGGCAAGCCGCTCCCAGTCGATGCGGGGCCTCCCGCCGTCGACCCTCACGAACTTGGCCAGGTTGATGGAGCCCAGCGTGCACGATTCGTAGGGCAGCAACGGCTGCTCTCCGCAGTTGTGCACCAGCACGCCGTTGGCGTCGAAGGCGTTGGCCCCCGGCACCCGCACGTCGTACACCGGCTCTCGACCGTCTGGTACCACCGCCGATACCCTGGCAACGAAGCGTTCTCGGTTGGCCCGCCTCCGGTAGCGGGCGAGGAGGTCATCAAGCCGGCGCCGCTTGCCCGGGTCGGCGAATCCGATCAGCTCGGCGTAGCGAAAAATGTTCTCGCCGGAGATGACCAGTTCGTATTGAGCACGGGTGCGATAGGATCGCCTGCCACCGCGACCGTCGGGGAGCAGAGAGGTCCCTGCGGCACGCCGCAAGTATAGCTTGCTGACGATGCCCAGCCGCAGGAGCATGCGCTGGACAGCGCGCAGGGACTCCAGGTCACTTTGGGCCAGGCGTATGCTGACGCCCTTGCGCTGGCTGCCCTGCACCGAGCCATCGCTATCGAAGAGGCCACGCAGGAAGCCGCGATAGAAGTCGGACGAGGTTCGCTCGATCTCGGGCGTTATCCGCTTCGAGCCAGGGGCCATGCCCAGGGCCATGGCCAGGCGGCGCACAGCCGCCAGGGAGAGCCGCCACTCGTTGGGGCGGGCGCGGACCCAGCCGCGAAAATCCCTCCGGTGGGGGAGCATCCGTGCACCAGCGGCAGCAGCGGCCATCACCCCCTCCTCGCTGGCAGCGGGCGTCCAGACCGAGAGCACGGCTTTGTCCTCTTTCAGGGTGCCATCGCCTATCAGCAGCCCCATTAGGTAGCCCTCGGCCTCGCCGTAGGTCCCAGGCCATGCCGCTGCCTGCCGGTGGTCGTTGAGGACGATGAGGTCACCGGGACGCAGCGCCCCCGCTGGCACCCATTCCTCCTCCCGGACGTAGCGGGTGAGTCGCCTCACCCGTCGCACCGGGTGGTCGGGAGTAGCGCGCAACGAGTATCCCTCCTGTGTCTCTATACGGACCAGCGGGCGGACGCCCGTGGAGAAGAAGCCGTCGTCGCCGCTGGCGAAGGCCCGACCGTGGACCAGAAGCCGGCACGGGCGGCCGACCAGCTCTCGCACCTGTCTGGGGCCCTCATCGGTCATGACCCAGGTGTCAGCCGGCAGGCAGGGGTTGGTGGCCTCGATGCGGCCCAGGTGCGGCGTGGGGTTGTCGGCGTTGATGCGGTCCAGGAACACCAGCCCCGGGTCCCCGCACAGCCAGGCGTTCTCCACCATCAGGTCGAAGATGTGTCGCGCCCTTCGCCGGCCCACCGCCTGGCCCGTGCGCGGGTTTATCAGCTCGTATTCCCTGTCCTCCTCCACCGCCCGCATGAACTCGTCCGTCACCGCCACCGAGATGTTGAAGTTGGTCAGGGTGCGCAGATCGGCCTTGAGGGTGATGAACTTCTCGATGTCGGGATGGGTCACGTCCAGGATGCCCATGTTGGCCCCCCGACGCGTTCCACCCTGCTTGATGGCCTCGGTAGCGGCGTCGAACACCTTCAGGAAGGACACGGGCCCGGAGGCCACGCCCATGGTCGTGCGCACCCGGTCGCCCTCGGGCCGCAGCCGCGAGAAGGAGAAGCCGGTGCCGCCCCCTGTCTTGTGGATGATGGCTGTGTACTTGATGGCATCGAAGATGCCCTCGATGGAGTCCTCCACCGGCAGCACGAAGCAGGCCGCCAATTGCTGCAGCTCGCGGCCCGCGTTCATGAGGGTGGGCGAGTTGGGCAGGAACTCCAGGCGGGCCATCACCTGAAAGAACTCTTCCTCCCAGTAGGCGGCCCGCTGGGGGTCCTCCAACGGCTGGTAGAGCAGCTCCGCCTGGGCGATGTTGTGGGCCACGCGGCGGAACATGGCCTCCGGCGTCTCCACCGGACGGCCCGACTCGTCCTTGGCCAGGTACCGTCGCTCGAGGACGATGCGGGCGTTATCGCTGAGGGCTATCTCGGCCACGGGCCATCACCAGTGCCAGTATAGCACTATAGAGCCTTTCTCTAACGACTAACGCGGCGGTCAGGACTGCGGGGCCTCTGTCCGGGCCAGGCGCGACTCCAGCTCGGCGATGCGCTCCCGCAGGGACCGCTCCTGCTGCCACCGCTCCGTCACGTCGCGCATGACGGCAGCGATGCCTTCCACCTGGCCATCGTCTCCCTTGAGAAGGATTATGGTGAACTCGACCGAAAGCCGCGAGCCGTCCTTTCGCAGGGCCGGCACGGAGAGGAGGGATCCACGTCCATACTTGGTCTCGCCGGTGGCCATCACCCGTCGATATCCTTCCCAGTGGCGCTCCCGGTGCCGTTCCGGGATGATGATGTCCAGCGTTCGCCCTAGGGCTTCGCTGGCCGAATAGCCGAACATCTCCTCAGCCCGGCGGTTCCAGAGGCGGATGACGCCTTCGCGGTCGGCGACGATGACGGCGTCCCCCGCCTCGTGGACGACCTGCCATGCCAGCTCACGGTCGTCGAGGGGCCAGCTCATGCTCCGCCCGCCAGCGTCTCCTCCAGGACCTGCTTCAGGACGACAGCGTTGTTGTGCTCCTGGTCCTGGGCGGCATAGACGAGGGTCACGGTGCCGTTACGGGCCCTCTCGGCCAGCTGGCGCAGCAGCGCCTGCTTCGCCGGCTCCTGCAGCTCCTGACGGTAACGCTGCTGGAACTGGGGCCACCTGGCCGGGTCGTGCCCGAACCAACGTCGCAGGTCGTCGCTGGGGGCCAGGTCGCGCAGCCACCCCTGCAGCTGCAGGGCGTCCCGGCTCAGGCCGCGGGGCCAGAGGCGGTCCACCAGATAGCGCTCGCCGTCCTCGGGTGCCGGGGGGTCGTAGGCGCGCTTGAGCCTGATCACGGCTCAATTATAAGCGGTCGCTGCGGTTCCGCTGTCTGCTGGGCCGGCGTGGAAAGCCGAGGAGGTCGGGGGTATGCGGCCCCCCGACCCCCTCGAACGATACACGCGCCCCATCCGCGCCGCAGGGCGCGATCTTACCCGCACCCGGTGGTGGTGCCGCAGTTGTCGCAGCAGTAGCAGGCGCCCCGACGCACCATGATCCAGCCGCAGGCCGGACAGGGCGGCGCGTCGTCGCGGCCGTGGCCGTTGGCCCGGGCCTCCACTACGGGCAGGGCCAGCTGCTTCGGCCCCTCCCGGGCCATCTTCTCCCGCACCGCCGGCGAGAGCACCCCCAGCTCCTCCTTCTCCTCCTCCGACAGGAACTGGGAGGCCAGCCAGCGGAAGATGTAGTCCACGATGCTCTGGGCCACCGGAATCTCCGGGTTCTCGGTGCGGCCCGAGGGCTCGAAGCGCATGTGGCTGAACTTGTAGACCAGGTCCCGCAGCGGCACCCCGTACTGCAGGGCCAGGGAGATGGCCGTAGCGAAGGCGTCCATGGTGCCCGAGAGGGTGCTCCCCTCCTTGGCCATGGTGATGAAGATCTCCCCCGGCGACCCGTCCTCGTAGAGGCCCACCGTGATGTAGCCCTCGTGCCCCTCGATGGAGAACTTGTGGGTGAGGGACCTGCGAGTGTCGGGCAGGCGCCTGCGCACCGGCCTCGGCTCCTCCTTCTTGCCCTCTACGTCCTCCTTGCGGGTGGTCAGCACCTGCACGTTCTTGGAGTTGTCGCGGTAGATGGCCAGCGCCTTCAGCCCGTGCCGCCACCCCTCGATGAAGGCCTGCTCTACGTCCTCAACGGTAGCGTCCTCGGGCAGGTTCACCGTCCTGGAGATAGCACCCGAAATGAAGGGCTGCACGGCGCCCATCATGCGGATGTGGCCCATCCAGTGGATGGAGCGCTGCCCTCCGGGGGCCTTGAAGGCACAGTCGAAGACGGGCAGGTGCTCCTCCCTGAGGTGGGGCGCCCCCTCGATGGCGCCCTGGGCGTCGATGTAGGCCAGGATCTCCTCTATCTGCTGCGGCGTATATCCCAGCCGCCTGAGCGCCCTGGGGACGGCGCGGTTCACCAGGCGCATGACGCCGCCCCCCACCAGCGCCTTGTACTTCACCAGGGCGATGTCGGGCTCGATGCCCGTGGTGTCGCAGTCCATCATGAAGCTGATGGTCCCCGTGGGGGCGATGACGCTCACCTGGGCATTTCGGTAGCCGTGCTCCTCGCCCAGGCGCAGCGCCTCGTCCCAGGCCACCTGCGCCGCCGCCACCAGGTCGCGCAGGCCCGGCACCGCCCGCGCCCAGGAAGGTCCGCCCGGCTCCGGAGCCGGGGCCAGGCGGCCGTAGCGCCCCAGCTCGTAGATGCGGTAGGCGTGCTGCCGGTGCTTGCCGATGACCCGCAGCATGGGCTCCCGGTTGCGCTGGTAGCCGGCGAAGGAGCCCATGCGCCCGGCGATGCGGGCCGAGACGGCGCAGGCATGGCCGGTCATGAGGGCGGTGACGGCGGCGGCATAGGCCCGTCCCTCGTCGGAGTCGTAGGGGAGGCCCAGCGACATGAGGAGGGCCCCCAGGTTAGAGTAGCCCAGGCCCAGCTGGCGATACTCGCGGGCGTTGCGCTCGATCTTCTCGGTGGGGTAGGACGAGTTGTCAACGATGATCTCCTGGGCGGTGATCATGACCGCTACCGCCTGCTTGAAGGCCTCGATGTCGAAGGTGTCGTCCTCGCGCAGGAACTTGAGCAGGTTGAGGGAGGCCAGGTTGCAGGCCGAGTCGTCCAGGTGCATGTATTCGGAGCAGGGGT
>ERZ511473.1519-NODE-1519-length-18306-cov-3.373251_pt1 | contig 18306 bp, 13 predicted proteins | sample MGYA00374947_ERZ511473 | MGnify/ENA primary metagenome ERZ511473 (study PRJEB26303, sample SAMN06343854) | sediment metagenome | isolation source: hot spring sediment | place: Canada: British Columbia | collected 2012-09-26 ... | reverse complement strand
GCCCGGGCCATCGATCCACTGACGGTCGAGGTGAAGATGTCCGAGATCAACCCGGGCTATCTGGATCTCTTCCAGCAGGTCCTGCCCAAGCACAAGTTCGAGTCGACGGCGATCACCCAGGAGCACCCGCTCGCTCGCCTGCCGCTCGGCACCGGCCCCTTCGTGTTCGTCGACTGGAAGACCGGCGACCAGATCACGCTGGAGCGCAATCCCAATTACCGCGACCCCGAGAAGCCGTATCTCGACGGCATTACGATCAAGGTCACGCCTGAGAAGGAAGCGGCCATCGCCTCGTTCGTCAATGGCGAGTTCGACTATGTCTACTTCATCGTGACGGGAGACCTCCCCACGCTGGTGACCGCCGAGCAGGAGGGCAAGCCGGTTCACGTGGAGCTGCTCGAGGGAGGAGCCAGCGTCGAGTGGCTCTGGTTCAATCTCTCTGACAACGGCGATCCCACTAAGCCTCACCCGGTACTCGGAGACCCGGCTATCCGCGAGGCGATCGACTATGCGATCGACCGGCAGGCGATCATCGACCAGGTGCTTGGCGGATTCGGATCTCTCACCGGCGCATTGATCTACGCGGGCTGGGCTGCCGTGGATCGACCGCCGACCCCGTACGACCCGGAGAAGGCGCGGCAGATCCTGGATGCGGCTGGCTGGGTGCCGGGTGGCGACGGCATTCGAGTCAAGAACGGCGTGCGGGCGAGCCTGCGCTACCAGACGATCGCTGGCGACCAGACGCGCGAGCTCTACCAGCAGCTCGTGCAGCAGAACTGCAAGGACGTCGGGATCGAGCTGCGCATCGAGAATGTCCCGTCGAACACGATCTTCGGGAGCTGGCAGGAGGGCGGCCTGCTGGCGCGCGGCAACTACGACATCGTGATGAGCCGCGACGGCTACGAGGTCGATCCTGCCGACTGGGCCGCTATCTTCACGAGCGCGTCCATCCCGAGCGAGCAGAACCCAGGCGGCTTCACGTACTGTCACTGGCGCAACGCCGAGTTCGACGCCGCGGTCGAAGAGGCGAACTCGACGCTGGACCCGGAGGTTCGCCGCCAGGCCTACCAGCGGGCGGTCGAGATCTTCGCTCGGGAGCGGCCGGCGCTGCCGCTCTACCGCTCGGCCTCAGCGGATGCGTGGAGCACCCGCCTGAAAGGCATTAAGTCGATCTGGTTCAATCCGCGCGGGACACTGTACAGCGCCGCCGACTGGTACCTAGAGGAGTAACCCGGCTCTGGGTCGGCCGCGGGGGCGAAGACGGGATCGACGTTCTCCGCCCCCGCGAGTTGTGCCCGGCCGAAGGCAGAGAGAGATGACGTCGTACGTCGTTCGCCGCGTGCTGCAAGCCGTTCCGCTGCTCGCCGGCATCAGCGTGCTGATCTACGTGTTGCTCCAGATGACGCCCGGTGGCCCGCTGGCGATCGCTGAGAATCCCGGCAGTGCCGGTCGGGTCACGGCGGAGCAGTTGGAGCGCCTGCGCAACCGGTACGGCCTGGACGATCCCCTCTACGTCCGCTATCTCCGCTGGGGCGCCGACCTGCTCCGGGGCGACTTCGGGACATCCTTCAACACCGGCCGGCCGGTGCTGGAGATGATCAGTGAGCGGATCCCCGTGACCTTCCTGGTGACCGGGCTCTCCTTCCTCGTCACGCTTCTGCTGGCCTTCCCGATCGGGATCGTCTCCGCGGTACGCCAGTATTCGGTCTTCGACTACCTTTCGACCAGCGTCGCGTTCCTCGGTGTGTCCATCCCCAGCTTCTGGCTGGCATTGATGCTGCTCTACGTGTTCACCTTCACGCTGGGCTGGCTCCCCTCCTTCGGGCTCGAGGATCCACGCCAGGACTACGAGGGACTCGCCGCGCTCTGGGATCGGGCGCGCCACCTGGTCATGCCCGTCACCGTGCTGGCGCTCGTCTCCACCGCCAGCTTGACCCGCTACATCCGCGCCGCCATGCTCGACGCCATCGGGCAGGACTACACGCGCACCGCGCGGGCCAAAGGGTTGAGCGAGCGCGTGGTCATCCTCCGGCATGCCCTCAAGAACGGGGCGATCCCGATCGTGACGATCCTGGCGCTGGAGATCCCCGACCTCTTCATCGGCTCGGTCATCGTCGAGTCGATCTTCGCTATCCCGGGCATGGGCCGGCTCTTCGTCGAGTCGGCGCACCTCCGGGACTATCCGGTCCTGATGGGGATCCTGATGATCGCCTCACTGCTGGTGATCCTCTTCAACCTCCTGGCTGACGTGCTCTATGCCGTGCTCGATCCGAGGATTCGCTACCGATGACCGAGGCAACGAAGGGAGATCGACTCGAAGGAGCGCGCGCTCGAACAGGTCAGCCTCCACGGCCCCGGCGTACCGTCCCTGGCCTTCCACGAGCGGCCGCGCTCCTCTGGTCCGACGCCTGGCGGCAGTTCCGGCGTCATCGCCTCGCCGTTGCGGGGCTGTTCACGCTTGTCTCGATCGTGCTCGCGGTCATCACCGGCCCGGAGCTGATCCCCTACGACCCGGAGCGAATCGACTTCCGCGCCAAGAGCAGCCCGCCGACACTCGCCCATCCGATGGGAACCGACGAGCTCGGACGCGACCAGCTCGTGCGCGTGCTCGATGGCGGCCGGGTCTCGCTGGCGGTCGGGTTGGCGGTGGTACTGGTAGCGATGTCGGTCGGGGTAGCGATCGGGGCAATTGCTGGGTACGCCGGGGGATGGGTCGATAATGCGCTCATGCGCGTCGTCGACGTGTTCTACTCGATGCCTGGTCTGTTCGTGATCATTCTACTGGTCACGCTGTTAGGGCCGAACTTCTGGACCATCGTGATCTCGCTCGGCCTACTGCGCTGGATGACGACGGCACGGCTCGTGCGCGCCAGCTTCCTCTCGCTCAAGGAGCAGGAGTTCGTGGAAGCGGCGCGCGCGATCGGCGCGAGTAACGTCCGCATCGTGCTGCGACACATCTTGCCGAACGCGCTCAGCCCCATCATCGTCGCAGCCACGCTCGGCATCGCCGGGGCCATCCTGGCCGAGTCGGCGCTCTCGTTCCTCGGGCTCGGCTTTCAACCTCCGCAGGCCACCTGGGGCCGCATGCTCGAGGAGGCCCAGAAGATGGTGATCCACGAGGGGCACTGGTGGCGCGGCTTCTTCCCCGGGCTCATGATTTTCCTCACCATCATCTCGATCAACTTCGTCGGTGACGGGCTGCGGGATGCGCTCGACCCGCGTCGCCTGGAACGCTCGTGAGACCGTGAGACGCGAGCGAGGGCAAGAGAGGAGATCGCATGAGCATGACGCGCCGCACCCAGCATCGCACCGGCTACGGGATCGGGCCGACGACGCTGTTCGCCTCGCGTGCCGACCAGCGCTTTTCCTTTTGCCTCTACGTCCCCACGAGCTATCACGAAACGGGCACGCGTCACTATCCCCTCGCGGTCGTCGTGCACGGCACCAACCGGCCAGCGCTCCAGTACCGCGATGCCTTCGCCGACTTCGCCGAAGCGCAGGAGTGCATCGTCCTCGCGCCGCTGTTCCCCGGCGGTATCGATCAGCCCGGCGAGATCCACAACTACAAATTCATCAAGTTCGGTGATATCCGGTTCGACCTGGTGCTGCTCGCCATGATCGACGAGGTCGCCGAGGTCTACCGGATCGACGAGAGACGCTTTCTCCTCCACGGCTTCTCGGGCGGTGGCCAGTTCGCCCACCGCTTCTTCTACCTTCACCCAGAGCGACTCCTCGGCATCTCGATCGGCGCTCCCGGCGTGGTCACGCTGCTCGACGAGCGTCGAGACTGGTGGCTCGGCGTGCGCGACGTCGAACAGAAGTTCGGTCGACCGCTCGATTACGAAGCGATGCGCCAGGTGCCGGTGCAGATGGTGATCGGGGCTGAGGACACCGATAACTGGGACATCATCCTGGCTCCAGATAGCCCGCTCTGGCAGGACTACTGGATGCCGGGAGCCAACGATGCCGGGCAGACTCGCGTCGAGCGACTCGAAGCTCTGCGCGCGAGCTTCGAGCGTGCCGGGATCGCTGTTCGTTTCGACGTCGTGCCGGGAGTGGCCCACGAGGGGTTCAAGATCCTCGAACCGGTGAAGGAATTCTTCGCCGCTGTCCTCGAGGGGTACCGGGGTGCGGGGTCGCGGTGAGTCAGGCACGCTCGCTCGGCACCAGCGGTACCGGGGGCGCCACGATCCGGCCGGGGTCGACCGGGAGCGAGGCTAAGGCAGCGGCATTGGCACGCTCGAACTCCTCGAGATAGCTCTGAAGATCGCGGAGCTGCACCGGCGACGGGTCGCCGTCGAACCAGGCGACCAGTCGAGTGCGCTCGCCTCGTACCACCGAGACGACCGCGCCCTCGGCCAGCGCCGTCTTCTGCACCGGAGCCCCGAACATCTCCTCAGCCAGGGAGTCCAGCGCCGACATCATCCCAGCGGTGAGCGCTTCGTCCAGCGGGAAATGCCCCCAGGAGAAGACCGGCGTCCCTGCCGGGTCGATCACGGTGAGCATCACCAGCTCGGCCCGTGGGAGAGTCGTCATAACTACTGGAGGTGGCGGCGCCGGCTGGGCGATCGGAAGGCGCTGTGTCCAGGCCGCCAGCTCGCGCTCCAGCTCAGACAGATAGTGCAGAAGCGACTGCTCGGCCTGGCTGAACTGCCCCAGGCTCAGCTCCCCGAGCCCGAGGAGATGACGCAGATGCGCCAGCCGAGCGTGCACGGCATGGATCTGCTCTTCCAGCTCGGTCATCCGCGCGCGGCGCTGGCGCTCGGCCATCGCCACCCGTGCCGCCTCCCACATGCGCGCCAGGCGGTGCTCCCAGAGCGCGCGCGCCTCCTCGCGGAGCACGGGCTCGTCCGGCCGCTGGGGAGCCGCTCTCAGTGGATGCTCGGGCCAGTCAGCGTTCAGGAATGCCCGCACATCGGCAGTCCGCCCAGCGAGCGCGATCGCCAGACCAGCGAGGCTGAGGAGCCACATCCCAGCCGCCGCGAGCGACGGGACCAGGACGAGCGAGCGGTCCAGCCCCGGCGCCCACGGGACACCGGCGAGCAGGGTGAAGGCAACGGCGATTGCGAGCCGCAGGGCGAGGGTCAGCTCGAACGTCGCCCGTGTCACGGCTAGCCCCAGCAGCAACGCGGTGGCGACCGCCGCGCGGGCGAGGTGCAGAGCCAGGGCGACTCGGGCGTGCCGGAGCACGAAGGGCCGCTGGAGTGGCCAGATCGCGATGAGCAGCGCCCCGGCGCCGAGATAGGCAGCCGCTGCCAGCAGCCGGCTCGGCCACGACGGCCGGGATAAAGAGACCTGCCCGCCGGGAGTGCGCAGCTCGGCCAACTCGCTCCTCCATAACCGGACGGCGATGCGCTCGCCATCATTCTCCGATCCACAAGCGGCTTTTATGGTATGATAGCGCCAGGAGGCGACCATGGGTACTCGCGTCGCGGCGTCGCTGCCGCGCAACGGCACGCGGCAGACCATCCTGAACCTCCTCAAGAAGAGCGACGGGCTGACTGCCGACCAGCTCGCCGACCAGCTCGGCATTACGACCATGGCAGTCCGCAAGCACCTGGCGACGCTGGAGCGCGAGGGCTTGGTCGAGACGACCCCGAGTCGACGTCCAGTCGGTCGCCCGGCCCGGGTCTACCGGCTGTCGCGGCGGGCCGATGAGCTCTTCCCCAAGCAATACGACCTGCTGGTGACCGATCTCCTGGCAGACCTGCTCGAGCTGGATGGGCCAGGGAAAGTCGAGATGCTGCTGGCGCGCCGTGCCGAGCGGACGCGGGCTGAGCTGGAGCACCGCCTGGCGAGGGCGCGGAGTTTCGACGAGCGCGTGCAGATCCTGGCCCAGGGCATGGACGAGCTGGGGTACCTGGCGGTCTGGGAGAAGCTGGACGACTCCACGTATCTGGTGAGCCAGTACCACTGCCCGATCCGGGAGGTCGCATCTGCCTTCCCAGCAGCATGCCGGCTGGAGGCTCAGATGTATCGCGACCTGCTGGGCGTCGAGATCGAACGCTCCTGTCACCTCTTGACCGGCGGTCACTGCTGCTGCTACGTCATCCGCGCGACGGACACGCCCGCCGGCGCCTGCGCCTGAGCTGAGCCAGCGACCCGGCCTCTCACGCCTGGCGCCCGGACAGCCAGGCGATGACGTCCTCTGGGTTCTGCTGCGGCGGGAAGACCGGGTAGAACACCTTCACGATCTGCCCGTCCTCGATGACCAGCGTCAGGCGCTTGATCAGCCGCATACCCTCGACCGTGAACGTCGGCAAGCGCAGCGCCTGAGCGAAGCGCAGATCGGCGTCGCTCAGGAGCTCGAAGGGAAGGCGCAGGCGTTCGACCGCTTCGCGCTGGTACGCGGTGTCCTGCGTGCTCAGGCCGTAGACGCGCGCGCCGAGCGCCTGAAGCTCCTGATAGTGGTCGCGGAAGGCGCAGGACTGGGCCGTGCAGCCGCGAGCGCCGGGGATCTCGTCCCAGCCGGCCGGCAGCGGCTCACCCGGCCGCCCGGTGCGGGGATAGCAATAGACCACCGTCGTCCCGGGCAGCGCCGAGAGATCGACGGTGCTCCCAGCCGTCGACGGCAGGGGAATAGACGGAACCCGCAACCCCGGCAAGTGATCGCAGGCGCCGTCGTCCTCGGGAACCGGGAGATGCTCTGGAAGCTCGTACAGGTTGCCCGCTCGCGCCATCGCAGCGCCTCCACCCTCTCAGCTCAGCCGACGATGACAAGGTCATGCGGAGCTCGATTCAGCGACTGCCCGCCTCGCTCGGTCACCAGCACCACGTCCTCGACCCGGTTACCGAAGCGGCCGGGTACCACGACGCTCGGCTCCACCGTGAAGGTCATGTTCGCTTGGAGCACCGTCTGGTCGACGACGTCGAGGTACGGCGGCTCGTGGACGGTCACCCCGATCCCGTGTCCGAGCCGGTGGGTGAATCCTTCGCCGTAGCCGGCCTCCTCGATCACGCGGCGGGCGATGGCGTTCAACTCCGCCGCCGTGACCTGGCCAGCCCGCATCGCGCTCATCGCCTCGGCCTGGGCCTGGAGCACCAGCGCGTGGACCCGGCGGTACTCCTCGGGCGGCTCGCCGACGAAGGCACAGCGGCCGAAGTCGGAACAGTAGCCGTCGAGCACGCAGCCGAAGTCGAACATCACCGAGTCGCCATGCCGCAGCCGGCGCGCGGTGCTGGAGCGCGTCGTGCCCTCGCGGCCGGGCTCACCGCCACCGATGAAGAACACGCCGGTCTCGAACGAGGTGTACTCGGCGCCGAGGAGAGCGAACTGCCGCTCGATCTCCAGCGCGACCTCCAGCTCGGTGACCCCGGGAACGAGCTGCCGGGCAACCGCCTCGAAGACCTGGTCGGCCAGCGCGGCTGCCCGGCGCATGGCGGCGATCTCCTCCTCGTCTTTGATCATCCGCATCGGCGCGATCAGGTCGGACGCCAGCGAGAACGTGGTCTCCGGCAGGAACTGGCGCAGCTCCAGGGCGGTCCGAGCCCAGAGCCGCTCATCGAGCGCCACGCGTCGAGGCGAGCCGGCGACAGCCTGCACGGCGCTCCGCAGCACCGCTGCTGGGTCTTCGGACTCGAGGATCAGTCGCACCTCGCGCACCCAGGGTTTGCCCTGCGCCTCCTCGCGGTAGAAGCTGCCACCCATGCGCGGGGCCAGCACTACGACGCCGTTTTGCCGGCCGACCAGCGCGATGCTGGCCCAATCCCCGTAGGCGTTATGGTCGGTGCCGTGCTCGAGCGGCCGGCGGATGCCGGTCAGGTAGAAGAGGTTGGCTCCGCGGGTCAGGCAGACCAGGTCTACGCCGGCCTGCTCCATCCGCGCCTGGAGCGCGTCGATCCGTCGCCGGAAGTCCATCGCGGTCTCCTCTCGCAAGCGCTCTCCTCCGCGCTTCCGCAGTATATGACGGATAGCCCGCGCGACACACCACCGGAGGGTTCTGTGTGGTAGCACCCGTAGCCGGTGCTCGTTCAGCCGACCCCGTGCCTGGGCCTGTCAGCCGTGCGAGAATGCGGCTGTGAGCGGCAGAGCGACAGGAGGGGGCAGGCGATGGCACACCGAGCGAGCTCGCGACCGGAGCACGGCGTGGTCGTGGCGCTCGACCTGATGGTTCCGATGCGCGACGGCGTGCGCCTGGCAACCGATGTCTATCTCCCGGCCGCAGGCGGGAGCGCCCTGCCCGGCCCCTTCCCGACCCTCCTGATCCGCACGCCGTACGACAAGCGTGGGCAGGAGACGGCGGTGAAGATGGGCGAGTACTTCGCCCGCCGCGGCTACGTAGTGGCGATCCAGGACTGCCGTGGCCGCTACCGCTCCGAGGGCAGCTTTACGTTCCTGGTGCAGGAGCCGGAGGACGGCTACGACACCGTCGCCTGGCTCACCCAGCAGCCCTGGTGCAACGGCAAGGTCGGCACGCTGGGCACCTCCTATCTGGCCTGGGTGCAGAACGCGCTCGCCTGCCTGAACCCGCCGGGGCTGGCGGCGATGTACGTGAACCAGGGCGGCGCCAGCGCCTACCACAGCTCGGTGCGGCACAACGGCGCCTTTGAGCTGCGCTTCATGGCCTGGGCCTTCATGGGCGCGGCCACCAGCCCTGAGGCGATGGCCGACCCGACGATCCAGGCGGCGCTGACCGCGACCCGCTTCCGCGAGTGGCTCGCCCGCTTGCCGCTCCGGCCCGGCCTCAGCCCGCTCAGCTTGGTACCCGCGTACGAGCGCTGGATGTTCGACATCTGGACGCGTGGCGACTACGACGAGTACTGGGAGCAGCCCGGCTTCAACTTCCTCGCCCACGTCGACCGTCATGCCGATGTGCCGATGCTCTTCTGCGGCGGCTGGTACGACTCCTACACCCGCTCGACGCTCGAGAACTTCGTCGCCTTCTCACGCCGCAAGCGCGGGCCGGTGCGGGCCATCGTCGGCCCCTGGACGCACGGCACCGAGACCCCCGACCTCACCTACGCCGGCGACATCGAGCTCGGCCCGGCCGCCTCGATCGCCGGCAACCTAGCGGAAGACGTCTACGACCACCACCTCCGGTTCTTCGACTGGTGGCTCAAAGGCCTGGACACCGGCATGGCCGAGGAGCCGCCGCTCCGGATCTTCGTCATGGGTGGCGGGGACGGCCACCGCACGCCGCAGGGCCGGCTCTACCACGGTGGGGCCTGGCGGGAGGAGCGCGAGTGGCCGCTCGCCCGCGCGGTCGACACCCCCTTCTACCTGCAACCCAGTGGTGGGCTGTCGACCCGCCCGCCGGAGGTCGACGAGGCGTCGACCAGCTTCCGCTTCGACCCGACCGACCCGGTACCGACGGTCGGCGGCAACATCTCCTCCCTGGCCGACTTCTACCCGGTGCCGCCGGAGATCGCGGCCCGCGTGCGATTAGAGGAGCGATGGGCCAGCATCGTGGCCGTCGGCGGGCAGGACCAGCGCACGAGCCCGGCCTTCTTCGGTGCCCGGCCGCCGTACCTGCCGCTCGCCAGCCGGCCCGACGTGCTGGTGTTCCAGACAGAGCCGCTCGCCGAGCCCGTCGAGGTCACCGGGCCGATCACGGCGGTGCTCTGGGTCTCCTCCTCGGCGCCGGACACCGACATCACGGTCAAGCTGGTCGACGTCTATCCGCCCAACCCGGACTACCCGGAGGGCTACGCGCTGAACCTCTCGGACAGCATTTTCCGCCTGCGCTACCACGCCGGCTGGGACCGGCCGCAGGCGTTGGAGCCGGGGCGAGTCTACCGGATCGAGATCCCGCTCTACCCGACGAGCAACCTCTTCGGGGCCGGCCACCGCATCCGGGTCGATATCTCGAGCAGCAACTTCCCGCGCTTCGACGTCAACCCGAACACCGGCGAGCCGCTGGGCCGGCACACGCGCACGCAGGTGGCCATCAACACGATCCACCACGACCGCGCCCACCCCTCGCACCTGCTGCTGCCACTCGTCCCGCGCTGACGAGTGCGAGGGGATCTCGCTGCGTGGACCCCTCATCCCGTCACGAGGGCCATCCTGGGGAGATCGAAGGGTTGCTCCAGCGATGTGGACGAGGCATTGCGCCATCGCGGCACCCCGCGCGGTGTGCCGAACGCGCCCTGATGGCCAAACAGATGACCAGGACAGATAGCTCGGAGCGTCCGTACGCAGGGCTTGCCAGGAGCACAGCACTCCGCTACACTAGGCTCGGGCTGTACGTATAGCTCAGGTGTTCCAAGAGACGGCGGCAGGCGCGGGCTTCAAGTCGACGAGTGTGCCTTTCTGACAAATCTAGACACGGGTGCGAACAGCGACTACACTAGATCTTGGGTCACGAAGGCGCCTCGGCCCAAGATATCGTGGTCGCGGGGTCATACCTCGCCGAATTCGGCGTTCGGGCCACCCCTGCCCGCAGCGAGACCGGAATCCCGAAGATCACCCGATCGAGGCCGAGCCGGTGGATAGTCGGGTCCTCTGGTCCAGCGGGCATCCCGGAACCGGCGAGATGCCGCCGGCGCAACAGCGGAGGACATCTGTTTCGGTCAGTGTGGGGGAACGAGAGTCATGGCGCAGCGAGCCAAGGCGACCAAGAGTGAGACAGCCAAGACCGCCAGACGTCCGGGAGGGCTCCGGATCGCCCGGGTGTTCACCCGGCCGGGTCAGAACCCCTACGAGACGATCCCCTGGACGCGGCGCACCTCCCGGATCACGAACCCGGATGGCTCGGTCGTCTTCGAGATGACCGACGCCGAGGTGCCCGAGCCCTGGTCACAGGTCGCGACCGACATCGTGGTCTCGAAGTACTTCCGCAAGGCCGGCGTCCCGCAGTACGACGAGCAGGGCAATCCGATCCTCGATGAGCACGGGCAGCCGGTGCTCGGCCCCGAGCGCAGCGTGCGCCAGGTCGTCCGACGGCTGGTGGGCTGCTGGCGCGACTGGGGCGAGCGCTACGGCTACTTCGCCACGACGGAGGACGCCCAGGCGTTCGAGGACGAACTGACCTACATGCTCCTCCACCAGATGGCCGCGCCCAACTCGCCCCAGTGGTTCAACACCGGGCTGTACTGGGCCTACGGCATCACCGGACCCGCCCAGGGCCACGCCTATGTCGATCCCGACACCGGCGAGCTGAAGAAGTCCACCGACGCCTACTCTCGCCCCACCCCGCACGCCTGCTTCATCCAGTCGGTCGAGGACGACCTGGTCAATCCCGGTGGGATCTTCGACCTGGTCATGCGCGAGGCGCGGGTCTTCAAGTACGGCTCCGGCTCTGGCACGAACTTCTCCAAGATCCGGGCCGAGGGCGAGCCGCTCTCCGGCGGCGGCACCTCCTCCGGCTTGATGAGCTTCCTCAAGGTCTTCGACCGGGCCGCTGGCGCCATCAAGAGCGGCGGCACCACGCGCCGGGCAGCCAAGATGGTCGTGGTCGATGTCGACCATCCGGATATCGAGAAGTTCATCCGCTGGAAGGCCGAGGAGGAGAAGAAGGTCGCGGCGCTGATCGCCGCCGGCTACTCGGCCGACTTCAACGGCGAGGCCTACGCCACGGTCTCCGGCCAGAACTCCAACAACTCGGTGCGGGTTACCGACGAGTTCGTGCAGGCCGTGCTCAACGACGGGGACTGGCACCTGCGCTGGCGCACCGATGGCCGCGTCTCCAAGACGGTCAAGGCCCGGTATCTGTGGGATCTCATCGCCGAGGCGGCCTGGCAGTGCGCCGACCCTGGCATCCAGTTCGACACTACGATCAACGACTGGCACACCTGCCCGGTCTCTGGCCGGATCAACGCGTCCAACCCGTGCTTCACGGGCGATACGCGCATTCTGACCGAACACGGGTTGATGCGCATCGACGAGCTCGTCGGTGAAGGGATCGAGGGACGCTTCATCCGCGTCTTGCGGCGCGATGGTAACCCGTCACGCCCCAGCCAGCTTATGTTGACCGGCGTCAATCCGATTCTCCAGGTAACCCTATCAGATGGGCGAAGACTCCGTACAACGCCAAATCATACGTGGATCCTTCGCGATGGAACTCGTAAGCCCGCTGCGGAGCTGGTCGACGGCGACGAGGTGCTCATTCATGACTTTCCCGTTGAGTACGAGGGCATCTGGGAGCTCCCGATCCGCATTGACCGCCAGTTGGGCGAGCGAAGCCTTCCGGCCATGCCCACGCGATGGTCACCCGAGTTGGCCGAGATTCTCGGCCACCTAATCGGTGATGGCTGCATCGACTCGTCCGGTGTCACCGTACTGGTCTACGGCACGCATGAAGATGAGCGGGAGGAGACGGCCGAGCGACATAAGCGATGGCTTGAGACGCTCTTCGGCATTGCGGTGAGTGATACGCGTGTTGGGAACGGCTGCCGACAACTCCGTATCTCCCGACGAGCAGTTGGTCGCTTCTTCGCCGCCCTTGGAGTCAAGACAGCGCGCGCGCACGATAAGCGAGTGCCTAATTCTCTCTTCACGGCACCGAAGGAGATCGTTGCCGCTTTTCTGCGCGGCTACTTCGGCGCTGACGGTACATGCTACGGTCGCGGTGAAATGGGAGAGTGCGAGGTTTCCGCAGCCAGTGCGGCCAGAGGGTTGCTCGAAGACATCCAGCTCCTCCTCCAGCTCTTCGGCATTCGCTCCTCGATTGGTGAGATGCGCGGTGCCGAGAAGGAAGGGTTTGGGGGATATACCTGTCGAGCCTGCTATCGTCTCCAGGTACATCCCCAGGATCTCGAGCGCTTCAGCACTGATATCGGGTTTTCTGTCCGCTACAAGCAGGAGCGGCTTCGGAGCCTTCTGGGCAGCCGGCGAATGAGCAAGGCGGCCGACCGGCCGGTGCACGTCGTACGGGTCGAAGAGGCCGGCGAGGAGCTGACCTACAATCTGACCGAGCCACATGATCATGCAGTCTGGGCCAACGGGGTTTATATTGCGCAGTGTTCCGAGTATATGTTCCTCGACGACACTGCCTGCAATTTGGCTTCCCTGAATCTCATGAAGTTCTACGACCCGGAGACGGGCGTCTTCGATGTCGAGACTTTCCGGCACGCCGTCCGGCTCTGGACGGTTGTGCTCGAGATCAGCGTGCTGATGGCCCAGTACCCCAGCGACGCCATCGCCTGGAAGAGCTACGAGTTCCGCACCCTGGGGCTGGGCTACGCCAACCTGGGCTCGCTCCTGATGACCATGGGACTGCCCTACGACTCCGATGAGGCCCGGGCCATCGCCGCCGCCATCACCGCCATCATGACCGGGGAGGCCTATGCCACCTCAGCCGAGATGGCCGAGGTTTTGGGACCGTTCCCCGGCTTCGCGCCCAACCGCGAGCACATGCTGCGGGTCATCCGCAACCATCGCCGGGCCGCCTACAACGCCCACCCGGCCGAATACGAGGGGCTGCACACCCCGCCGGTGGGCCTGAACCCGGCGCACTGCCCGCCGTACCTGGTGCAGTCGGCCCGGCAGGCCTGGGACCGCGCGCTGGAGCTGGGCGAGCGCCACGGCTACCGCAACGCCCAGGTCACGCTGCTGGCGCCGACCGGCACCATCGGGCTCTTGATGGACTGCGACACCACCGGCGTCGAGCCGGACTTCGCGCTGGTCAAGTTCAAGAAGCTGGCCGGCGGCGGCTACTTCAAGATCGCCAACCGCTCGATCGCCCCGGCGCTGCGGCGCCTGGGCTACTCGCCGGAGCAGATCGAGGACATCCTCCGCTACGTGCTCGGCACCCTCTCGCTCGAGGGCGCGCCGCACATCAACCGCGAGTCGCTGCGCCAGCGCGGGTTCACCGACGCCGATCTCGACCGGATCGAGCAGGCGTTGCCCTCGGTCTTCGAGCTCTCCTTCGCCTTCAGCCCCTGGACGCTGGGCGAGGAGACGATGCGGCGGCTAGGGTTCACGCCGGAGCAGTGGACGCGGCCCGACTTCGACCTGCTGCGCGAGCTGGGCTTCACCCGGCAGCAGATCGAGGAGGCCAACGATGTGATCTGCGGCCGGCAGACCGTCGAGGGGGCGCCGCACCTGAAGCCCGAGCACCTGCCGGTGTTCGACTGCGCCAACAAGTGCGGCAAGCACGGCACGCGCTTCATCCATCACCTCGGCCACATCCGGATGATGGCGGCCGTGCAGCCGTTCCTGTCCGGCGCCATCTCCAAGACCATCAACATGCCGAACGAGGTGACGGTGCAGGACGTGGCCGACGCCTACCTGGAGGCCTGGCGGCTCGGCCTGAAGGCGCTGGCGATCTACCGCGACGGCTCCAAGCTCTCGCAGCCGCTCTCGACCCGGGCCGAGAAGAAGGCCGAAGAGAAGGAGCCGGAGGCCCAGGCTGAGAAGCAGGTGGTCATCGTCGAGCGGCCGCGGCGGCGTCCGCTGCCGCCGAAGCGGCGCGGCATCACCTACGAGGGCCGGGTGGCCGGCCACAAGATCTACCTGCGTACCGGCGAGTACGAGGATGGCACGCTGGGTGAGATCTTCGTCGACATGCACAAGGAGGGCGCGGCCTTCCGCAGCCTGATGAACTGCTTCGCGATCGCCATCTCCAAGGGTTTGCAGTACGGTGTGCCGCTGGAGGAGTTCGTCGACACCTTCACCTTCCAGCGCTTCGAGCCGCAGGGGCTGGTCGAGGGGCACCCGTACATCAAGATGGCGACCTCGATCGTGGACTACATCTTCCGCGTGCTGGGCTACGAGTACCTGGGCCGCACCGACTTCGTACAGGTGCAGCCGCCGATCCACGGCGGAGATACCGACGAGGCACCGCTTCGCGGCGGGATCGTGGCCCCGGAGCCGGAACAGCGCGCGGGTGAAACCCAGCCACCGGCCGCCGGCTCGCCGCCGAAGGACGGCGCGCACTACCAGAACGGCCAGCGCCAGGAGGCCGAGGAGCTAGTCACCGTGGTTCAGGGTTCGACTCAGGCCGCCGGCCAGCGCGGGCCACGCCCAGCCGACGCGCTGAGCGAGCAGCTCTCGCAGCTCATGGGTGACGCGCCGTTCTGCGATGTCTGCGGCCACATCACCGTGCGCAACGGCTCCTGCTACAAGTGCCTCAACTGCGGCAACAGCCTCGGCTGCTCGTAGCTAGCACGCCAGCAAACTGACCGGCCCGGCGGGGATACGCTCGCCGGGCCGGTTGCGTTTTCTCGCTGAGTCATGCCGTGTGGCATGCTCGGGTCAGCGGCACGATCCGACCGCTCCGCGCCGAAGTGAGGGAGGCTATAGCGTGAACCAGACAAACGAGACGAGTCGCGATATCCCTGGCGTGATCGCTCCCCCACCGCTCATCTACCTGGCCGGGCTGGCGCTCGGCCTCATCGTGCGCCGGCGGTGGCCCCACCCGCTGGTGCCGGACTCCCTCAGGCCACTGCGCTGGGCGCTCGGTGCCGGCCTGATGCTGGGTGGGTTGGTGCTGATAGGCTGGGCAGTACGCACGATGTACCTGGCCGGCACGCACCCGGAGCCGAACAAGCCGGTCACGGCGCTCGTCACAGAGGGGCCGTTCCGGCTCAGCCGTAACCCGATCTACCTGGGCTTCACGGTAGCCTACCTCGGCCTGGCGCTGCTGCTCGACGCGCTCTGGAGCCTGCTCCTGCTCCCGGCCGTGCTGGCGGTCATGGTGCGCGGGGTGATCGCGCGCGAGGAGGCGTACCTCGAGCGGCGCTTCGACGAGCGCTACCGCGCCTACCGGGCGCGCGTCCGCCGTTGGATCTAGCCCCCGGATGCAGTCAGGAGCGGCGGTAGGCCCAGCGGCGTGACGGGCGAAGCGCTTCGGTCACTGAGGCCGCTCTCGTGCTCGGAGAGGCTCGCGCTGAGAGGAGGCACAACCATGCCCGCAGAGCGCTTTCGGCCAGCCGTACGCGAGGAGTTCCTCGCCGCGTTCCTCTGCGTCGCATGCGGCACCCAGTACCCGACGAGCGCGACACCGCCCGAGCGCTGCCCGATCTGCGAGGACGAGCGGCAGTACGTGCCGCCAGCGGGCCAGCGCTGGACGACACTGGCCGAGATGCGCGGCCACCACCACAACCGCTTCACCGAGCTGGAGCCGGGGGTAACCGAGATCGAGACCGAGCCGGCCTTCGCTATCGGCCAGCGCGCCTTCCTGATTCAGACCCCACACGGTAACGTGCTCTGGGAGACGCTAGCCTACCTCGACGAGACGACCGCCGCCGAGATCGAGCGCCGGGGCAGCGCCGTCGCCATCGCGATCTCGCATCCGCACTACTACACGACGATGACTGCCTGGAGCCGGGCGCTGGGGAACATCCCGATCTATCTGCACGAGGCCAACCGGCGCTGGGTCATGTACCCCTCACCGCCCATCCGCTACTTCGAGCAGGACGCGCTGGAGCTGGTGCCGGGCGTGACGGTCATCCGCTGCGGCGGCCACTTCCCCGGCGCCGCCGTTCTCCACTGGGCGGGCGGCGCCGATGGGCGCGGCCTGCTCTTCAGCGGCGACACCTTACAAGTCGTCGCCGACCGTCGCAATGTTAGCTTTATGTACAGCTACCCGAACCTGATCCCGCTCGACCCCGAGACGGTGCGCGCAGTGGTGGCGAGCCTGGAGCCGTACGCGTTCGAGCGGGTCTACGGGGCGTTCGGGCGCCACATCCTGGCCGGTGCCAAGGGAGCCGTGCGCCGCTCGGCCGAGCGCTACATCGCGCACGTCACCCGGCCGGAGACCAACGCGGAGTAGGGGTGCGGGGTTCGCCCGAGGCTCTGCCGGCAGTGCCGGGCCGATCCCTGGCGAAGGGAACCCGCGCCGGCAGTCACCGCGACATCGGGCCGGCGGGAGCAGCGCCATGCCGGGCAAGGTCACTTCAGGCGGGAACAACCAAGCTCCTGAGCAGGCGCACGGCGGCCCGCCCAGCCTCTTCTCGGGAGACGTGCGAGCGCTCGATCGTCTCGCGCGGGATACCGGCCAGCTCCGCCAGGACGAGCAACTCCGGCCGCTCGCGGAGCGCTTCGGTGATGAAGTCCACGATCTGCACGGCGACGACCTCGCCGGTCTCAGGATCGACCCGGAACGCGAGCCAATCCGGCTCGTCCGCCAGTTCGCGCCCTACTTCGGGCCTTCCCACTCGAAGAGCGGCGCGAACTCCTCGCCGAGCTGTGCCTTGACGTCCTCCAGCTCCCCAGCGCTTACCGCCTCCTGAACCACGCTCAACACCGCCCGGGCCCAGAACGCCGCCTCCGGCATCGGCACACGCAGCCGTTCACCGACCCGCTCGTAGAACTCCCGCAGCGTCATGTCCCGGCCCGCGCCGCTCTGCGGGTGCTCCAGGATGTAGTCCTTGACGATCATCGGGAGCTGGGCAGCCAGGTCCTTCGCCTCGCCGCCCGCCAGCCGCTCGGCCAGCGTCTCGAGAACAGCGCGGGTAACCCGCTCCGCCTCCCCCCGAGACGCCAGCCTGGCCCGGTGCTGCACCTTGCCGATGAACTCGTCGAACTGCATCGCTCCACTCCCACGATTCATCGTTCTGTCGAGTAACGTTGCGGTTCAGCATACCACGGCCCGCGCTCGATCGACAGGCGGCTCGGACGGCCGGCAACGCCAGGGCTGACGGATCTGTGGTCGACGGCGCCACACCCGACATACACCCTTGCCTGGCGTACCCACATGCCATCGCCAGCACCTTACTGAGCGGCAGTGCCGCGTGAAGAGCAGTCGACTCAGCTTTCCGCGTCTTGACATCGCGATGGCGGCTCGTTAAGCTGCGCAGTGACAGCGAGGAACAAGGCAAGCAGACAAGGAGGTGGATCACCGGGCGCGAGCCACGCAGCGTCAGTTGCCCGGTTCCGTCGTCGTTCAGCGGAGGAGGCAACGTGAAACCAGCAGCGTTCACCTATTTCTCCCCGAGCTCGCTGGATCAGGCGGTCTCCCTCCTCGCCGACCACGCTCCAGAGGCCAAACCCCTGGCCGGCGGCCAGAGCTTGATCCCCTTGATGAACTTCCGGCTGGCCCAGCCCCGCTACCTCATCGACCTGAACCGTATCCCCGAACTCAGCTACATCCGCGAGTCGGACGGCACCTTGGCCATCGGTGCCATGACGCGCCAGTTCGAGGCCGAGCGATCCGAGCTCGTGGGCCGGACGATCCCTCTGCTCACCGAGGCATTGAGGTTCACCGGCCACCCGACGATTCGGCATCGCGGCACCATCGGCGGGGCGCTAGCCCACGCCGACCCGGCGGCCGAGCTCCCGGCCGTCGCGCTCGCGCTCGGAGCCGAGCTAGTGGCCAGAGGACCAGCCGGAACCCGGACGATTCCGGCCGGGGAGTTTTTCCTCGGCCCGCTGAGCACCGCGCTGGCGCCGGACGAGCTGCTGGCCGAGGTCCGCATTCCCCG
>ERZ511473.1515-NODE-1515-length-18453-cov-11.077819_pt1 | contig 18453 bp, 23 predicted proteins | sample MGYA00374947_ERZ511473 | MGnify/ENA primary metagenome ERZ511473 (study PRJEB26303, sample SAMN06343854) | sediment metagenome | isolation source: hot spring sediment | place: Canada: British Columbia | collected 2012-09-26 ... | reverse complement strand
CATAAAACTAATAAATTTAAAAAATTTTTATAACTTATTGAATATCAACAACTTAATACTATTTATTGGACAAAGCATCACGATAGAATTAACATTTCATTTTCCGATTTAAATGATGATGGTTTTGAAGAAATAATAATATCAAAACCTCCACTTCATGGAAATTGGTATTCAATAGATGTTATAGATGGTAAAACTAATAAATTAGTTTTTTCCGATTCTTATCATGATTCACCTATACTATTTTATAAAAATAAAAATGGAACATTTTTTATTCCTTCACTTATTCATTCCTGCGAAAAAAGAAAAGTTTATTTTTTAAAGTAAATGATATTGAAAATGTTCTTAAATTTTATAAAATACTTGGCTTTTCCTATAAAGTTGAAGAAAAAGGCATTTATAAACTTTTTCTTGAAGAAAAAACTTTTTTATATATTTGATTTTAGAAAAAATTTAACATTAAAACCATTAAGAGTTATTGGATTATATCATTTTGCTTTACTTGTTCCAAGTAGAAAAAATTTGGCAGGTATTCTAAGGAAACTAATAAATAATGTTAAGTTTGAGGGTTTTGCAGATCATGGTGTTTCAGAAGCAATAAGAAATGATAACTGATTACTTGGATATTGAAAATTTACTTAAAGAAAATAATAAAGAAGAATTTTTACCATCTTAAACCATTATATGAAAGCTTAGGTATGAAAGGAGCATTATTTTTAGCTTATAATAACTATCACCATCATATAGGGATAAATACATGGGCAAGAAATAGATTTCCACCTGCTAATTCAACAGGTTTTATAGGTTTTGAAATGAAAATTCCTTCTGAATTTTATAAAGAAGAAAAGTTAATAGATCCTATTGGAAATTTTTTGAAATTAGATCCAGAATAATTACATAATTCTTTTCAGAATATCGTTATATATTTTTTCGGTAGCGCCAATATGGTTTTTAAAAAATTCTTCACAAACCAAACTTATATTATCTTTTAAACTTTGATTATTTCTAATAATTTTGATTGTCTCAATCATTTCATTTTCATCTCTAACAACAAAAACAGCATTTTTATTCTTAAAGTAATCAACATAACTTTTGATATTTTTATAATAAGGTCCCACAATTGTAGGTTTATTAAAATACAAACTTTCAAGAATATTATGTCCTCCATAATCCGCAAGTGTGCCACCAATAAAACATATATCTGAAATTCTATAAATACTTTTTAACTCACCAAAACTATTTAAAATAATAACGCTTGAAGGTCTAAATGGAACTCTTAATGACCAATTTATGTTTCTTCTATTCAGTTCATAAATAATTTTTTCAATGTTTTCAAAGTGTCTAGGTGCTATAATGAACTTAAAATCCTTGAAATAATCAACAACTTTAATAATTTTTTCAATTTCTTTACCTCTAATACTTCCAAATGTTATAATAAAATCCTCTCTATTAAAGCCCAATTCCTCCCTACTTATATCAATAATATTATGACTAACTGCATCAATTTTTAAATCTCCAAAAAATACAACATCTTTTGCTTTTAATAACTTAAATTTCAATTCATCATTTTCACTTCTTGCATAGATTCTATTAAATTTTTTAAAAATTTCTCCAAAGAAAAATAAAAATGCTTTATAAAACTTAAAAGACCTATCAGAAACTCTACCATTAACTAAAAAAATTTTTACATTTCTTTTATATGAAGTTAGTATTAAGTTTGGCCAGATTTCGGTTTCTGCAATTATTAGAATATCAGGTTTTTCTGCTAAAATTTTTTTAAGTGTAAAAGGATTATCAAGAAAATATCTATAAATTGGTGTATATGAGAAATTCTTTTTAGCATACTCATAAGCTGATTTTGTAAAAACTGATATAATTTTATTATCAAATTTTTTTATCAAAGGCATTATTGCATTTAATTCACCAATTGAGGAAGAATGGAACCAAACTTTCACTTGAAATGTTTATAAACCATTTTAGCAAGTTGTAATATCATCATCTCCGTAGTTCCAGCACCAATATCATTTAGCTTTGCATCTCGCATTAATCTTTCAACAGGATAATCTTTCGTATATCCATAACCTCCAAGAACTTGAATTGCTTCAAGTCCTGCTTCAACACCAAGTTTTCCACATAAATACTTTAAAGTACTTGCCTGAACTCTATTATCCTTACCTGGGTCGTAAAATTTCGCTGATAAATATAGATATGTTCTTAAAACTTCTAATTTTGCTGAAATTCTTGCTACTTTTTCTTGAATTAATTGGAATTCACTAATAGGTTTTGAAAATGCTACTCTTTCCTTGCTATATTTTACAATCCATTCAAGACATTTTAATGCTATTCCTGTTGAAATAGCAGAAATTGTGATTCTTTCAATTTCAAAACCTTTAACAACCATATAATATCCTTTATTTAAATCACCAAGTAATTTACTTTTATGAACTTTTGCATTATCAAAATATAATAGAGCTGTAGGTGAACCTCTCATTCCAAGTTTATCAAGTTTTTTTGAAACATAAAATCCTTCCGTTTTTGTATCAAAAATAAAGGCACTTATACCTTCTTTTCCTTGTCCTCCTGTCCTTGCATAAACAATTAAAACATCAGCAACTGAACCATTTGTTATAAAATTCTTTGAACCTGAAATATAGAAATAATCATCTTTAAAAACTGCTTTTGTTATTATATTTTCAGCATCACTTCCTGCATTGGGTTCTGTATAAGCAAGACCTCCAATTATCTCTGAACTTGCCAATTTTGGAAGATAATAATTTTTTTGCTCTTCATTTCCATACTTTACAATTGGATAAGCACATAACACACTATGCGCTAATAATGATAATGCTAATGATGGACTTTCTTTTGATATTTCTTCTAGTATAATAACCGCATTTAAGACATCTTCACCAATTCCTCCATACTTCTCAGGAATAAGCATTCCTGTAAGTCCAATTTTACCCATTTCTTTAAATACATCAGCAGGAAAATAATCCTCTTTATCAATTTTTGATGAAATAGGAGATATTTTGTTATTTACAAACTTTTTAACATTTTCCCTTAATAATTTGTGTTCCTCACTCTCTATTTTATCAATAAACTCAAAGAGCATTTTAAATAAATCTATCTAGGCTTTTATAAATTAATTCTTGACCTTTTTCAAAACCATAATAAAACTCATTTTTATTAGCAAAGTTTTCATATATATATTTTCCAAAATTAATATGTTTTTCTTCTTTCATATGTTCGTCAAAATAAATTAAATCACTTTCTTTAAAATAGTAAAACTTCATTAGGCATTCTTTTTTAAATTTGGCAATTTCAGGTTGTTGAACTTCAAATGAATAAATAGCTCCAAGTAATTGGGAAGTATTCATTCTATTAAGTTGTGAAATTAAATCATTTAGAGTTGGGTATTTTTCAGGTTTTTCAAGATTTTTTATCCATCTTCTCCAAAGTGAGACGTGTTCTTTTTCCTCATCAATAATCCAATTATCTGAAATTGAAAACTCTTTTAAAATTCTTTGCCAGTAATAGGGTATGTTTTCTATAAAATCAAGATAAGCATAAGCATATTCAGAAAGTTTTTGAACAGTAATTTCACCATTTTCCCAAGCCCTATAAAACGGATGCTCTTTTAATCTAAACTTTATTTCAAACATAATGAAAATTTTAAAGCTAATTGGGACCTTCCCCCCTCTTTTAATTATGCTTTATAATTTTCAAACTTACTGAAAAGGCCAGGTAGCTCAGTGGTAGAGCAGGAGGCTGAAAACCTCTGTGTCGGGGGTTCGATTCCCTCCCTGGCCATTTGATTTATTTAATTTTTAGTCAAACATTTGATATAAAAATTGAGCAAAGTAGAATAGAACTTGAAATAAATAGTTGGAATTCAAATAAAGTTAAAGCGGAAGCAAAAAGCTATGGTTATGAAGAACAAGCAAAAGATTATTATAAATATAAAATTAGCGAAAATACAAAATTTACAATTCCTCAAAGCTCAAAAGTCATTTTAAAGGTGATTGGTAATATTACTTGTGGTTATAATGCAGTTGTTTTAAACAAATGCGAAAATGATTTTGCTAAAATTAAAATTTCGGGAACATTTGAAAATCTGGACATAGAGTGTAAATTATGTTCAATTGAATTTAATACCAATGTAAATGAAGGAAGAGCATTAATAGATAATGGAATTATTAAGGGTTCATTTAGGTCAAATAAAAATTTTAATTGGACATTTATGAATTCAAATGCAGATTTAAAGGGGTTTTATAGCTCTGGAAGAATTATAAATAGAGATAGTTATATAAAATTAAAATCTACTGGTTCATTAAAAATAATATATTCAAAAGATTTAGGAGATTTTAAAATTTATGGTAAAAATATAAAATGTTTTGCTTGTAGCGGTGAGGAAGGTTCATCTGATAAAGTTCTATATGTTGACCAAAGTAATGGAAGTTTTGAAATTTCAAAATGAATAATTACATATATAAACTATATTTACAATTGCTTTCAGAAAGAGGTTATTTAGAACTTGAAGAATTTATAAAAATTTTAAAAGAACAAATTAATGAATTTTTTGATATCGTTTATCAAAACATTCTTGAAGGAATATATAATAAATCACAGGAAATAAATTTAAGTGAAGAGGAGATTGAAAATAAAGCTTATGAGGAATATCAAAGAATTTCAAATTTAAAGAAATTATTTTTTGAGGAATGAATGTTAATTTTGAAGAAGTGATAATTAATGCAATAAAAAATAAATGGACAGGAAGGATTATCTTCCTTGGACCACAAGGGGGTATAGTAAGAGTTGTTTTTATTGAAGGTAAGATAAAAGATGTTGATTCAACATGGGATAGCTCTCCAAAGGAATTAGAAAGAATAAAGGAGTGGAAAGAAGGAAGGATTTTATTAAAGGAACTAAAAAGTTCTGAAATAGAAAAGTATAAGAAGGTGTCCAAATTGTCAAAAAGAAATTGAAGAAAATTCTAATTTTTGCTCAAATTGTGGATATAAAATAAAAAATGTAAAAATATGTTCAAATTGCGGTTATGAAAATAATTTAATTGATAGATTTTGTAAGAAATGTGGATATTCCTTTGAGAAGACAAAAAATTTCAAATTGAATAAATTCTTTATAATTTTCTTTTCAAGCCAAAAAATAAGTGTGTCTATCAAATTTTAGAAAATAAATCATTTAAAATTGATAGTTTTTATTTGAAATCAAATAAAATTCAAATTCAATATCATAGCTTTGGACCTTATTCATTAGATCAAAACGATACACTTGAAATTTCAATTAAAACTTTTGAAGGTAAAGCATGGCTATTTATTTTAAATAATCAAGAAACGGAAAAATTTAAAAAACAATATGATTTTAGAAATTATAAACTCATCACAGACAGTTCAACTATAAGATATTCACCAACTGAAAAAAATAATTATTTTGTTGTTATTTCAAGTCCAATGTCAATAAAAAATATATCTTCAAAACCAAAAGGACTTTTAAGCTTATTTAAAAAATCAACTGAAACAAAAGGATTTGAAATTTCTTGGAAAACATTAAAATATAATTTAATTTTAAAACTTATAAAATGTCCGAAAAATTAGTACTCTGTCTAGTAATTCTAAAATAAAGTTTTTTAATTATTTCTACTTCAAAATTATTGCAATTACAATAACAAGTGTTTGACCTAAAATTAAACCAATAATCCATTTTAATAATGAATTTTTCATAACTTGTAGTTTAATTTCAATTTCAGCTCTTAACTTTTCAATTCTTTCATTACTTTCACTTCTTAATTTTTCAATTTCCAACTTGATTTGATTTTCCATTTGATTCATTCTTTCATTGCTTTCAGCTCTTAACTTTTCAATTCTTTCATTGCTCTCACTTCTTAATTTTTCAATTTCCAACTTGATTTGATTTTCCATTTGATTCATTCTTTCATTGCTCTCAGCTCTTATTTTCTCAATTTCAATTTTAAGATTCTTCTCTGTATCTGATATTCTTTGAAGCATCTCACTTCTTAACTTTTCAATTTCTAATTGAAATTCATTTCTTATTTTTTCTATTTCTATTCTTATTGTTTTTTCAATTTCAAGCTTTTTTAATTCAAGTTTTTCTTCTAATGTCTTTTCAATTTCTATCTTTTTCTCTTCAAGTTTATTTTCTAAATTTAATTTTATTTTCCTACTATAAAATTTTAATATCTTTTTTTGTTGCTATTGAACTTGAATAAATAATCTCTAATATAACCTCTGGATGCTTTTTTATTATTTCTAAAATTTCTTTTTCAGTCATAGTAAAATTTTAGAGGAAAATACTTAATAACTTTTGCTGTGTCTAAAATATCATAGTTTCTTTATTTCCCCACCCACCCACCCTGAAAATAAAGCCAATGGCTTATAAATACCCATATTTCGGCTTTAGGGGTTTGCCCCATCAAATCCCTTGAAAAATCTATAATTTCATTAAAATTTTCATAACTTATTTAGAAAAAAATTATATATACCTATACAAAGCAAAAATTAGGGATAAAATTATTCCCAAAGCCCAAAAACCTAAACTTATAAAAAATTTCCTCATATCATAATAAAATTTAACGATATTTTTACCTTTTGGAACTTCAACTGCCATAAATGTCCAATTTGCCCTTAAAATTTTAACTTCCTTATCATTTAGTTTTGCTTTCCAATAAGGATAATAATTAACACTTAAAACTAAAATTCCATCTTCATTTGTATTATATTCTAATAAAATTTCACTTGGATTATATTTCAAAATTTTAACATTTTCATAATTTTTTTCTAAATTATAAATTTTACTTGGTTTTTGAGATAAATAAACACACCTTTGAGGTTCTAAATTTTTAGCGTTTGAAAAAAACTCAAAACTATCCTTAATAACTTTTACACAATGAACGATATAAGCTCTGGGTAAATAATTTTTTAATTCTAAAAATCCACTATCTGTTATATAGAACTTAACATTTGCCATTTTCAATAAGTTTTCAAATCCATCATTTCTCTTAATAATATAATCGTGAAATTTTGTATAAAATTTGGAAACTAATGGGTCATAACCTTCAATCAACTCCAATTTATTTATAGAACCTGAATTTCTTGCAAGAGCAAGACCTTTATAAAATCTTGAATTTATTCTATATTCTCCTAAACTATTTGGTTTTAATTGATTGACAAAATCTGGACTATAATAACTATAAACATTTTCAAATTTTTTTATCTTTAAATATGAGCCACTAATAAGATAAAAATCAAGAAATGCCAATAATGAAACACTATATAAAAATAATTTTTCACTTAAAATTTTCTTTAAAAAACCATAAATAAGAATATATGAGATTGCTAAAAATATAAAAAATTTGAAAATTTCATTTGAAATATCAATTTCTTTTGGAATAAATGGCAAGAATAATAAAAAAATAAATAAAATTCCTAAAAAAATATAATTGATTTGATTTAGTTTTCTTTCCTTTAAAAGACTATTTAAACCATAACAAGCAAGTATTGAAATGATTATTGGATATATAAATAATGCTCTTGAAGGATTTCTAATACCTTTAATAATTCCACTTTCGTATAAAAATTTTATAATAACATTTTGGTCTCCAAGTGCTAAAAGAAATAAAAGAAAAGCACTAAATATTATTGAAAGAACAAATTTATCTTTGTAATTTTTTAATGAACCATAAATAGCAAGCAGTAATCCAATTATTGTAAAGTAAAATGTCATTTCAGTATAAAAATAATAAGGACCACCGATGTATTCACTTTCAACTGAACCATAAAATTTAGGAACAATTAAAGTTATTATTTTGTCAAAATGATAAGACATTTCAAGAAGAAATTTTAAATCATTTTCAACACGTTTGCTAATTGTAAATAAATCAATCCCTTGAAAATAAAATGACAAAACAAAAGGTAAAAAAACTATTAGAAACAAAATAAATTTAAAAATTTCTCTTTTGTTTTCAAGAATTTTAAAAAAGAATATTATAAAAATGAGAATTAGAAGATAAATGGGTTTTTGTGGATGTCCTGAATGAAAAGCAAAACCCATAAATAAAGCGGATAAATAAGGTTTATCATCTAAAAAATACAAAACTAATGGTACAAAAGGAATAAAGTCGTACGTATGAGGATGAATAATTGTAAAGATATAGCATGTTGAGAATGTAAATATTACTGAACCAAAAATTGCAATTTCATTTTTAAATTTTAATTTTTTAAAGTAAAAATAAGAAAAAATCAAAGCAAGAAGGTAGTTTAAACTAATTATTAAATTAAAAACATAAATTGAATTATTAAAAATCCCAATGAAATTTCTTATTAAAAATAATGGATTTAATTCAAAAAGATGGACACTATTTATAACAGGATGATTTGAGAAAAAATAAGGGTTAAATGATGGCAATTTTAAGTTTTTTAATTGTTCAGTTATAAAGTAGAAATTTGGATAAAATTCCTCTATTGTATCATCAAATAAAGGATTTGAAAGGAAGATAATTGGGAAAAATAAAATTAGCCAAAATATAAATAGAAAAATCATTCATTTAAAAGTTTCAAAATTTCGGGATTGTTTATTTCCTTTGCTAATTCTAATGGTGTTTTTCCTTCGTTATTTTTAATATCTTTTCTTGCACCAGCTTTTAGTAATAATTTAACAATAAAATCATTGTTGTTTTTAATAGCTAGATGTAAAGGTGTGTTGCCCTCATTATCCTTTATATTAACATCAGCTTTATTTTGAATTAAAAATTTAACTATATCTTCATAATTGTTTTCAATAGCAATATGTAAAATTGTTTTACCATCTTTATCCTTTGTATTTACATCTGCTCCTCTGTTTATTAAATCTTTAACTTTACTTAGTTGGCCTTTTGAAACTGCTAAAATTAATTCTTCTTGATGTCCTAATTTATATGTTTGACAAGATATTAAAATAAAAACAATAAAAAAATTTTTCAATGCCCCCAAGGGGAATCGAACCCCTGCCTCCACCTTGAAAGAGTGGTGTCCTAGCCGCTAGACGATGGGGGCAAGTTTGAAAATTTTAAAGCATGTTAATAACCTAACTTTTTAAGTTCTTCAAATAATTTTCTTGCTTTATTATCCAAATTTTTTGGAATATCTAAGTTTAATTTTATTTTCAAGTCTCCTCTTTTTCCATAACTATTTGGCATACCTCTGTTTTTAATAATAAGCATTTCATTTATATTGAAAGAACTAGGAATTTTGACTTTGAATTTTTCTCCTATAATATCTATTAGTTCAATTTCATCACCAAGAACAATTTGTGTTAATTTTACTTTTAAATTTATAATTAAATCATCACCAACTCTTTTGTATATTTCATGTGGTTTTTCAACAATTTCAATGTATAAATCTCCATAATCACCACCCCTTGGACCTGCATCTCCCTTGTTTCTAATAACAATTCTTTCACCATTTTTAACACCCTTTGGAATTTCAACTTTTATTTTTTCTTTCTTTTTCACAATTCCTAAACCATCACAATGAGAACATCTTTGATATATTTCATAACCTGTCCCTGAACAATTTGGACAAACTGATTGTGTTTGAAAGAGAAAACCAAATGTTCTTGAAGATTTTATAACATATCCTGAACCTGAACAAACATGACAAGTTCTTTCTTTTCCTCCTAATCCTGAACAATGCTCACATTTAACAAACCTATTGTATTCAATTTCTTTTGTTATACCTTTTGCAATTTCCTCTAAACTTAATTCAAGTCTATATAATATGCTTTTTCCTCTTTCTCTATAAGTTCTTTTTGTTCCTCCTACATTAAATAAATTTTCAAATATATCTGAAAAGAAATCTCCAAAAATATCCCTTAAATCTTCATAATGTCTTGAAAAGAAATCTTGAAAATTAAAGTTATAATTACTATAATCTGAAAAATCAGCTGTTCCGTATGTGTCATATAGTTTTCTTTTCTCTGGATCAGATAGAACTTCATATGCCTCTGAAATTTCCTTAAATTTTTCCTCTGCTTCCTTTTTCTTTTCAGGTGGAACTTTATCAGGATGATATTTAAGAACTAATTTCCTATATGCTTCTTTAATTTCTTCTTGTGTAGCATTTGGACTAACACCTAAAATTTCATAATAATTTTTTTTTGCTTTTGCCATATTGTTAGGTTATAAATTTTAAAGCTAAAAATTGGACATTGACTGCCTTGTCCAATAATTCTAAATCTATTTATTTTATTATGTTTTCCCCACCCACCCTATATTTAAGCCTTCGGCTTTAAAATACCCATTTTTCGGCATTGGGGGGCTTTGCCCTCATTAAAACCCCCATAAAATAAATAAATTTAAAAAATTTTTATAACTTATTGAATATCAACAACTTAACACTATTTATTGGACAAAGTAGACATTGACTTGTTTTTACATTTTAAAAAATTCTCTAAATACTTGGCAATTATATCAAATTCCAAATTTACATAATCATCTTCCTTTAAAAATTTTAAATTTGTTAAATTTAATGTCTTAGGTATTAAAGTAACTTCAAAATAATTATCATTTAAATTATTAATTGTTAAACTAACGCCATCAAGACAAATTGAACCTTTATAAACAAGATACTTTCTAAATTCTTCTTCAAACAAAATCTTAATAACTTTTGTCATTTCAAAATTTTTAACTTCAATAACCTTTCCAACACAATCAATATGACCAAGAACTAAATGACCACCTATAAGTTTATTTAAAGTCAAAGATCTTTCTAAATTAAAAATATGCTCATATAAATTGATTTTTGAAAATTTTGTTCTATTTAGTGTTTCAAATGATAAAAAGAAGAAAATTGATTTACTATTAAATTTTTCAACTGTTAAACAACAACCATCAACACTAATACTTTCACCTTCCTCTAAAACATCATAAGGATTTTCAATTTCAAGAAATAATCCATCATTATATTTTTTTATACTAATTGTTTTTGAAGTTTTTTCTACAATTCCACTAAACATTAATAAAATTTTCTAATTAGTAAAATTGGAACACTTGAACTTCTTATAACCTCATCTGCAAAATGCCCTAAAAATTGTGTTCTATCATTAATTCCCTTATAAGCTATAACAATTAAATCAATATCATTTATTTTAGCCCAATTTGAAAGTGCTTTTCCATCCCCTTCGCTCTCTATTATTACAGGTTCTATTTCAATTCCTTCAATAACCTTTGTAAGCTCTAAATTTAATTCTAAAATTAACTCATCAAAAAGATTTTCGGGAACAAAATTTTTAACTTTCATATCTAAAACATGAGCATTATATATTTTTGCAGAAAATGTTTTTGCAATTGCTAATGCTATAATAAATGCGTTTCTTGAATACTTTGAAAAATCAATACCAACTAATATATTTTTTATTTTAGGTTCTTTTTCACCTTTGACAATCAAAACATTTGAAGGACTTAAACAAGCAACTTCATAAGCAGTTGAACCAATTTCTTCACCCTTTGAGCTATTAGATAAAACAACTAAACTTGACTTTGTATAATCCAAAAAATCTACAATTTCCCAATGTGGTGTTCCTTCCTTTAAATAAGCATCAACACCATTTACTCCATCATCTAAGAACTTCTTTTTTATTTTTTCAAGTTCGGAAAACATTTTATGTTTATGATTGTTTGAATTCTCATCAAGAATTGTAGTCCATCCAAGAAGCATTTTATAAAATGGAGAAACACCTTCCGTTACACTTATAATTTCAAGACGAGAACCTGAAATTTTTGAAAGGTACTTCGCCCACTCACCTGCTTTTAAAGAACTTTCCGAAAAGTCCGTTGCAAAAACAATTTTATGAAACATTTTCATAATTTTAACCTCCTTATTTTTCAAATTTTAAAGCACATTTTAAAGCTTTTCCTTCCTTCATAAGTTCAAAAGCTTTCTTTATATCTTTAATTTCAAATTCAAATGTTATAAGATATTCTAATAATTTGTGTTTTTCCATTAAAAAGTCATATGCTTTTTTAACTGATGAAGGTTTATGATGAAATGAAGTTAAAATATCAATTTCATTATAGTGAAAATAACTTTGATTAAATGTTAGAAATTTATCCCCTTCCATTCCTGAAAACAATAAAATTTTAGAGCCTCTTGGAGGATTATTTAAAACTTTATTTATTAAATCATAACTCCCTGTTGTATCAATTAAAACATCATAATTATTATCAATTTCATAAATAAAAGCTCTTTCTAATTTCTCAAATAATGGGCTTTCTTTTAAAAGTTCTAACCTTTTTTTACTTCTTGAATAAATTTTTACATTGAAGTTTTCAAGGATTAAAAAAAACATTATAGCAATTGATGAACTTCCAAGAATAATAATATTTTCATAACCACTTAAATTTAATTTCTCAATTCCACTAAAAACGCAAGCTAATGGTTCAATTATAGGAGCAACCTTAAAGCTAATTTCCCTTGGCTTTATAAATAAATTTTTTTCTACAACCAATTTTGGTATTTTAAGATATTCTGCATAAGCTCCTAAAACTAAATTATCTTTCAAGCTTAAACATAAATTTTCTCTATTAGTTTTACAAAATTTACAATTTCCACAATAAGCACTATTTAAACCAAATACTTCATCTCCAATTTTGAATTTATGACTTTTACTTTCGACAACAATACCACTATATTCATGTCCAAATGGACCATTCTTCAACAAATGATGACTTCTTAAATAAGCTTTTAAGTCAGTTCCATCAGTTAAAGCACATTTTATTTTAATTAAAACTTCACCATCATTTATTTTAGGAATTTCAACATCTTTAATTTCAATATTGTTATCAACTAAGTAAGCACAAAGCAATTTCAAAAAGTTTAAAGCACTATCTCTTCTCTTAATTTCATTATAGCAGAAACTGGATCTTGTGAATTCGTTATGGCTCTTCCTACTACAAGAAAATCAGCTCCTTTTTTAATTGCTTCCTTTGGAGTAATAACTTGTTTTTGGTCATCTTTTTCTTTATAGAATTCTGGTCTAACACCTGGAACTACTACTAAAAATTTCTTTCCTATGGTTTGTTTAACTTTTTCAATAAAATTTCCTGAAATAACTACTCCATCTAAATTACATTCTTTTGCCAAAAAAACTCTTTTCATAACAACTGCACTCAAAGGAAGATTTATTCCAACATCATATAAATCCTCTTGACTTAAACTTGTTAAAACTGAAACGCCAAGTAATTTTATTTTATTTGTACCTTCTCTTGCAGAAATTAACATTTCTCTACCACCAGAAATATGTAGGGTTAAATAATCAATTTCAAAATTATCCAAAACTTTTATCGTTTTTTTTACTGTATTTGGAATATCTTCAAGCTTTAAATCTAAAAAAACTACTGCTTCTTTATTTTTTAAATAGTCTATAACCTTAAAACCCTCTGAAACAAACAATTCAAGACCAACCTTAAAAAACTTATGAATATCAATAACCTTATCTACAAATTCCTTAAATTTCTTAAAATCATTAAAATCAAGTGCTATAAAAAACATATTTTAATAGATGAAAACCTTTCTTCTGTTTATCATATGAAAACCCTTATCAAGCATTATAAAATCCCTATCATGAACAATACCCTTGAAAATTAATTCTCCATTTAAAGAATAAATTTCTAAATTTCCTTCTCCATAAATTCTAATCCCATTTTTCACAATTTCAAATTTTAAGCAATTTTTGTTTTCATCATTCATTAGTGGAGTGCATATAACTGACTTATTTATTAAAATTGGATTTGAGCTTGTAAAGTCAAAATTGGCATTACCTTTATCATCTATATTAGAAAAATTAAAGGCAAAATTAAAACCTAAAAACATTATATTATTTAATGTAAAGCTAATTGGTTTTTCCGAACAAGATAAAAATGCATTCCCTTCTATTCTAATAGCATATATCGAAATAGGAGAGCTATAATCACTTTCACCTACTGCAACGATTGAAATATGACTTCTATAAGCATCATAAATATAATCATTATTTATTGTTCCGTATCTTGACTGAGCTATTATAGATGAGCAGTTTGTATCACTTACAAGAACAAATACATCATATCCATCGCCAAAACTATTACTATTTCCTAAAATTAAAACGTAGTTATTGATATTAAATAATCTAACTCCATAATCAATGTTATTTACTAAACTGTTTGGTGTGAAATAACACGCACTTAAAATTGATAAATTTCTACTAAGCTTTGCCAAGAAAACATCATTATTATAATTTCCCGTTATGTAAAACCGATTATTATAAAATTTTACATCATAAACTTTTAGATTTGTTATCCTTGAAAAATTCAAAACATTATAATTTTTTGCATCAATAAGATAAATGTAAGCTGAGTTATCAGAACCATTGCTTATGAGAATAATAGTATCATTTACAATTGCCATAGAACCAAAAAATTGATTAACACTTAAATCAAAACTTCTTGAACTTAAATATATAATTTGACTTGGTTGAATAATAATTTTAGCAATTCCAACATTTTGTAAGTTATTATTAAAACCTTTATAACCAACAATAAAAGTATCTGATTTATAAGGCAAAATTTTTTGACCCAATTCATCCCTTTTAGCCCCTGTCAGACCTATAACCTTAGTAGCATTAACAGTTAAACTTGTAGTATTAATTTTCAAAATTGTAATATCTTTATTATTTAAGTTTTGGTCAATAATTCCTTCCCCTGTTATAACAACTTCATTAGCAGGATTTATAACATATCCGCCAGGTATAATTCCTCCTCTACTATCTGATGTCTTTCTAGAATCAATGTAATTTCCAAGTTGGTCAAGTTTTACAACAATTGTATTAGGAAAGTTATCCCCATAACCACCTGATATTATTATTGTGTCATTATTAAGTAATAAAACATTTGTTCCTCTTGTTCTTTGGTTAAATATATATATATTTTGCCAAACTGTCAAATTTAAAAGGATAAAAATCATAAATTAAATTTTAAAGCTAAATTATGAAAAAGTCAATACTTCCCCTGAGGCTTTAAAATTTCAATCATTATGAGTAGATTAAGGGAGATATGGGAAATTTTAATTAATAAAGTTGATAAAATAAGTTTGGAAGAGTTTAGAAGTTCATATGGAGAAGAAGCTCTTGAAATGGCAATATCCCCAAATCCATATTTTTCAATAAAGGAAAACTATTTAAGAGTTAATAATTGGCCTAAAAGATTTACAAACTTTGAAAGTGGAAAAAAGGATGACGAATTAGTTGAAATTCTTATTGATTATTTAAAAAATGGGTATAGAAGTAAAAATATTCAAATTATAGAAGAAATTAAAAGTAATTTATCAATTGATGACACAAGAATTTATAAGACCTTGGGAAGAAAGGGTTATTTAAAATATAATGAATTACCATTTTTCTTTATTGAAGAACCTATAAGTGTTAATTTAGAAGAAGATAACTATGAAAGAGTTGATTTAACAAATTTATATTCATTTTCAGTAGATGATGATGAAACTATTGAAGTAGATGATGCTATAAGTATTGATGGTAATAAAATTTACATTCATGTTGCAGATGTTAGTTCATCTTTGAAAATATCTAAAAATTTACATCTTCTTGAAAGAGTTATTAGTTTATATCTTCCAGAAAAGAACTTTTATTTTTTGCCTTCTGATGTTATTGAAAAACTATCTTTACATAATGGAATAAAAAATTCTTTAACATTACTTTTAGAATTTGATGAAAACTATAAATTGAAAAATTATAAGTTTTTAAGAGCAAAAATTAAACTTAAAGATAGATTTAACTACAAAACATTTGAAAAAATCCTTTTAATTGAACCATTTAAAAAATTATTATCAATTTCAAGAAAATTCCAGCTAATGAGATTAAATAATGGTGGATATAGTTATGTTCTACCTCTAAAAAAATTTAAAATTGAAGAAAATGGTGTTAAATATGAGCTAATAGACCTAAATTCAAAAAGTTATTTCGTAGTAAGTGAGTTGATGATTTTATATAACTATATTGCGAGTAAATTACTTAAAAAGAATGATTTTCCAGCAGTTTATAGAAATTATGAAGAAAAAACAAGTCCAAATTTAAATGAAAATGACCCATTATATTATTACAAAATTATGAATGCTTTCAAAAGCACAATTCTATCTTCCTCTCCAAAACCTCATTGTATATTAGGACTTGATGTATATGCACAATTTACATCTCCTTTAAGAAGAGTATATGATATTATAAATCAAGAACATCTACATAGATTATTAGATAATTTACAACCCATATATTCAAATGAAAAGATAGAGGAGTTTATAAGAATAGCGGTTAGAGTTGAAAAAAGAAAAAAGTTTATTCAAAGAAATAGATTGGATTTTTGGACTTATGTCTATATTAAAGAGAATTATAAGGATAAAATCATAAAAGGTTTTGTTTGTAGAGTAAATGATAAATGGTCAGAATTATTCTTTCCTGAATTCTTAATAACTGAGAAAGTTTATTATAAAGGGCTTGATATTGGTAAGAAAGTTAATTGTTTGGTTAAGGATGTTGATCCTTTTGGTGGTAAAATGGATATTTTTATTGTAAAATGAAAGCTCTTGTTCTTTCAGGTGGAGGTTCAAAAGGATTAGCACATATTGGTGTTTTAAAAGCTATTGAAGAAAAAAAATTAAAATTTGATTTTATAGTTGGTTGCTCAATGGGTTCATTAATAGGAAGTTTATATGCTCTTGGTTATTCATCTGAAAATATAAAGTCCATAGCAAAAATTTTAATTTCACAAAACATTATTAAATTTAAAATTTCACTAAATGAATTTTTTGATTCAACAAAAATTGAAAAAGTTCTTGATGATATTCTTTCTAATAAAACTTTTAAAGATACAAAAATTCCAATTTATATATTAGCAGTTGACTTATTGACTTATAATCCCATTGTTTTTAATAGTGGATATTTAAAATATGCAGTTAGAGCATCAATTTCACTGCCCTTAGTTTTTAAACCCGTTATGATAAATGGAAGGATTTTAGTAGATGGAGGAATTTTTGAGACACTACCAATAGGTGTTGCTAAAATGATCGGTGCTAGTTATATTTTAGCAGTTAATGTTGTAGGGACACTTTCAAGTAATTTATTCTTTGAAAGTGCAGATGAAATGAAAAAAATAGATTATAGCATACTTAAAACCGCCTTTGATGCTATTTACATATTACAAAGGTCACAAATTAAGCATACAATTGAAGCACATAAACCAAACATTTTAATAAATGTAAAAACAGAAGATATTGAACCACTTGATTTTAAAATTGACTTAGAGGATATTATTGAAAGAGGTTATAAAAGTGCTATGGAGGTTTTAAAGTGAATTTAAATTATTTTTCTGCATTTATTCTTGGTGTTATTGAAGGAATTACTGAATTTTTACCTATTTCTTCAACAGGACACTTAATTTTAACTTCAAAATTATTATCAATAAATCAAAACGAATTTACAAAATCATTTGAAATTGTAATTCAATCAGGTGCTATCTTGTCAATAATTGTTCTATATCTTAGGAAAATTATTTCAAATCCAAAGATGATTTTATATATGATAATTGGCTTTATTCCTTCGGGTGTCCTTGGTCTATTATTTTATAAATTTATAAAGCAATATTTATTTAGTACTTTTGTTGTCTCTTTAATGTTAATCATTTGGGGGATAATTTTTATACTTGTTGAATTTCTATTGAAAGGAAGATATTATAAATTACAAATAGACACTAAAACTGCTCTTTTAATAGGATTTTTTCAATGTTTTGCTCTTATTCCTGGAACATCACGCTCAGGTGCAACAATTATTGGTGGAATGTTATTAGGATTAAGTAGAAAAGATGCTACTGAATTTTCATTTCTGTTATCCGTTCCAACAATAATAATAGCAAGTGCTTATGATTTAATTAAGGAAAAAAGTATAATTTTTAATAGTGATATTTATGTTCTTTTAGTAGGATTTATTACTTCCTTTATCTTTGCTTATATTTCAGTTAAATGGCTTATTAATTTTGTATCAAAACATAGTTTAGTAATTTTTGGAATTTACAGAATTATTATAGGGATAATTTTTATTTATTTATGAGAAAAATTGTGGAGGGGAATTTTAAAGCGGAAGGGTTATTTTCAGGATTAGGTGGGCAAAAATTTAGACAAAGCATTGCCTTTTCTAGTAAATAGTGCTAAGTAATTGATTATCAATAACTTATAAAAAATTTTCTGGAATTGCCGAAGTCTAATTTTTCCAAATTACGAGACAACACATCTAATTTATCCTTTAGACTTTCAAAACTATGAAAGAATACATTATAAAAGAATTTGAAGATTTATTAAACTTATTAAGGGAAAGACCTGAATATCTTGAAAAATTAAGAGTTTTAAT
>ERZ511473.1512-NODE-1512-length-18523-cov-4.160035_pt1 | contig 18523 bp, 11 predicted proteins | sample MGYA00374947_ERZ511473 | MGnify/ENA primary metagenome ERZ511473 (study PRJEB26303, sample SAMN06343854) | sediment metagenome | isolation source: hot spring sediment | place: Canada: British Columbia | collected 2012-09-26 ... | reverse complement strand
ACGCCAGCAGGCTGGCAGGCTCCGGCACCGTATCCAGCAGGTACGCTTCCACACGCAATGTGGCGGCGTTGTAGCCCTGTCCCACAATATAGTGTCCATCGGGCGAGAGGGCGCTGGCTTCCCAAAGAATAGAGCCGTTGGTGAGCAGGCTGGCGTAGGTGGTGTTTAGGTCTTCCATCCCGCCCGAGGCAGTCCAGCGAAAGGCACGATCATACCCGCTGGCGTTTTCTGCCCAGCCGACCACCACCGAGCCGTCCGCAGAAGCCCCCAACGCCCAGCTCCAATCACCACCCGGCAGCGTGCCGAGATCCTGCATCCCGCCACTGGGTGTCCAGCGAAAGGCACGATCATACCCGCTGGCGTTGTATGTATAGCCGACCACCACCGTGCCGTCCGCCGAAACACCATACGCCCAGCTCCGATTACCCCCCAGTGTACCGAGATCCTGCATCCCGCCCGCGGCAGTCCAGCGAAAGGCACGAGGTAGATAGCTGGCGTTGTATGCATAGCCGACCACCACCTTGCCGTCCGCGGAAACACCATACGCCCTGCTGAAACCACCGCCCAGCGTGCCCAGCCAGGTCAGCGATTGCGCCTCAACACGAGTGCCTACACCCAGCACTACGCTCAACGACACGCTCCACACAAGCCAGATTCTGCACTCTCGTCTCATCGTTCTGTCCTCCTCTCTTAGATGGTGGAAGGGCGACCCCTTCCCGTTCGCGGCGCTTCCCCAAAGCCCAGAAGCCCCTGAGAGACCATCGCCCTGCAGCAGGTCATCCCCTGTCGCGGAAACCCACCGCTCAGCTCTATTTTACACCAAAACTGCCCAAAAACCTGCCAACCATCGGGGGAAAAGGAGGCAAACCTGCGTGTCTGACCGCCCTGTGAGAGATTGAAACTCGTAGGGGCAACCCACTGGGTTGCCCTACCCGTGAGGGATTGAAACGTCCAACCACCAACGACAGGAAAAAACCGACCCAACACCGAAAAGAAAGACCCAGCCATGACACTCCAAGACATCGTGCCCAAAATCGCCAACCTCGCCGATGCCGAACGCGAAGCAGGACGCCCCCTGCGCACCCTGAATGCCATCCAACAAGCCGGCTACCAACTCGTCAAGGCACGCGACACCGACCACTACTACCTCGCCAAAACCAGCGAACTCCAACCCCTGCTGGTCAAACTGGGCGATATTGCCGAAGTGCGACGCGGTTTCACAGCAGGCGCGAACGAGTTTTTCTATCTGGAGCCGATGGGGTTGCGGGTGGCGGATATTATGGCGGGCAAGGGGGGCGAGCGGGTGTGGGTCAAGAACGGCGCAGGCTGGCAGGGGGAGATAGAGACGGCGTGGCTGCGCCCTGTGATCAAGTCGCCGCGCGAGCTGCAGACCTTGCGCGTGCGACCCGAAGATTTGCGCTATCTGGTTTTTATGCCCCCCGATTCGGTGCGCGACCGATTGCAGGACACGGCGCATTTGAAGCGGCACTCTCCTTGCGCTTGGGCGTACATCCAGTGGGGCGAGCAAAGGGGGTATCAGAACAATCCAACTATGCGTGCGAGAGATACTTGGTACTTGCTTGTTCCTAAAGAGAGCAGAATCCCAATATTGCGAGCCAGTGCAGACCGCCCTGCTTTCTACTTTTCCGATTTCCAGATTCTGCATGACCAAACATTCTATAGTATCTATTGCGAAAATCGAAATATGGAGAAAATACTTGCCGGAATATTGAACGCATCTTTCTCAAACTATCTGGTTCGTGAAGTATCCAGTGGTGCTTCCTCTATGCTTGGTCAGGGCGCTCTTTGGTCTGCCGTTTACGAGACAAAGGATATCCGTCTTCCGAACCCCGCCGCGTTTACCGATGAGCAGCGCGAACGCCTCCTAAACGCCTTTGAGCAGATGGCAGGGCGCGAGGTGAAGAGCATCTTTGAGGAGCTGGGCTTGCCAAAACCCAATCGCGACTACAGCAACATCCGCCTTGAGGAGGTTTCACTCAAGCGGGTGCTGCCCGACCGCCGTGCTCTGGACGAGGTGGTCTTTGAAGTGCTGGGGCTGAGCGAATCGGAGCAGTTGGCGGTCTATCGCGGGGTGGTGGAGCTGGTCAGGAACCGCCTCGTGAAGGCGCAGAATGTGGGGTAGAAGAAGCCTATGGTACAATTTTAGCGGAGGCGGTAAGCATGCCATTTGACTCGCAGGAACAGGCGCAGGTTCAACAGGAGCTACAGGCGATCAGGTTGCGCTTGCCCAACGCGCCCCGTGGTAGTAAAGAGGCAGTGCTGGCAGTCGCAGGGCTATGGGCAGGCGAGCCCGAGGAACTGGAACGGCTTCTGCAGGAGATTATGCACGAACGGCTCGCAAGCATCAAGGAGGTGTCTGGCAAGCCGTGAAGCGATATCTGCTGGATACGAATCACTTCAGCGCATTCTGGCGTGGCGATGCACGCTTGCTGGAGCGTCTCCAGCAACTTGAGGATGCCGAGCTGGGGCTGTCCACACCAGGATTAGGCGAACAGTGGTACATGGTCTTCAACAGCGCCCAGCTTGCCCGAAACTATGCGCGGATGGAATTAATAGTACAACAGTTTGTCATCTGGCCGTTTGATGATCACGCCGCACAGGAACATGGACGAATCCGTGCGGAGCTACGGCGGCGTGGGCGACCCATTCCTGTGGTAGATATGCAGATCGCCGCGATTGCCCGAGCGAACCAGTTGACCGTTCTCACCTCGGATACCCATTTCTCGCTGGTGGACGGGGTCGAAGTAGAGGATTGGCTAACGCCCAGCTCCACCCAGATATAAAATATTCTGTTGGTGGGGGAGCTGGTCAGGAACCGCCTCGTGAAGGCGCAAAGCGTGAGCGGGTAGCGAGCCGCTTGAGAACGACATGCGAATTCGCAAGTGGCTGATGGCTGGGCGCAGGTTTTTTGCATCTTCGTGGGGGGCAGGGATGCAATCCCCGCCCCCCCGCAGACGGTTGAACCTAACACCCACTGCCGAAGTGGAACAACACCAGCAGTAGGTCAGCGTCGTCCACCGTGCCATCTGCGTTTAGATCCGCATCGGGGTTATCTGAGCCGAAGGCGAACAGCACCGCCAGCATGTCCGCATCATCCACACATCCATTGCCGTCGGTGTCGCCTGGTTGCGGCACGATGAGCCAGATGCGGGCGCGATTGCTCAGGGCTGCGCCGCTATCGGCACGGTAGCGGGCTTCATACACGCCAGGCAGGTCCGGCGTATAGGTCGCCTGATTACCCGTCGCCTGCAACATTCCCGACGCAGGGCTCAGCGTAATCGGATAGGCGAGCTGAGCCGGGTCCGAGAGGTTTTCCATGAACCCACCCAGCGTGAAGTTGCGAGGTGAACCCTGCACCTGCACGGTGTCGATGGGCGCGGTAGACGCCAGCCAGCGCGCGTTGCTATAAGTTCCATGCGCACCACTGGGCGAAGAGTCGAACGCCGTGGAGGCATTATTGCGCCACTCGTCCAGTCGCCAGTAGCCAACCAGCCCACGCTCGTTGCCGAGCAGCGTCGCGTGCAGATCGCGCTGGATTTCGCGCTGCGTGCGAGCACGGTTCCAGATACGCACCTCATCGATCAGCCCGCGATAGCCTGTCGGACCCGATGCCCCAACGCCAATATAGAGATCTACATTACCGCGCGTGAAGAAAGAGGTACCTGCCTTCTGCGCCTCCAGCACGCCGTTGCGGTAGATGCGCATATAGTTCCCACTGCGACTGGCAACGAAGGCGAAATGTTGCCATGTGCCAACGATGCTCTGGGGCGGGGTATAGGCAAGTCGACCCGTGGTGGTCCAGTTGCCGAAGTCAAACACGACGGTGCCGCTACCCCAGGGGCTATGCACCACGATCCGATTGTTCGCCGTGCCGCCATTGATATCGATGGTGGCACAATCGCGCGGCTCGGCAACCAGTTGCCAGAACTCGATGGTGATTTCGTCCGTCGGGGCGATAGTGCCAAAGCCCGGCACGCGGATGTACGAGTTGGTATTGCCATTGAAGTATCGGGTTGAGCCTCCCAGCCCGGCATAGGGCGCGTTCGCCTGCTGGATCAAGCCTGATGCGATATTGCTGTTAAGTAATCCGTCTGTCACACGGTAGTTGAACGTGCCTGAGGTTCCACCCGCGGGTGGCAGGAGCGTAGCGTTGGGAAACGCTGCGCCACTCCACACTATGCCCGAAGGCGCACTGAACTGATTGTAGTTCAGCGGGTCGTTATTGGGGTCATAGGCGTTCAGGCGCAGGGTGCGCGGCACGCCGTTCGATATATACACGGTCTCCACAGGCGCGGTGGAGGTCAGCCACTGCGGCGCGTTCACCAGTGCTGCCATCATGCCTGTTGCCGAATCCTCAGTCTGGTTGCCCGTGCCCTCATCGAAGCGGTAGTAGACAATCAGCCCCTCCTCGTTGCCCACCAGCATCGCCTTACGGGTCTTCTCATCCAGGGGGATGTCGGCGCGATTCCAGATTTTGACCTCGTCGATCTCGCCCAGGAAGTGCTCATTCAGCGGCGTACCTGGGTAGCGCCCAACGGAAAGCGGCGTCGTGGTGGAAGGTGCGTCAGGGGAGCCTATCCACGCGCGACTGGCGCGAAGAACGCCATCCACATAGAGCTTGCCGCCCGAAGCGTCCACCACAAACTGTATATGATGCCACAAGCCGTCAGCGATACTCCCGCCGTCTAATCCACGATCGCCGTCCCAGACATAGTTGCCGCCGTTGCAGAAGTACCATGCATACACCCGTCCCTGACGCAGATACATCTGGTACCCGTTCAGAGAGCCGCTAGTATATTTATTGACGATGCCGCGCGCCCGATCCGAAGTGTCCAGTGTGCGTACCCAGCAGGAGACCGTGAGGGGATAGGCGTTCAGCTCGGCGCGATGGGGCGTCTGCACAGAGGTATCGGTTCCGTTGAACAGCAGCGTCGCACCAGCAAGTGAAGCTTCAGGAGCGGTGTTCACGACATGCACCGTGCCCTGCGCGGACGAGCCATTGAACAGCGTATCGCCTGCGAACTCGACGCGCACCGTGTGGTTACCGCGTGATGTGCCGCGCGGTACAATATAGGTGAACCGATACTCGCCGCCAGCGTTGGTGACGCCACTGCCAATCTCGACGCCGTTCCACAGAACCCGTAGGGTGCGATTGGCGATGGGCGTGCTGGTCGCGTCCAGCAGGGTTCCGCCCACAGTCATCTGCTGCCCCACGCTCACCTGCGACGGCTGCGCGGTGAACACGAGGCTGGTGTTGCCGCGTTGCACCGCCAACACCGCACTCTGCTGCACCGGGTTATAGGCAGCGTTGCCCGCAAACTCCACACGCACGGTTTTATTGCCCACGCCCAGCGATTCGGGTGGGAGGTAGCTTCGCGTAGCCGTACCGTTGCTCTGGGTGATGGCGGTCCCGACCGAGACGCCTTCCACAAAGAACTCCAGCGTCTGGTTCGCGATCGGCAGGCTGTTGTCTGCGCGACGCAGCGTGGCGTTCAGGTTGACAGGGGTACGAATCTGGGCAAATCCACCATACACGGTGAGCGTTGGCGTCTGCGCGTACACCTCATCGGCACCAATGTCGATGGCGACGCCGTTCACACGCGCCTGACCATCAATGTCCACCGTAATCGCTGCGGCGTCGCTGTTATTGCCCGCGTCGATGCAGAGCGAGTCACCCAAGTGGAAGTTGCCGTTCGGCGCGTCCACAAAGTTCGGATCTACGTTCAGGTCGTTCGCGGGACTAATGTTGCGATAGAGCGGCGTGCCACCAAACACACAGTTGTTGCGCAGGGTCATCACCGCCGAAGCGACATTCTTGCGGTCGATGCAGGGTCCGTTCGTCTGGAACGCGACGATGTTGTTCGCGAGCAGGGTCTGAGTCTCGTCGGAGGCGTAGAGAGATCCGCCCGTACTGGAAAAAGTGCTCCTGTTGTAGACGAGAGTGTTGTTGATTATCTGCACCTGAGCGAATCGCATATAGACACCCGCTGCGTTGACCGCCCAGTTGCGTGCGAGGACATTGTTGAGCAGCAGCACGGACGCGCCCCGTGCCGTTGCCCCATGAATAGAGATTCCTGCACCCCCATTGGCTTGGTTGTCCACGATGAAGTTGTTGGAAATGACCACCGTGCCATCCCCTGACATGGCGATCCCGCCACCGTCGCCGGCCAAGCCGTTTCTCAGGGTAAAGCCATCGATCGTGGCGTTCAGGGTGTTGGCGGGCACAGTCACCACCGAACCACCCTGCTGCCCATCCAACACGGTCTCGTTGGCAAACAAGTTCCGTTGGCTGCGGCTGGTCTCGTTGCCTGCGAAGCCGCCAAACACATGCACCTGACTTCGCAAGGTGATGCGCTCGTTATAGACGCCTGCCTTGACCCACACCTGCGCGCCGAAGCTGCCCGCGGGAGTCGCCGCGTTGATCGCCGCTTGCACGGTGCGCTTGGCGGTCGCCCAGCTCAAGCCGTTGTTGGCATCGTTGCCCTGTGGACTCACATAGACGATTCGCGCCTCGTTCACCGTGAAAGTCAGCGCGTTGGAGTCGATGCTCGGCTCGTTGCGTACCGTGACGGCATAATCGCCTGCATTGCGCAACATCCCCGAAGGAATCGTCGCGGTGACGAGAGTCGGAGAGTTCACAACGGTGACGAGTGGAATCCCAGCGAAGTAGGCGCGCGCCGTTGACTCGAAACCGCTGCCTGTAATCTGAACAGGTGTGTTCGGCGCAAAGGTCGTGGTATTACTCGGATTAAGCGCGGTGAGTGTCGGGGCAGGATTACGCACGGTGAACCACTCTTCGTTGGAGTCGATGCCGTCGGTCTGCGGGTTGCGCACGACGACGCGATGCACCGCGCCTGTGTTCATGATGCCAGCGGGCAGCGTGAAGCGCAGGCGCGTGTTGGAGACATAGGTCGTCGGACGCGCCGCGCCGTTGAACAGCACCTGACTGCTGGGCAGGAAGCCGAACCCGCGCACCTCGATAGAGCTGGGCGGCGTACTGCCCCGATTGACCACATTCGGCACGCACCGCTCCACGAACGCTACGGGATTCAGCACCACGAACGCCTTCGCGTTGCCCGTATACTGGAACCCTGAAGTCGAGGGGTGGCGAATATCGATCAGCACATTCCCAGCGGTTTGCATTTGCTCGGCGGGAATCTGTGCCATCAGCTCGGTTGAACTCACATACTGGGTGGGCAGCAGCACGGCGTTGTTCTCGCTCCAAGTGCCGCCGGGCATCAGGATGACCTGAGAGACGCCCTTGATGAAGTTCTGTCCCCGAATGCGCAAGGGGATGCCTTGCAAGCCGATGGAGCGTCCCCGCTGCGGCGAGAGGGCGCGGCTGGCGTTGTCATCGAACAGCGGGGGCGGATATAACCCCAGCACCGTGCGTGTTGCGACCCCGCCGCCGGGTTCGGGGTTCACCACTTTCAGCTCGATGTTGCCCGCTTGCCACAAGTAGCGATTGGGGATACGCACCTGCATATAGTTGGTCGGGTTGCCGCTTCCCAGGTTCTCAATCGGAACTTGCTGGTTATTCCAGTAAACTCTTGTCACGCCGTCCCGATAATAGGCGGCGTTCGCAGCGTTGGTTGTGAAGTCCAAGAGCATGTCGCCCGTGCCTGTGCTTCCGATGACGAAACTGTTGAACTCGTCGCCTGGGAAGTTCGGGTTCCGCACCTGCGTGATGACGGGCTGTTTGTAGCCCACCACAAACGCGAGCTGGTTAGTGTTCGGCTTACCAGGCGTCTCCACATGGAGCGTGAAGTTGCCCAGCTGCGTGAGGAGGCTGGCGGGGATGACCGCGCTCACCACATTTGTGTTCGGGATGAGGGTCGTGGTGAGGTAGTTCCCGCGAAACACCGCGCGCGACTGGCTGGTGAAGTAGCCTGCGGGGCGGCACTCTAAATAGACCGTGGTGTTCCCATCGCCCACCCGCGCGAAAGTCGGGCTGTTGTAGTTCACGCTGTAGAAGATGCCGGGCGTCGCGTCGGTGTTCGCACGGAAGGCGAGCGCGCCTGCGGTCTGCTCACTGAACCCCGCCAGCGCGAAGGTGCGATTGAATATCGGGATGGGCAGAGTCGCGCCGACGCCCATCTCGTCCACAGGCTCAAACTGGAAGCTGCCCAGAGAAATCGGGCCGACACTCCCACTGGCGTATACCGAAAGAGGCAGGAAATAGATGCCGCCAGAGACCGTGAGGTAGGTGATGTTTTTGAACTGGTTGTCCATCACGACGGAGGCGTTGACATCCAGCGCGCCCGACATCGGGAGGCGAACCGAGACGCTTTCGCCCGCGTAGAACTCCACAGGCGGGCGTCCATCGCTAAAGGTCAGGCGGATTTTGGGGCGGGGCGCAAACTCGAAATCTTGTCGGAACCCCAGTCCCGTGCGCACCTCGGTCTGCAGAATCGAGTAGCCTGCCTCCAGTGGTCCGTAGGAGATGCTCTTGCGCAGGAAGTTATTCGGCGGCATGCCCAGCAGCGTTTGAATAAGGTACACGGTCGCCGCTGTGAGGTCGCCCGTGAGCGTGACGAAGCGGTCACTGCCTGTGGAAGTCAATCGCGTCTCGTTCACATTCGGCGGATTGCCTCCCTCCGTGAGAATGCGGGGGTAATGCACATTCAGCACCAGCAAGCCAGGATAATTGGAGATGAGATCGAAATCCCGATCCCAAATATTGAGGTTGTTGGTGTCTACCAGCGTTTGATTGTAGTTGATGCGGGGAATGTTCACCGACTCGTTGATGATGTTTCGGCTGAAGGCGCGCGCTTGGACGCTAAACCCGCCTGTGAAGTCGATGACACTGGAAACCACGACGCGCGCGTCGGGCGACTGCGTGCTGAGGCGCGCCCCCTGCTGCAGCTTGTAGCTGGATTGTATGACGACGATTCCGCCAGGCACCAGAAAGTCGCGCGTGGGGAACGAAATCGTCAGTTGCATCGGGTAGGTCACCGACACATTGCCCCCCGTGGCGGAAGCCTCGAAGTTCAGTCCCATGCGCCCGCGAGCGTATGCGCTGCCCGACGCGCCGAACTCGCCCAACAGCGGAACATCGAAGTACCCGCCGCCCGAACTGGAGCTGTTAAAACTGCCTCCCAAAAAGTAGGTATATAACACATTGCAAGTGCCCTGTTGCCACATGCACTGATTCTGGGTCGTGAAATTCAGGTTGTAGGTGTAGACCTCGCGGTTCGATTGAGCGAACCCAACGCAGGCAAGCCAAGTTGCGAGTAAAACCGACACGAATGTAGGCGTGCAACCGCGAACGCGCGTTATCGCCGCCCGATATAGCCCCTTCAACTGCCCAAAGTGGTCATGCATGGTCTCCTCCAGCGATACTCTGCACCATCATAGCATGGGGAGGTCTCCGTGGAGTAATTTCGCGGAAAATTGCAACACCCGCAGGCGGTTATCGGATCTGCGCCGCGAGTGCATCTACTTGGCGGCGCACTTGCCAGAGGTTATGCACCTGCACTAGCTGTTGGGCGCGTTCCACCCAGATGAGGGCTTCCTGGGTTCTGCCGACGCCGTGCAGCGCGCGTGCGTAAATCTGCGCCTCGCGCACTTTTTGCATATGCACGTCGCCCTCTTGCCAGGCGACTCCCAGATGACTTTCGAGGATTTCAAACGCTTGGTGGGGATGCCTCGTATTGAGCAGCACTTCAGCGTGCGAGAGCCACACATTGCGGTCGTCGCCGAGCCCCAACCCTCTATCGACGGCGCGTTGGCTGGCCTCCACCGCGGCGCGTGTCGAGTGTGTGAGGCTCATATACTCGGCGATGTCGCGCAGGAACCACGCCTCATAGTGGACGGAGGTGTCCGCGCTGAGCGGGAGCCAGTCCTGCAGCACGCGGATTCCTTCCGAGGGGTTGGGGTGGTAGCGCTTCTCGGCGGCGTCTTTGGCGACGGCGTGTACCAACCACAGCCAGTGCGCGTTGGGGTTCTCCCAGCGACCAATGAGGTGCATCGCGTGCCAGGCGGGCGCCCGCGCGTCCAGCACCCGCGCATCCTGAAGCAGGTGGCGACAGTGGCACACATAGGCGTCGATGAGCATGCGGCGCCCAACCTCGCTCTGTTGACTTAGCCCCCACAGACGCCGCTCCAGCGACAGGAAATACAAATCGGCGAGCGAGCGATCCAGCGCGACCTCCGCATCGACAATTTGTCGCACCAGCTGTTCCAGCTCGTCCCGCCGAGATGGGAACGCCTGCGCTTCATCGCGGAACCGCAACCGCCCTGCGGAGAGCGCGATTAGCTCTTGCGGGTGCGCCTGCAGGTGGTAGCAGAGCGTGTGCAGCTGTGCTTCGGAGGGCCACGACTCGGAGTGTTCCCATCGGCTGAGGGTCGTCGCGCTGATGCTCAGTTGCGTCGCGGTCTGCTCCAAGCTCCAGCCCCTACGCTGGCGCATCGCCCGCAGGAGGTCGCCAGGCAACGGGATATGCGGCTTCGCGTCTGAGCCAGCGGGGGTTGCTTGCATCGCGTGCAGCCGCGCCAGCGCGCGCGGGGCGTCGATGAGTTCCAGCGCTCGCCGTCGTTCGGCGCTCGTGGCGCCCAGCGCGTTCATGAGCGCGTCGAACTCGTGCAGCGACGGGCGAACGACGCCTGCTTCCCAACGGCTGAGCGTAGAGGGGTGTACCCCCGCCATTTGAGCCAGACGGCGAATGGAGAGTCCACGCGATTGCCGCAGAAGCCCCAGATACTCCGCTAAGTTGTTCACAAGCCACCTCTCGCGGCGCTGCGCAGTAATTATGGCATGCAAAAGTGGGGGGATGTTTACCGTGTGGGGGTATGTTCGTGGTCAGGGCGCGGTTGCCGCGCCCTGAAACCTGATGCCTTATGCTTCAGGCGGCGTCGTGTGTGAGGCGCGCCCGTGCCCGATGCTCCAGCAGCCGTTGCTCGGTAAGGCGCGTCATCTGTTCCTGATCGTCGCAGTCGCCTGGGTAGTATGCCCAGCCATAATGGATGTGGAACCGCTCGTGCATGGAAGGGCTGAAGGCGGTCTGCAGCCACTCGGTGAGCGCGGCAGCCACGCGCTCGGCGATGCTGGGCGCGTGTTCGCCCGCGTAGGGCAACAGCAAGCCGAGCGTCGTGTGCCCGTAGCGCCCTACGATGTCCGCCTTGCGCACCGTCTCGCGCACGACCGCCGACGCCTGCAGCAGTAGTTCGCCAATCGCGAACTCGCCCAGCGCGTCCAGCGCGCTCTTCTCGGCGGCGAACTCGAAGACCGCGAAGCCGACGCTCTGGTCGTACCGCGCCGCCCGCTGCACCTCCTCGCGCAGGCGCACTTCGAGGTAGTCCGCTGAGAACAGCCCCGTCTGCGGGTCCAGGATCCGCGCCTCGAAGTCGCCCCGCGCCAGCGCACGCGCACGGAACCGCTGCTCGTCGAGCCACTCCGCCTCGCTGACAATCCGCCGCAGCTTCTGAGTCGCGTTGCGCAGGATGTGCGAGACATAGTTGCACGAGATGCTAAGCATATGCGCAATCTCGGTCTGGTTGTAGCCCTCTTCGAAGAACAGGTGCAACACCTGCTGCTCGATTTGCTTGAGTTGTTGCATGGCGGTCTCCACGACGACGCGCTCCTCAATCGGCAGGTTGAAGGTCTGGCACGGCTCGCAGTTGAGTTTCTCGAGGTCGTAGCCGCTCCATTCCTCTTCCTCGTCTTCGTAGATGGCGTCGAGCGAGCTGACCTTGAACACCTCGCGCGTCATCAGCACATCCTCGACGGCTTTGGTGGTCATGCCCAGAAACTCGGCGATTTCCTGCGTGGTGGGCGGGCGTCCATAGCGTGCGCTGAGTTCGTTGGTGACGCGATTGATTTTGCTGTTCAGCTCCTGCAGCCATGCGGGCTCCTTGATGATTTTACCCTTGTCGCGCAGGTAGTGCTTGATTTGCCCGACAATCAGGTGCGTGGCGTAGGTGGTGAACTTGACGCCTTTTTCGGGCTTGAACAAGTCCAGCGCGTTCAGCAGCCCCAGATAGCCCTCTTGGATGAGGTCTTCGATGGGTTCGCCTGAGCCGATGAACTTACGGGCGATGCTCTCCACCAGCCCCGACAGCTGGATAGTAATAGCGTCGCGCAGTTCAAAGTCGCGCGTCTGGCAATACTCCAACACCAGTTCCTCCGTATCCCGTTTTAGCATGGCGCGCTCCTCCTGAGCTTCAGGGTGCGGTCATCCCGACCACGCGGGCAGGGCGGGCAGCTGCCCGTCCAACACAGCTACTGTATCGCATTGATTAGCTTGAACATTGGCATCATAATCGAGATGGCGATGAACCCGACGATGCCCCCCAGAAACACAATCAGCATCGGCTCAATCATCGAGGTGAGTCCCTTGATGGTCGCATCCACCTCTTGCTCGTAGAAGTCGGCGATTTTGACCATCATCTCGGAGAGGCGTCCCGACTCCTCGCCGATGTCGAGCATGTGGATGACCATCGACGGGAACAGCCCTGTGGCGGCGAAGGGCGCGCTGAGCGGCTGCCCCTCGCGAATGCTCTGGCGTGTGCCCTCGATCGCGGTCGCCAGCACCTGATTGCCCGAAGTCTGCCCGACAATCTCCAGCGTGCGCATCAGCGGCACGCCGCTGGCGACCAGCACGCCGAAGGTGCGGGCGAACCGCGCCACTGCCAACTTCATCACCAAGTCGCCGAAAATCGGGAACTTCAACTTGAGGTAGTCGTACTGGTAGCGTCCGCGCGGCTTGCGGATGTACGCCTTAATCACGAACACCGCGCCCATCAGCGCGCCCGCAATCGCCCACCAGTAGCCCACCATGAAGTCGCTTGCACTGAACAGGAACTTCGTCATCGTGGGCATCTCCACATTCATGCTGGCGAAGATTTCCTTGAACTTCGGCAGCACGAAAGTGAAGATGGCAATCAGCACCAGGAACGAGAAGACCAGCACCATCACGGGGTACATCATCGCCGACTTGATTTTCTGGCGCACTTCGAGGTCTTTTTCGAGGAAGGTCGCCAAGCGGTCTAAAATCTGGTCTAAGATACCCGCCACCTCCGCCGCGCGAATCATGTTCACGAACAGGTCGGAGAACACGAACGGGTGCTTTTCCATCGCCTCGTTGAGCGCCATGCCCGATTTGACATCCTTGCGGATGGCGTCGATGGCGTTTTTGAGCGCGTGGTCTTTGGTCTGTGTGTGCAGGATGTCCAAGCAGCGCAGGATGGGGATGCCCGCGTCGATCATCGTGGCGAACTGGCGCGTGAACAGCACCAGCGCCTGCAGTTTCGGCTTTTTGGACTTGCCGACCCCGCTGAACAGTTGCGTTTTTGTGCGTTGGGGCGCGACGCGCACCACATGCAGCCCCTGCTCGTGCAGCTTGGCAAGCACGAGTTGCTCGTTGTCCGCCTCAATCGCGCCCTTGAGCGTGCGCCCCTTGTTGTCAACGGCTTCGTATCCATACAGCGGCATAGCAATCCTCCTTACGCGCTCTTGAGCAGTTGCACAAAGTTCTCCTTGTCCATCGCGCGGTTGACGGCTTCCTCGTAGGTGATGTAGCCGTTGCGGTGCAGGTCTGCCAGCGCGCGATCCATCGTAATCATGCCCTGTCCCGACTGCGTCTCCATAATCGAGTAGATCTGGTGCGTTTTGCCCTCGCGGATGAGATTGCGAATCGCGGCGTTGGCGAGCATCACTTCGATAGCAGCCACGCGCCCGCCGCCGATCATCGGAATCAGTTGCTGCGCGAAGACGGCTTCAATCGTGTTCGCCAGCAGCACGCGAATCTGCTCCTGCTGGTGCGGTGGGAACACATCGATAATGCGGTCGATGGTCTGCGGTGCGTTGCGTGTGTGGAGCGTGGCGAACACGAGGTGTCCCGTCTCGGCGAGGGTGAGCGCGGCTTGGATGGTTTCCAGATCGCGCATCTCGCCAATCAGAATCACATCGGGGTCTTCACGCAGCACGGCGCGCAGCGCGTTGTGGAAGCACTCGGTGTCGGTGTGTACCTCGCGCTGGTTGACCATCGCGCGCTTGTGTGTGTGGACATACTCGATGGGGTCTTCGATGGTCATAATGTGGCACGGGCGCGTCTGGTTGATGAGGTCGATCATGCACGCCAGCGAGGTGGACTTACCCGACCCTGTGGGACCCGTGACCAGCACCAGCCCGCTGTGCTTTTTGACCACCTCGTAGATGACCGACGGCAGGCGCAGCGACTCGATGGACGGGATTCGCGACGGGATGACGCGCATCGCCGCGGCGACTGCGCCCTTTTGCATGTAGACATTGAAGCGGAAGCGCGCCGTGTCCTTGACCGTGTAGGCGAAGTCCAGTTCGTGGTGGCGTTCAAACTGCTCCAGTTGCTGGTCGTTCAGCGCTTCGTAGACGAGGCGTCGGGTGTCGTGCGGCGTGAGCGGCGTGTAGGGCAGGGGCGTGAGGTGCCCACTGAGTCGGATGGTCGGCGGCAGTCCCACCGTCAGGTGGAGGTCAGACCCGCCCCGCTCGACGCACTGACGGAGCAGGTCGTCGATCGTGATGTCCTCCACCGACTGCTCGTCGCCCGCGATTTGCAGGGTGACATCGGTTGCCTGATTCGTCGGCTGCTCGTCGTCCGCCGCTGCCTCCAGCCCAACCAGTTTTCGCCAGTCGAAGTGTTGTTCCATAGCGACCCCCTCGGAAGGTTTCGAGCCGAGAGTATTTTGGGCAGGGCGGGGCAAAAACTTTACCGCGATTTTGCGGGCGGCTACAGCGGCTCGTAGCAGAGCCACACGGGGCAGGGCGCGTGCTTCATCACATAGGCGACCACGCCCACTCCCAGCGGGTTCTCCATCGGCAGCAGCCTGCGGTGGTCGGTCAGCACCAGCAGGTCCGCCTCCACCTCTTCCGCCTCGCTGACCAGTCCGTGCCCGACCTCGCGCGCCTGCACCAAGTCGGCGGCGACCACGACGCCCTCTTCCTGCGCGAGGTGTTCCGCCTCCAGCAGCATCTGCTCAGCTTCCTTCGCGCCAGGCGGTTCGGGATCGTCCACCTCGTGCGTGTAGCCGACCGCCAGCACATAGACCAGCCGCAGGTTGCTGCGCGTGTGCTTCGCGAAACGGCACAGCCAGCGCAGGATGCGCTTGTCCTGCTCGCTGCCCCGATACGCCATCAGAATCGTTCGCATCGCTATCGCTCCAAAAAGTAGCGCACGGTGGCGACCACCACCTTCGGCTTCTTCATCAGTGCCAAGCGTAGAATCCACGCCGACTGATTGTGCAACAGATGATGCCACCACTTGCGCGGATAGAATTCGGGGATAATGACCGTCACTTGGTCAATCGGCTCGCGCTCCAGCAACTCATCGATGTAGTCCCCTATCGGCTCGATGAGCGAGCGGTGTTCCGAATCGAGAATCACCAGCGGGATGTCGGGCACGAACTCGCGCCACTCCTGCTGCATCTTTTCGGCGGCTGGGGTCACAAGGCGCAGTTCGGTCTCCTCGTCTTTGGCGCGTTTGAGCACGCGGCGGTAGACGGCGGGCGGGCGGGGGTCAAGGTTCACATGCAGCGCGACGATTTCGTCGGGGTGGCTGAGCGTGCGGGCGTAGTCCAACGCCTGCAGCACGCCCTGATGCACGCCCGGCGCCAGCACGACCACCTTGTGGCGCAGGGCGCGCGGCGGCGTCGGCTTGGGCTTCAGCTGCCCCTTGAGGGTCATGTAGTGTTCGTGGACCTTGAACAGCAGGAACATCAGCACGCCGATGGACACCAGCGTAATCCACGCGCCGTAGCGGAAGTTGGCGACCAGTTGCGTCATCAGCACCAGCCCTGTGGTGAACGCGCCGAAACTGCTAATCGCCATGCCGACGCGCCAGCGTGGGGGTTTCACGCGGGCGAATCGGCGCGCCATGCCCGCTTGCGAGAGCGTGAAGCCGATAAACACGCCCACTGCATAGAGCGGAATCAGCGCGTGCGTGTCGCCCCGAAAGTAGACTATCAGCAGCGCAGACAGCACGCCCAGCAGGATAATCCCGTTGTTGAACACGAGGCGGTCGCCCAAGTTCGCCAACTGTCGCGGCGCGAACCGCGCGTTCGCCAGCACCGACGACAGGCGCGGGAAGTCCACATACGCCGTGTTCGCCGCCAAAATCAGAATCAGCGTCGTCGCAACCTGCACCACATAGTAGAACCACTCGAACGGCGTGCCTTCCAGCACCGTGCGCGCCAAGCGCGAGGTGAGCGTCTCGACAATCTCGCCGTTCTCGTTTTTGACGGGCAGCACATGGAAGTGGGAGGCGGTGTAGGTGATGCCCAGCACCAGCCCCGACAGGATGATCGCCATCAGCAGCAGGGTCAGCGCGGCGTTGCGCGATTCGGGCGACCTGAAGGCGGGCACGCCGTCCGAAATCGCCTCCACGCCCGTCAGCGCGGAGCAGCCCCGCGCGAACGCCGTCAGAATCACCAGCAAGCCGAGCGCCTGCGCGCCCTCGCCATACGGTGGGTACGGCGCAGGTTGAATATCGCCCGCAAAGCCGCGCGACAGCCCCACCAAGATCAGAATCGCGAAGGTCAACACGAACCCGTAGGTCGGCGGGGCGAACACCAAGCCCGACTCGCGCGCCCCGCGTAGGTTAATCAGCGTCATCAGCGCGATAAACAGGATGCACAGCGACACGCGATAGGGCAACATCGCGGGGAACGCCGAGATAATAGCGTTCACGCCTGCAGCGATACTCACTGCCACGGTCAGCACATAGCCGACCAGCAGCGCAGACGCCGCCAGCACCCCCCAGAACTCGCCCAGATTCTCGCGCGACACGATAAACGCGCCGCCGCCCTGCGGATAGGCGTACACCGTCTGCCGATAGGAGAACACCACGATAAACAGCAGCGCGACGACCGCCAGCGAAATCGGGAACGCCAAGCGCAGCGCGTCTTCGCCCGCCGACCACAGCACCAGCATCATCTCTTCGGTCGCGTAGGCAGACGAGGAGAGCGCGTCGGAGGCGAACACGGGTAGCGCCATCAGCACGGGCAGACGCTCATGGCGCGCCCGCCGCGTGGAAAGCACCGGTCCAATCAGTAGCCGCCAAACTCTGCCCAGCATCCCTGCTCAGAGAGTATACCTGCTGTGCGCCTGCAGCCACGCCTGCGCGTAGCGGTAGTCTTCGTCGGCGTCGATGTCATACGCCAGCTCAGGCGCGGCGTTGAGGTACAGGTGCAGCCGCGCGCCAAGCAGCCGCTGGGCAATCGAGGGCAGGCTTGCCAGCGCGAGGCGTCCCGTGAAAAAGCGCGCCGCCAACGGCATGCCCGTCGTCGCCAGATGGTAGTGGAAGGCGCGGAGAAGCGTCAGGGCGATCTTGCCCGCCGACTTGCGCGCCGCCGCCAGCCGCCGAAGTAGGGGCAACTGCGCCTCCAGAAAGCCCACCCGCATCACACTCGCCGACGCCGTGAGAAACCGCCCCTCCGCGAACTGCAACGCCGTATAGGGCGCGCCCGGAAACATCTGCACGAACGCCGACTCAGGCGTCCACCCGACCACCACATCGGCGTCTGGGGGCGCCGCGCGCATCAACTCGCACAGCGCGCGCCCCGTCGCCATCGGTAAGTCCACTGCGCAGTGCAGAAACTGTGCCTCTGAAGGCAACCCCAGCCGCTCCACCCCGCGTAGCAGGTTGTCCACAGGGTCGCTGCCCTCGACGGCGAACAGCATCTCGGTGTCCAGCGACGGCAGCGCGTGCAGCAGCAACTCTGAGCCGACGACGGCAATCCGCTCCACCCCCGACTGCTGTAGGGCGTGCAGCGCGCGCGTAATCAGCGTCGCGCCGTGCAGTACGAACAGCCCCTTGACCGAGTGCCCCGCGACTTCCGACAGCGGCGCGTGCGCCCGCCCGCCCGCGATGAGTATGGCGTCCATCCTACCGAATTATAACGCCCAAGCACGCCCTGCGGAATGGGACTTAAGTCCTAATTGACACTCCATCCAGCAGGAATCGCCATCCCCGCCTCGAAATCTGCCTGCAGGGGAAAACGCCGATGCCCGACGCAACGAAGCGTCCCGTCGCGGAATGGCGCGAAACGGAGTGGCTGCAACACCTGCTGCAGCAGGCGCAACAACTGACCGCCTGCCCACAGTCTGCCGCCGACCTCGCCCATACGTGCCTAATCGCCTTCTACGACCACCACCGCTGCCACCCGTGGCAACACCACGAACCCGCCCACGCCCTGCGCTGGTGCTGCCAAAAACTCCGCGCCCTCGCCTGCGACGCCCACCGCTATGCCCAGCGCCACCCTTGCCTCGCGCTGGACACCTTGCCCGAAAGCGTCGCCTGCGTAGACATCGCCCCGCAGGTGCAGGCAGACACCGACGGCGAGCGGTTCGTTGCGAGCCTGCCGCCGCGCCTGCGCGCCGCCGTAGAGTTGCGCCTTGCGGGCTACTCGTGGGACGAGGCAGCGCAACAGTTAGGGGTCAGCGCCAGCACTTTGGTAGTCACCCCTTCTGGTAGTGATAATGCCTATAGTCAGAAACTCCTCCCAACTCCAAATATGGTCGGTCAAACCT
>ERZ511473.1506-NODE-1506-length-18588-cov-49.846686_pt1 | contig 18588 bp, 19 predicted proteins | sample MGYA00374947_ERZ511473 | MGnify/ENA primary metagenome ERZ511473 (study PRJEB26303, sample SAMN06343854) | sediment metagenome | isolation source: hot spring sediment | place: Canada: British Columbia | collected 2012-09-26 ... | reverse complement strand
GTATGTATATGCTTATGCTATTGGATATAGTTATTACAGGAGGGGTGAACTTGAGGTCTAATTTCTCACCCAGCGTAGAGATAAATTATAAGGTATGGAAAAATGTCCCAAGTGTGGTGTCTTGCTTGAGGTTATAGAGTGTTGCGGTGGTGGTATATACAGATGCGATGTCTGTGGAGAGTATTACTTTTATGGAGAGCTTATAGAATCTCAAAGGGAGTTTGAGGAGGCCTCTTTAGAAGCTCAAGAGCCACCTCACCAGCTGGAAAACCCTCCACAACAATTTTGTAGACGGCAAGGCTAATAGGAGCATGTATATTTAAAGATTCTGATAGCTCATACACGGCTTTAACCGTATGCACTCCTTCCACAGTCTGGTTTAGCCTTTTTAGAGCTTCCTCCACAGATAGGCCCTGACCTAGCATATAGCCAAAGCTTCTGTTCCTTGACTGGGATGAGCTGGCGGTCAAAAAGAGGTCTCCCACACCAGAAAGGCCATAGAAGGTTTCCCTCCTTGCCCCAAGGCTTACACCTACCCTCACCATCTCCGCAAGCCCCCTTGTTATAAGGGAAGCCCTTGCATTCTCCCCAAAGCCAAGCCCGTCCGATATACCGCAGGCTATGGCTATAACGTTCTTTAAAGCACCACCAAGCTCCACACCCACAAGGTCTGTGGAAAGATAAACCCTAAAGCCTTCCGAGCTTATCCAACCTCTTATCCTTTCCATCTCCTCCCTATTCTTTCCAGCCAAAACTAAGGCTGTGGGTAATCCTTTTGAGACCTCGCTTGCAAAGGAAGGCCCAGAAAGACAAAAAACTTCCACTTCTGGGTCTATCTCCAAAAGGACTTCTGACACCCTTTTTTTTGTACTTATCTCAAGGCCCTTTGATGCAGATATTATCCTTTTGCCTCTAAGACTTTTCCCCTTAAGCACTTCTCTTATGACCTGAACGGGAAGGGCAAGGATGATGTAATCGGAAAAGTTAAGGGCTTCCTCAAGGTCGTGGGTAGCTTGCACACCTTTTAGTTCTACTCCCTCCACGTAAGGGTGCTTTCCTGTGTTTATAAGGTCTATGATGGTCGGGTTTTTCTCAAAGACAAGGATTTTGTGCCCCAGCCTTCCAAGATGGGAAGCCAAAGCACAACCCCAACGACCCCCACCAAGTATGGAAAAATGCATGGAAATATTATATTTTTCTTTAAAAGCATAAGGAGGTGGAAGATGAAAAGGTCCTTACTTTTGATGAGTTTGCTTTTTGGCTTTTCCTTTTCACAGCAGGTAGTTATGAAAAAGCCGCCCAAATCCCTTGAAAAATACTACCCTCCACAATCTCAAAGGATGGAGTTTCTCTCCAATATGCATACTATGAGCACAGCCTTTCATGGCATAAGCCTAAACATTAACGAGGGTAGATGGGACAAGGCTCTTGAGTGGGCAAACCAGTTAAAAAAGGCTTATGAAGAAAGCGCAAAGATGGTTCCCGAGTGGAAAGACTACTATAAGCCTGCCTTGGTGGACAACTTGGTAAAGGCAGTCCAATCAAAGAATGCGGATGCGGTCATAAAAGCTTCAAGGGAAATTGGCCGAACCTGTAATAAATGCCATCAGGAAAATCAAGCGGTGGTAAAGCTCTACTATCACTTTCCAAGGTATGACAACATAAAGCTTGAGGATCCAGTAGAATTGCAGGAGCTAAAGGTAAAAGACTACATGAAAAAGCTATCCGACTCTATGAAATCCCTTAGGGTCTTTCTTATTCAAGGTGATACGGCAAAGGCAAAAGAGCATGGAGACAACTTTGTAGAAAGGGCAAAGCAGCTCAACACCATGTGTACCAAATGCCACACTTCCAAAGCATCCATAGAAGCCCTTGCAGGCAAAGATTATCTTACTTCCCTTGATAACTTACAAAAGGCCTTAAGCGCACCACAGGTAAACAAGAATACGGTTTTCAAACATCTATCGGAAATAGGCCAGTATTGTTATAGATGTCACAATGTGCACCTCATACCTACCTTGGTGCAGAATGTTCTAAAGTGAGGTATCCAAAAGTAGCATAAGTAGTAATCCTACAAGAAAGGCTACTGTGGATTGTGTATGCTTGCCTTCTGAATAGGCTTCTGGGAATACCTCTTTGGCTGTTATGTATATCATGGCACCGCCACCAAAGCCAAGACCTATGGGTAAAAGGCTGTTAAAGTATTCAAAAAAGGTGTATCCAAAAATAGAGAAAAGGGCCTCAAGAAGACCGCTTAGAAAACCTATCCATAAGGGTATAAGCACCTTCCCGCTTATAACCATAAGTGGAAGGCTTACTATGAGGCCCTCTGGCACATCTTGAAGTGCTATGGCTATAGCAGTTTCAAGCCCCTTATCCATAGAATAGGAAGAGGCCACGCCAACGCTAAAGCCTTCTGGCATATTGTGTATTATCACAGCAAAGACTATAAGGTAAAGCTTGCCTATCCTTTGGTTTGTAGGTCCTTCTTTGCCTTTTATGGTATGCTCATGAGGCACAAGGTTTTCTATAAGTGCCATGAGAGCGAAGCCCAGCATGATACCAAGTGCAACAGACCAGAAGCCACCTTTTTCTATACCAGGCAGTATGAGGCTTGTAAAGCTAGCTACCAGCATAACACCACCGGTAAAAGAAAGGGCAGGCCCCACGCTTATAAAGGACCTTTTAAAAAGCACAGCAAAAAGGCTTCCAAGGAAGGTGCCTAAAAGGAGTAAGGAAGAGAGAAAAATTATGTTCATAGCAGGTCGGAGATCTTAAAAAGAGAAAAAACCTTTAGCCCTTCCTTTTCCAAGTTTTCCCTTCCGCCCTCTTCCCTATCCACCACCGCATAAACACATAGAACTTGATAACCTTCTTTTTGGCAGGCTTGAACTGCCTTTAGGGCAGAGGCGCCGGTGGTTATAACGTCCTCAAAAACCACTACCCTATCCCCAGCTTTCAACAGCCCTTCTATTTGCCTTCCTGTGCCATGAGCCTTTGGTTCCTTCCTTACCACAAAGGGCTTTATGGGACTTCCTTCTAAGTAAGATATCATGGCCACAGAATAGGCTATAGGGTCTGCGCCAAGTGTAAGACCACCCACTCCATCTGGCCTTAGGTCTTTTATGCTTTCATACATCACTCTACCAAGTGTATAGAGGCTTTCTGGGTCAAAGGTGATTTGCTTTAGGTCTATGTAATACTTGCTTAGCCTTCCAGAAGAGAGTTTAAAGATGGGCTCCTCTGCAACCTTTAAAGACCTCTCTTTTATAAGATTTTTGAGCCTTTCTTTATTCATCAGCCTTTAGCCTTTCTTTGGCATACTCCATAAGGCCACCGGCTTTTAAGATTGCCATAAGTGTTTCTGGAAACCTTGTGGCTTGGTATTCTTTTCCTTTTGTAATGTTTTTAACTATACCCTTTTCCAAATCCACTTCCACTTCATCGCCCTGGTCTATTTCATCCACTGCCTGAGGAGCCTCCACTATAGGAAGTCCTATGTTTATAGCATTCCTAAAGAATATCCTTGCAAAGGATTTGGCAATAACCACAGGCACGCCTGCATACTTTATGGCAATGGGTGCGTGTTCTCTGGAAGAACCGGAGCCAAAGTTTCTGCCAGCCACTATAATATCGCCTTCCTTGTGTTCCTTGGCAAAGTTGGGGTGTTCTGAGTCTTCCATTACATGCTGGGCAAGCTCATAGGGGTCTGAAGTGTTTAAATATCTGGCAGGAATTATCTGGTCTGTGTCCACGTTGTCTCCAAACTTCCAAACCCTACCTCTTACAATCATATGAAAATTATAAACTAAAAACAAAGGCCTAGTGCTAGATACTCTTCTGTGATAGTAAGCGACCACTACTCTTATTCAAAAAAATTCTTATCTTTTTGGATATAAGGCGAGCCACAGGTGATTTTCTATATGTCATGCTATTTCCAATATTGTAAAAATCATACTGAGTAAGAAACAACAGATTTGCTGTATAAAAATCTTTCAAATTGCTCTGGAAATTATGTAAGCATTACATTATAGATTTGTGGTGCTACTTACTGTTGTGTGGCAATATGATAACCTTTTAACTTGTTTACTAAGCATATGCTCTTCCAAATATTAAAAAATAAAACCAGCAATAAAAATATAGACTATCTATTTACACTATTATGCCTATTGTCTAGGAATTATATAAAATTTATTTCCTGGACGGAACTAATAGCAAGTTTGTATTACACCTTATCCCTTTACCACCACCCTTACAATAATATCTTCTCCTATCTCCCACCTTTTCTTTGCCCTCTGGTCAAGCCTGCTCAGAGGTATGTCCTTTCCATCCAGTTTATCATAAAAGACCTTACCTTCCTTTGTGGCTATCATGAGCTCTACAGAATCCCATATAGGGACAACATCTACAAGCCTTTCCCTTGAAGATCCAAGCACTTCTATACCTTTTGTTGCCCTTCCCCTTTGTGGCACTTCTTGAAGCGAGATCTTCTTTATACCGCCGTCCTCCGTTATCACCAATAGATATTCAGCATCCCTCAAAGCCCTTATTCCTACCACTGTATCGCCGCTTTCCAGATTTATGCCTTGAACACCCTTTGAATTGACCGTGGCAGGAGGCGCCTCTCCCACTGGGAACCTTAGCAGCCTACCTCTATGGGTGAATAGAAGCACGTCCCCATCTTCTGGCGCTTGCACCACCTTAACTATTCTGTCACCCTCTTCAGAAAACTTTATTATTTGCATGCCTTGTGCCCTGTATTCAAAGTCCACAAGGGGAATCTTCTTGACGTAACCCATCTGGGTTGCCAAAAGTATTCTTCCTTCTACATGAGATCTTACAAAAGCTCCTACTATTTTTTCTTCCGCCTCTTTTAATGACAAAAGACTGCCCCTTAGGGCTTGAGATCCTGCTATCCAATAAACCCTTCCCTTGTCAGAAACCATAAAAAGACCGCTGGTAAAGGGTACATCAAGTATGTTTACCACCTCTTCACCCTCTTCCATGTCCTCTATGGGCAGAACCCTACCTTTTGCGTATACAACCACAGTAAGAGCACCCTCTTCTTGAGATTGGATTTGTTCTACAAGGGTTCTTCTTGGTGCGTTAAAGCTTTTTGCGAGTTCTTGGGTTTCTTCTACAAATACCTTTATTCTTTCTTCCTCTTTTTCCACAAGCTTGGTGTAATACTCTATTTTTTCTTTTAATTCTTTTTCTTCTTCTTCCAGCTTACCCCTTTCAAGGGATGTTAGTCTTTGAAGCTTCATATCCAAAACTGCATTTGCTTGAGCTTGGGATAGCTTATACTTATTCATAAGCTTTTCTCTTGCCTCTTGAATATCGGAGGAGCTTCTTATATCCTGTATAACTTCATCAAGGTGCCTAAGAGCTATTAAAAGACCTTCCACTATGTGAAGCCTTTCCTTTGCCCTTGAAAGGAAAAACTTAGACCTTCTAAGTATTACCTCAAGCCTGTGGGCCATAAACTCCTGAAGAAGGGTTTTTATACCCACAAGCTTTGGTTCACCCTTTATTAGCACAACAAAGTTAAGTGGGAAGTTCTTCCTTAGGGCGGTGTGTTTATATAGCTTGTCAAGGGTTTTACTGCCATCCGCATCACGCTTTAGCTCTATTACTATCCTTATGCCTTCCTTATCTGACTCATCCCTTATATCGGATATCTCCCTTAATTTGCCCTCCCTTGCAAGTTCTGCCATACGTTTTATAAGCTCTGCCTTGTTGACCTGGTATGGAAGCTCTGTTATAACGATCTGCTCTCTTCCACCAGGGAGCTTTTCTATGTGGGCCTTAGCCCTTATCCTAACCTGACCCCTACCCTTATCATAAAACTCTATAAGCTCCGAGTAATTTTCCACGATACCACCAGTGGGAAAGTCTGGACCTTTTATGTATTTCATTATCTCCTGGGTAGTTAGATCTGGATTTTTGGCAAGCTCCACAAGGGCTTGGCATACCTCCTTTAGATTATGGGGTGGAATAGAGGTGGCAAGGCCTACAGCTATACCGCTAGTTCCATTACACAAAAGGTTTGGGAACCTGGAGGGTAGTACAGAAGGTTCTAGAGTAGAACCATCAAAGTTTGGTACAAAGTCTACTGTATTCTTGTCAATATCTTCAAGGAGCTTTATGGCATACCTAGAAAGCTTTGCTTCCGTATACCTCATGGCCGCAGGCGGGTCTCCATCCACAGACCCAAAGTTCCCTTGACCTACCACGAGAGGATAATTCATGTTGAAGTCTTGCGCCATACGTACTAGAGCTTCATAAACCGCTTGATCTCCATGAGGATGGTAGTATCCTAAGACTGCACCAACTATTCTGGCACTTTTCACAAAGGGCTTTTCTGGATAGAGGCCCATATCGTACATGGCATAAAGTATTCTTCTTTGGACTGGCTTTAAACCATCCCTAACATCGGGTATTGCCCTGCCCACAATAACGGACATGGCATAGTCTATGTAAGACTGCTTTACTTCTTCTTCTATGGGAACGGCTATGATCTCCATGGTGCTGATAGATATAGTATAACATAAGCAAGGTGTTGGACTATATTTATCCCTATGAGAACCATAAGCAAGGAAGAGCTAAAGGAGCTTTATGATAAAGACTTTCCCCTGTGGGTGGAGATAAACTTGGAGCTTCTTAAAGAAAAAGCTTATGATTTGGTGGATTGGGAGAACCTCTTAGAGGAGATAGAGGATATGGGATTAAGACACCTTGAAAGTTGCACAAATCTTTTGGCAGTAATTTTGGAGCATTTATACAAGTGGGATAACTTTAGAAAGCTTACCTATGGTGGAGAAGGGAAAGGAGGTTTGAGCTGGATAAGGAGTATGGAAAATGCAAGGAAAAGGATAGAGAATCTCTTTAAAAGATACCCAAGCCTAAGAACAAAGTTAAAGCCAGAGCTTGATTATGCATGGGCTGAAGCAGCCGTTAGATTGCGAGAGTGGCTTGAAGCTAGTGGATTGAATCCAGAAGACTACCACATTCCAGAAAAGTGTCCTTACACCTATGAAGAAGCTATGACAAGGGATTTGAGAAGGGAAATAGAAGGGTAGCTTTCCATTGCACAAGATTTATTGATGGAATAGCTTTTGGGGAATAAGCCATAAATAAGCAAACATACCCATAAGCTCCACTATTGGTTGAAGCACAACTGCGGCTATTACAAGCTCATAAGAGGGTGGTAAGGAAAGGGCTATGGGAAACACCACAAAAGAATTCCTTGTGCCAAAGCTAAAGGCTAAGGTTCTGCCTTGCTTTATATCTAATTTAAAGGTTATGGACAAAAGCTTGGATAGAAAAGCTGCTATAAGAAGATATATAAGAAACGCTAACCCAAGCAAAAGCAGTTTTTCTATAAAGCCTACGAAAAGTTTTACTTGCGTTGATACAACAAAGATAATAAGTACTAGCAAGGTTATGGGGATCCAATTAAATTTTTTAATCCACGCTTCCTTACGCAGTGTAAAGGCTATTTCTTGAGTGAGAAGGGCAGCCAACAAGGGTAAAAGTATAAAGCTAAGGAAAGCAATCAACAATCTATTGGCAATGGTAGAGAAAAAAGCTTCTCCAAGGAAAAGATACAAATATAGGGGAAGCAGAAATAGTTGGAGGAGAAGGCTTATAGGTAAAAAGGCAATGGATCTTTTCACATCTCCTTTACCAAGATAGGTAAAGCTCACAAACCAATCTGTACAGGGCATAAGGAGTACTAATAAAAGGCTAAGATGAATAAGGGGGTCATAGGGCAGAAGCTTTACTAAAAACCAAAGGATAAGGGGTATTACTAAAAAATTTCCTGTAAGGGCTGCGCCTATAAAGCGGACATCTGAAAAACTCTGTCTCACATGGGCCATAGGCACTTGCACAAAGGTGGTATATAAAAGGAGCACCAACAAGGGCCAAAGTAAGGTGGATAAATGCTCTACTTTTATTGACATTCCCACAGCAAAACCACAAAGCATGGCTAAAAGGTAGATTAATCCTTGGTATTTCTCAATGGTGTGTAATGTGGTCTTCATGGCGTATTATTTAAATCTATGCTTGCTGATTGGATACAAAGGCTAAGGGAAGCTTCAAAAGATAGAGCCGTTTTGGTGGAGGGAAAGAGAGATAAACAGGCTCTTTCTAAGCTTGGTATTAAAAACGTATTTACCTTAGAGGGCAAAAGGTTTGCAGACCTTCCCGACCTTTTGGAGGGCTACTCGGAGGTTATACTGCTCTTTGACCTTGATAAGCATGGTGAGAGAATAAAGGAAAAGGTAAAGACACTTTTGGGAAGCCAGGGATATATTTTAATAGAAGAATTTAGAGAAGAGTTACGAGCTATGGGAATTCTTTATGTGGAGGATATCTATGGAGAAAAGCTCCGTATTGACCGCCTTGCTAATACAGGATAGGATCATAAGGTATAACCTTAACATGCTGGAGATGGCATTGAAGGAATTGAGAGCTGATATTGAAGAGCTGAACTTTTTGGCTGAGGTTTGTCTTTCAAAGGAAGAAGAGCTAAAAAGCTATAGGCAAGTTATTCAAAAAGTGGAAAAGGACCTTTTCAAAAGCATTGATGAGGTTATAGAATATCTTTATGACCTATATGAAGTCTTTAACTTTGAGATCACCTTCCTTGCCAATATTCCAGAAGAGCTTTGGAGAGAAGTAGAAAGGCTGGACATACCGAACTCCATAAACTCAAAAATGGAAGAGATAGCCAACCTTCTTGAGGATATACTTCAATATGAAAGGGAAAGCCCGAAACTTTATGCCATGCTAACACCTTTTAGAGCCTTTTTAGAGGTAATAAGACAAGCTTTAAGCTTTAACAAAAGGCTTTTTGAGTCTAACCTTCAGAGGACTGTATAAGTTCAAGCACCCTTTTTGCTGCAAGTTGTTGGGCTGTCTTTTTGCTCTTCCCCTTTGCGGTAGCCCTAAACTCCCTTATGCTACATTCCACCTCAAAGACTCTGCTATGGTGAGGACCTTCCACATTTACCACTCTATATATTGGCCTTTCCTTCCACCTTTTTTGGGTTTCCTCTTGAAGCAAGGTCTTATAGTCCCTTTTGTAATCCCTATTTTTTACCGCCTCTACTATCCTGTCCTTGTATAGCCTGTAGAAGATGGCCTTTGTGGTATCCGCAGACCTACCACAGTCAAGGTAAAGAGCTGCCCAAAGGGCCTCAAAGGTATCCGCCATTAGAGAAGTGCTGACATTGTTATTCCTTTTCCTGCCACCTACAAGTATATAAAGGTCAAGGGATAGGCTTTCTGCCAGCTCGTAAAGGTAGTCCTCGCTCACAAAGTAGGACTTCATCATAGCAAGCTCACCTTCTGATGCTTCTGGAAATTCGGAAAGCAAAAGATCAACCACAAAGAAGTTTATTAAGGAGTCTCCGAGGAACTCAAGTGTTTCGTAGCTTTTTAAGCCATGTTCTCCAGCGTAAGATTTATGTGTGAGGGCTTGAATTAATAAGCTTTTGTCTTTGAATTGATAGCCTAAGGCTTTTTCAAGGCCTTCAAAGTCTTTTGAAAAGGAGACAGGCATTGGTTCCACCAAAACCAAAGGAGTTGGAAAGGGCATAGTTTACTGTATATTCTATAGCCTTGTTTGGCACATAATCAAGGTCGCACTCTGGGTCTGGATTCTCCAGATTTATGGTGGGTGGTATTATACCCGTTTGTATGCTCTTTACCGTAGCCACAGCCTCCACAGCTCCAGCAGCGCCCAAGAGATGACCTATCATGGATTTGTTTGAGCTTATTTTTAGCTTGTAGGCGTGTTCTCCAAAAAGCCTTTTTATGGCTAAGGTTTCAGACTTATCGTTTAAGGGAGTGGAAGTGCCATGGGCATTTATGTAATCTACCTCCTCTGGCCTTATACCTGCATCTTCTATGGCTAGCTTCATACACATATAGGCACCCTCTCCGTCTGCGCAGGGTGCAGTAATATGGTAGGCATCGTCGGTGGCACCATAACCTACCAGCTCTGCGTATATCTTTGCCCCCCTTGCCTTTGCATGCTCATACTCTTCCAATACCAATATACCCGCGCCTTCACCCATCACAAAGCCATCCCTATCTCTATCAAAGGGCCTTGAGGCTTTTTGAGGCTCATGGTTCCTTGTGGAAAGAGCTTTCATAGAGGCAAAGCCTGCTACTCCAAGGGGTGTTATGGCACTTTCACAACCCCCCGCTATGGCCACATCTATATCTCCCTTCTGTATAAGCCTCATAGCATCACCGATGGAGTGATTGCCCGTAGCGCAGGCTGAGACTACACAATAGTTTGGACCCTTAAAGCCAAAACGTATAGCCACAAGACCGCTTGCCATGTTGGATATGCCATAGGGTATAAAGAAGGGAGACACCCTCCTTGGCCCCTTTTCCATAAGGACCTTTTGTTGTTCTTCAATATCCCGTAGGCCACCTATGCCAGTGCCTATAATCACACCAACCCTATATGGGTCAAACTTGCCTTCAAGTAATCCACTGTCTTTTATGGCTTCATCTGCTGCCGCCACTGCAAACTTTATAAAGTCGGACACCTTTTGGGCATCCTTTTTATCAAAGTATTTTTCTGGTTCAAAGTCTTTTACTTCACCTGCAATATGGACAGAAAGTCCTATCTCTACAGGGTCAAACCTTTTTATTATATCTATGCCACTTACACCAGCTACTAAATTGGACCAAAACTTTTCTACACCGGTTCCTATGGGAGAAACTACCCCAAGGCCGGTTATTACCACACGCCTCTTCAAGCCTTCACCTTCTCCTTTAGGTAGTCTATAACGTCGCCCACTGTCCTTATCTTTTCTGCATCCTCATCGGGTATTTCAATGCCAAACTCTTCTTCAAAGGCCATAATAAGCTCCACCACATCAAGGGAGTCAGCTCCGAGGTCCTCAACGAACTTAGCTCCTGGGTTTAGCTTATCCACTTCCACACCAAGCTGGTCTGCTATAATCTCCTTTATCCTCTGCTCTAAGTCCATTTTTTACCTCCTGCTTGTTATTGTCTAAATATTATACCACAAAAGCCCTATAATTATGCATGCCTTAGTTCCGGGCATATATATTAAAGCTTATGGGTATAAAAGCCATACTTTTTGACATTGACGGCGTGTTATGTATAAGAGATAGGGTTATTGAGGGCAGCGTGGAGACTGTTAGTGAGCTACGAAAACACTACAAGCTTGCCTTTGTAACCAATACAACACGCACACCTACAAAAAAAGTCCTTCAAAGCTTGGTAAATTGCGGCTTTGAGCTGGAAGAGGGGGAACTTTTTACAGCTCTTAGAGTGGCAAAAGACTTTGTTCTTTCTCAAGGTGGTGGAGCCTACCTTTTATCAACGGATGAGGCTTATGAGGAATTTGATGTGCCAAAGGAGCCGGTAAAGTACGTTGTGGTGGCCGATGCTTATAAGAACTTTACCTATGACAATCTCAACACAGCCTTTAGATACCTTTTAGAAGGTGCGGAGCTGATTGCGGTGGCTCCAAACAGATACTTTATGGATAAGGATGGGAAGCTCTCTTTAGATGCTGGCCCCTTTGTTAAGGCTTTGGAATATGCCTCTGGAAAATCTGCCAGGATAATAGGGAAGCCAGCAAAGGACTTTTTTAATTTGGTGTTAAAGGCTTTGGGAGTTGAACCTCATGAAGCCCTTATGGTTGGTGATGATATAGAGTTTGACGTAAAAGGTGCGCAGGATGCGGGAATAAGGGGTGTGCTTGTAAAGACTGGTAAGTTTAGACCAGAGGATCTAAAGAAGAGCATAGAACCCTTTGCAATTTTAGAGAGCGTGGCGGAGCTTCCAAGATTTTTATCAAGCGCTGGCTTTTTATAAGCATAACGGTGAAGATAAATGAGACAATTAAATGTAGGGACACAAGATTGAATTTATCATCTGGGTGTATATAATTATACAAGTGGGGGAATGAGATTAAGAGCTCTTTTAAACTATAAAGAACTTCCAATTCTATACAGGCATAAGGTTCTATCTCTTATAAAGTCTGCTTTAGAGAGAAGCGATAAAGAGTATTTTGAAAGTTTGTATGCAAGCAAAAAGCCAAGACCTTTTACCTTTGCAGTGCTTGTGGCTAAAGGCTCAAGGCTGGAAGGGGATGTGTTTTATTCAGAGAAACCTCATACTTTGTGGATAAGTTCTTTTGATAGCAAGTTTATAGTAAAGCTTTACAATGGGCTATTAGAAGAAGAGTATGTAAAATCCATAGAAGTAAAAGCTGGAAAGGAGATAAAGAGGGGGGAGATTTTGTGCAAAAGCTTGTCTCCTATTCTTATAGAAAGGGAGGGGAACAATCCTTTGAAAGAAGAAAACTTTGAAAGGTTTAACATCTATCTAAATCTCATTGAGGAGAAAGTTATGAAGGCTTTGCTTGGAAGAGGACTAAAGAAGGAGCTGAAATTTGAGCCTGTGGATTGGAGAATTGTGGTGGTAAAGCATACCTTAGATGGCATAAGAGAAGGGCTTGGCAAGCCTTATGCATACTTTACATGCTTTGATGGATACTTTAGGCTTTCAGGCCATCCAGAGGACTTAGAGTTCCTTTATAACAAAGGCATAGGACTAAGGACCTCACAAGGCTTTGGGATGGTGGAAGTGCTATGAAGAGGGTGCTTTATCCTTCCAATTGGCTTTTTAATGCTGGAGTTATAGGGCTTTTGAGATTGCTTAAAGAGATGGGGATGGATGTAAATAAGTTATTCAAGGATAATTATGTGGAGATTGATTTGAAGGATGATGAAATGGAGAAATTGCTGGAAATAGTGTATATAGAAAAGGGAAAAAGTAAGCAGGAAGCTGAAATTACTGAACAAGAAGATAAGCAAGATGAACAGGAAGAGCAGGAAAATGAACAGGAAAAGCCTGAAGAGAAAAATGATAAAATAGAAGTGCCTAAGCTATTTCTTACTTGGAAAGATTTATCCTTAGAAAGGTCAAAAATCATTAATTATCAAAACGAAAAAGCTTTATATGGAAAGCAAAAAGCTTATTTTAGCAACAAAAATGAAGAAAAGATAGCTGAAGCTATAAAGTGGTTTTTCCAGTATAGCAATCCACAAGGAAGTATAAAATGTCCTTTCTGTTTTAGTGATATTGAAATAGAAGAGATTTCACCTTTAAATCAAGGCTTTATGAAACTTTTGCTTGGGACCAGTTCTTTTCCTAATGCTTTTTACAATTGTAATCTGGATAGTGTTTTTGCTTGTAAATATTGTTCCTTTATACTTTTCTGTCATCTTATAGGATTTAACAAGTTTAATGACAATGAGCTTTACTTTATAAACGCAGATTCTTTTGAAACAATGTGGAACTTATCCACCATAGGTGCTTTGATAGATAATTTAGAAAAGAATACACAACTTTTAGAAACATATAACAGCTATGATATAGTGTATTTAACTTACGATAAGCAAAGAAAAGGGAACAAGGAACAAAAGATAAAGGTTAGGATAAGCACTATGGATAAAGATGGGGTAAGGTTGTTATCAAAAGCTGTAAAAAATGTAAAAGACTTGGATTTGGAACTTATAGATGCTATAGTAAAGAAGGACTTATCATATATTGAAGGGAATATTTTAAGAAATTTTAAGGAAGCAAAGGAAAGCAGAAAGAGTTTAAAAGCTTTGGATAAGTATCTTACAAGCTATTATTTAGTTATAGAGGAGGGAAAAGACATGGATGACATCAGAATAGGCTTGCAAAAGCATATAAGAGAGTTGAAGACAAGAGACAGTGGATGGCGTTTAATTGGGGCAATTCAAGATGATATTCTTAGGTATTTGGAGCTTGTAAAGCTTGGAAGAAGGAATGAGCTTATATATAAACTCACAAGGACTTATAGTTTATACAAAGAGAGGCTGGGAGATAGCTTATCCTATGTGTTGTTTGATGAACAGGATGAAGAAAAGTTTAAGTTTTACATGTATAGCTATCTAAAAGAATTTATAAATCCTAAAAAGGAGGTGATAAATGATGAGAGTGAAAGGAATAACACTAACGATTGAGTTTGACGGCTGGGCTTTAAACAGGGATGAAAACCTTGGCGGTAATGAGAGAACCATCAAGAAGATAAAAAAGGATGGACAGATTTACAGCTTTATATCAAGTAAGAGTTTGAGGCATCATCTGTTTTGGACCTTGCATGACAGATTTAATTGGCCTATAACAGACTGTGTGGCAGATAAGGACACAGAAAAGAGTGATGATAAAAGTGTGGTTGTTCAGCCAGACCTAACAAAGCATAACATAATAACAAGTCCAGAACTTGATGCTTTTGGCTATATGTATACCATAAAAGGAGACATGGGGCTATCAAGAAAAGCACCAGTTGGTATAACTCATGCTATAGCTTTAAATCCTTGGGATGGCACTTCTCATGTAATGGCTAACCATGATTTTGCAAGAAGAGTACCCAATGCTACACCTATTCCAGTAAAAGAGGAAAATGATTACAATACCTTTAGAGCATCCTTTACCATAGATGTGGGAAGGCTTGGTGTGGATGAGTGGTATGTGAATAGGGTGGAGTATAAGGATGGAGAACTGAGCCTCATAAAAATTCAGGTGATAATAACAGGAAGTGAAAAGAAAGGCAACCTGAAGATAGAGAAAAAACCAATTTTCACTCACACTGTAAAGGCAGAAAAACTAAGTGATAATGAGTATAAGCTTGATAAAGGCAGGATAATTATAGAAGAGCTAAAGCCTGAAACGGATAAGGATGCTGGACTTGTGAGAGTAAAGTTTATTGTGGATGAAGATGAGAAAAAGAGAAGAATTTATCAAATTATGACGGTCATAAAGAATGGGTTAATGTATAGAGTTGGAACAGACTGTGGCATAAAGCCTTTAAGACTTTATGTGGCAGGTCTGGAAGTGGCAATGCCTGTTTTACACTATGGGGATTTTGATTCTGATTATATTGTGAAAGATGGAGGAGAACCTCTTGTATATAAATATGACCACAAGAACATACAGGGTCAAGAAAAACAAAGATGGCATGAGTTTTTAAAAAGGCTTGGAGTGGGAGTATGGGAGAAATAAGGATAGAGATATACCAACCAGTGGCACATTATAGGGTCTTTTTCACCTTTATGAGACAACACACCTATCCTATACCGCCATACTCCACCGTGGTGGGGCTTTTGTGCAATAGCTTAGAGGAAAAGGAAAAGATAGAGAGATTAAAAGATGGTCTATCTCTTTCTATCTTTGGAAAGCATGGGAGCTATGCTACCACTTTACAAACTTACAGGAATTTAAGAATAAAGAATCATATTCAAGAGTATGTCCATGCTAAGAATAGAACAAAGCATGGACTTCCTTATCATGTAGGTGGCACTCAGCCTGTGCTTGTGGATTTACTCTTTGATGTGGAGCTTATAATCTATGTCTATCATGAGAATGAAGAGCTTTTAGAAGAACTCTCCGAAAGAATAAGATTTCCAAGCAAGGCTTTACATCTTGGAAGAGCAGAAGATTGGATTGTGGTAAAGGATGTAAAGAGGGTGGAGACGGAAGAGGGGTTAATTGAGTCTTTTGATTACTATACATGGCTTCCAAAAAAGCTTATGTATGATAGGTATGATATAGATGTGGTAGCTAATACTTATATGGTTAGCTTGTATTATGAAATTATAAATGGTGTAAGAGTTTTTACAGAATACGTTGAAAGTAAGCTTTTGCATGGCTTACACACATCCGATATGGAATTCATACTTGATAAAGAGACAAGGCTTCCTTTGTTTTTCTATAAGAGGGAAAAGCATGCTGTTAGCAAAAAGCAACGGAGTCTCTTTGAGTGAGCATACAAAAGGACTTTTAAAGCAGGCAAGAATTTTATTTGAAGTGGCCAACTTTCCAGAGGATTTGAAAAAGCTTATAGAGTTTGCCATCTTCTTTCATGATGTTGGAAAGGTGCATCCAGAGTTTCAAAAGAAGGTGGGCAATAAAGTTAAAGATAGTCTTCCAGAGGTGCCACATAGCTTGTTTTCTTTAGTGTTTATGGATATGTTAAAGCTTAAAATAATTTTTAAAAAGGAGATAAAGATTTTAAGAAGTGCTGTAGCATTCCACCATCACAATGACACTATAAGGAGTATTGTGCTAAATGGAGACAAAGAGAATTTTCCTAAAGCCATGAAAAGTTTAAAAGAAAATGAAAGTTTAAGAGAAAAGTTATTAAAGCTTTTACAAGAAGAAATGAAAGAGTTTGAAGAGTTTGCAGAGTATATAGGATATAGTGCTTACTTAAATTACAACGGACAGTCTTTAAGGGATGATTTGATATATCCATACGCCCGCTATTATGAGGAGGAAAAACTAAACAAACTAACAGTGGTCCTCGGCACTCTAATGAGAGTGGACCACTTTACATCCTATATCCAGAAGGAAAACATTGATGAGCCTATAGAGAGAAAGCCAGTGGAGTATGGTGTGGTAGAAAAAGCTATAGGAGAAAGGCTGGGATGTAATATCTGGCAGTTTGAAAAGCTAAAAAGGGACAAAAACATCATCCTCATTGCACCAACAGGAGCTGGAAAGACTGAGTATGCCTTCCTATGGGGAGCTGGCACAAAAATGTTTTTCACCTTACCACTCAAAAACCAAGTCAATTCTATCTATGATAGGGCTAAGGCTGTCTTTAAAGACGAAAATGTGGGACTTTTGCACTCGGATGCGGATTTAAAGCTTTTGAATAGTGATGATGTAAAAGAAGGAGAAAGGGAAAGGATTATAGAGCTTTCTCATTATCTTTCCTATCCTGTGATTGTGGCCACTGGGGACCAGATATTTCCATCAGCTTTAAGATACCCTGGCTATGAAAGGATTTATGCCACACTCTCTTATTCAAGGCTTGTTATAGATGAGGTTCAAGCATACAATCCAAAAGCTGTAGCATGCATTGTAAAGCTGTGCAAGGATATATCAAAGCTTGGTGGAAAGTTTTTGCTTATGACTGCCACACTTCCAAGCTTTGTAAGGAAAGAACTGGAAAATTTAGAAGACCTTGAGATTATAGACCTCTATGAAGAATACTCTGACACTATAAAGCATAGGATACAGATGGTAGATGAGCCAATGGAAAGCTTAACAGATAGAATTTTGAGGAGTGCAAGAGAAGGCAAAAGGGTGGCTGTTATTCTAAATACGGTAAGTAAAGCACAGGATATTTACAAAAGGCTAAAAGAAAAAGACAAAGACATTTATATAGAAATATTGCACTCCAGATATACAAGAAAGGATAAAGAAATGAAATATACAGGAGATAATAAAGACGAGAAAAAGAAGGCTATTTTAGAAGAGTTTAAAAATCCAAAGCCTGAGAATGAAAAGACACCAAAGATTTTGGTGGCCACTCAGATTGTGGAAGCTTCTTTGGATATAGATGTGGATGTCCTCTTTACAGAGCTTGCTCCTATAGATGCACTTATTCAAAGGATGGGAAGAGTGGCAAGAAGAAAAAGAAAAGAAAGCTTAGACTTACAAGAGCCTAATGTGATAATCACAAAACCATATGGAGTAGGTAGGGTATATCTTAAAGAACTTTTGGATAAGTCTTTACAGCTTCTAAAAGGCATAGACTATCTTCCAGAGATTAAAAAGAGAGATCTTGTGGAAGGGCTATACAAGGAACTTGAAAATTCAAATTCAGAGTCAAGTTATATCCAAGAGTTTAAAGATGCTATAAAGCTTTTGAATGCAGGCTATAATGAGATTAAAAAAGATGATGCACAAAAATTCTTCAGAGAAATCCTTAGTGTGCCTGTCATTCCAAAGAGTATGGAAGAGAATTTTATTGAGGCTATAAAAGGACTTGGTGAGAATATAAAATACACGGAGTTTAAGAAAGATATTTTGGCTAACTTTGTGGTGGATTTGGATTATCGCTATGTAAGAAATGGCATAAAAGCAGACTATTTGGCAAGTCATAATAAAAAGCTAAAAGACTGGCTAAGAGATATGTATGTGGTAAACTATATGTATGATAAGGAGTTGGGACTTGTAATAAGTGAGGATCTTGATGGCCCTTGATATTTTTGGCAATTGAATAAGGACTTTATCATCTCTTAATCATCCGTGAACCTACTTTTTAGGTTCATAGCATTCTGGATAAGATGTATCAAGGCTTAGAAGCCTATTTGCGAAAAATTATCAATTCCCAACTGGAGGTTCGCGGAAATTTTGCTTCACTTGAACCACTTGGCAAGTTTTTGAAGTTGTTGTGGTGTCTATATTAGCTTTAGGTGGTAGGTGTTGGGTAGGATTTGGACAATGAGGAATATAAAGTATGTTCCAGGTGCGACAGGATTAAAGAAATCAATAAGTAGGATTTGGACAATGAGGAATATAAAGTATGTTCCAGGTGCGACAGGATTAAAGAAATCAATAAGTAGGATTTGGACAATGAGGAATATAAAGTATGTTCCAGGTGCGACAGGATTAAAGAAATCAATAAGTAGGATTTGGACAATGAGGAATATAAAGTATGTTCCAGGTGCGACAGGATTAAAGAAATCAATAAGTAGGATTTGG
>ERZ511473.1498-NODE-1498-length-18708-cov-5.387741_pt1 | contig 18708 bp, 17 predicted proteins | sample MGYA00374947_ERZ511473 | MGnify/ENA primary metagenome ERZ511473 (study PRJEB26303, sample SAMN06343854) | sediment metagenome | isolation source: hot spring sediment | place: Canada: British Columbia | collected 2012-09-26 ... | reverse complement strand
TCGCCGGATGTCATCCTGCTGGATGTGATGTTGCCCGCGCGCAGCGGGTTCGAACTCTGTCGCCTCATTCGCCAGCGCAGTCAGGTGCCGATTCTCTTTTTGACCGCGCGCACAGCGGAGGAGGATCGCATCCGTGGGCTGGAGATGGGCGGCGATGACTATATTGTGAAACCGTTCAGCATGCGCGAACTCATTGCCCGCATTCGTGCCATTCTGCGCCGCGCGACGCCAATAGCCCAAACCGCAAAACTGCAATTTGGCGAGCTGGAGATCGATATCGAGGCACGGCGGGTATCCCGCAACGGCCAAGTGGTGCCGCTCGCCCCGCGCGAGTTCGCCTTGCTCGCCTTGCTCGCCAGTCATCCGGGCAGGGTGTTCTCACGCGACGAGCTGCTCAACCGAATCTGGGGGCTGAATGTGTATGTCAGCCCCCGCACCGTCGATGTGCATATCCGCTGGCTGCGCACCAAGATCGAACCCGACCCCAAACACCCCCGCTACATTCACACCGTGCGCGGACTGGGCTACCGCTTCGATGGATGAGAAGGATTGGGGAAGACACAGGTCAGCCCCTAACAGGATCGTATGGCGTCTCGATGGCTTAAGTTGACGCTGGGCGGCAGCGCGGTCATGCTTGCACTGATGGTGCTGCTCGATATGCCTCGCCCAACGCGCGAGCTGCTCTTGGTGCTCGTGTTGGGCGCGATCCTGGTCGCAACCTATCTTTTGACTTTGACTCAGCGCCATGCGCGGCAGGCCGCACAACAAGCACGCACCCTCCAGCAACAGGTGCAGGCGTTGGAACAGGCGCTCACTCGGCGGCGCCGAGCACAGCAAGAACTGCTGGACGGACTGCCCCTTCCCCTGATGCTGTGCGAACGTGATAGCACCCTCCGCTACGCCAATCAAACCGCGCTGGAGTGGTTCGGCTTTCGGCAGGTGCAGGGCAAGTCGCTGCTCGCGCTGACCCTCTCCTATGACCTCTATCGACTTTTTCAGCAGGGTGTATGGCGCGAGGCACAACGCACCTGCTCCCTGACACTGACCTTCCCGCAAGAGCGACATGTCCTTGCTTCTATCTGGCCAGTGGCCGATGAGGAGGGCACAGAACTGTTTGCAGTGGCTCTGCTGGATCGCAGCGAGCTGGTACGCATCGAGCAGGTGCGGCGCGACTTCGTCGCAAATGTCTCGCACGAGTTTCGCACCCCCCTCGCTTCCATCCGCTCCTTAGCGGAGAGCATTTTAGAGGACACCGCCATGTCGCCCGATACACGCGCCCGCTTCCTCACAATGATTGTGCAGGAGGTAGAGCGGATGGCACGCATTGCCGAAGACCTGCTTACCCTCTCACGTGCCGAGACGCTCCCCCCGCAGCGCGAGCCAATCGACCTGACCGCGCTCATTCAGCAGGTGGTGCAACAAGTACAAGCCGAAGCCCAGGCACACCGCGTGCAAATTGAAACCCAGCTGCCAGACCGTCTCACCCTGTTTGCCCAGCGCGACCAGATGGTGCAGGTGGTGCTGAACCTACTCACCAACGCCATTCGCTACAACAAACCCGATGGGCATGTCTGGGTGCGTGTCTTCACAAGGGCTGCATCGAGTGCGCCCGATAAAGTGGAACTGGTGCTGGAGGTGCAGGATACGGGAATCGGCATCCCGAGCGAGGAGTTACCACGCATCTTTGAGCGGTTCTATCGGGTGGACAAGACACGCTCGCGTGACACGGGCGGCACCGGGCTGGGGCTGTCCATCGTGAAGCATATCGTGGAAGTCCACGGTGGGCGCGTGGAAGTGGAAAGTGAATATCGAGTGGGCAGCACCTTCCGCGTCATCCTGCCTGTCAACACAAACCTGTAGGGGCACACCTGCCTGCACACCCCAATTGCGTATCCCATCGCAATAAAGGTCGCAGGAAACGGCACAAACACGGAGTATAATTCTGAATGCTCCGACCTAAGCAGCAGGGGCAGACCGACATGTCTGCCCTCCCAACGGAGGTAGCAACGATGACAACAACCAACGGCGCAACCGAATATGTGGTGCGCGTGCGCGATGTGGTCAAAGAGTATCAGATGGGGAAATTGACCGTGCGCGCGCTGGATGGAGTGAACCTGGATGTCTACAGGGGCGAGTACCTGTCCATCATGGGGCCCTCTGGTTCAGGCAAAAGCACCCTCTTCAACATGATTGGCGGACTGGATAAACCCACCAGCGGCTCGGTGTTTATTGACGATGTGGATATGGCGCAGCTGGACCCGCAAGAGCTGGCGTTCCTGCGATGCCACCGCATCGGCTATATCTTTCAGACTTTTAATCTCATCCCCGTGATGACCGCGCTGGAGAATGTAACGCTGCCGATGATCTTTGCGGGCGTGCCTGCGGATGAAGCGCGCGAGCGGGGCATCGAACTGCTCACCCTGGTCGGCTTAGGCAGCCGCCTGCAACATAAGCCGACCGAACTGTCGGGTGGTCAGCAGCAACGCGTCGCCATCGCCCGCGCCCTCGCAAACAACCCCTCTATTATCTTAGCCGATGAGCCGACAGGTAACCTCGACCTACGCACGGGCAAAGAGATTATCGAACTGCTCAAGCGGCTGAACGAAGAGCGCGGCGTGACGATTATCTCCGCCACGCACGACCTGAAAATGCTGGACATCTCCGACCGCATCGTGTGGATTCGCGACGGCAAAATCGAGCGCATCGAGAAGCGCAGCGAGCTGGAGCTGAAGATCGGCGAGGTGGAAGGGGAGGCAGGCTGATGACACCCCGCGAACGGATTCAGGCAGCCATTGCAAGGGAGCCGACCGATCGGCTGCCCTTCTCCTTCTGGTATCACTTCCGCACCGAGCCATGGTTCCCTCCACAACTGCATCCCGATTATCACCCACCCGTCCACGAGCAGGTAATCAAAACCTATATCGAGGGCATGAGCCATGCTGAGTATGAGTTCTGGTTCCGCTATCGTCCCGACCTGCTGAAGGTAATGCACGACATTCCCTATGAAATGACACCCGAACTGCCACGCCTTAAGCAGCCCGCCGATTGGCGACGCCTACCTACGCTGGAACCCTATCAAGGACATTTTGGTGCGCATCTGCAGATGTTGCAACGCCTGCGTGCGCTGCTCCCACCCGAGGTGCCCATCATCGAAACCGTGTTTAATACCTTCTATTACGGGGTACGAATTTCAGATGGGCAGCTCCTGCACCATCTGGAGCAGGACGCCGAGGCGGTGCAGGCGGGACTGCAGACCATCCACCAGAACCTTGTGGCATACGCACAGGCGGCACTCGGTATCTGCGATGGAATTTACTACGCGGTCAGTGGTGCGAGCCTGGACGCGATGCCTCGCGAACTCTATGAGCGCTACTTCCTGCCGCTGGATCGCGCACTGTTGAACGCGGTTTCGCACGCTCCCATGAATGTGCTGCACCTGCACGGCTACGGCGAGATTTACGCAGACCTATGGGAAGAGCCACCCGCTGCCATCGTGTGCTGGAGCGACCGTGCCTGCACGCTGAACCTGGCGCAGGGCAGGCAGCTTTTCAGACGATGCGTGATGGGCGGATTGAACGAGCTGGAACTGGCACGCTATCGGCGGGAACAGGTGTTCCAGCAGGCGCACGAAGCCCTCGATCAGGTGGGGCGTATCGGCTTTATCCTCGCGCCCGGCTGCGCCCTGCCCACCGACATCGATCCGACACTGCTGCTTGCCATCCGCGAGTTTGCCGAAGGACAACGGGCATAAGTGCCCGCCAAGAAGCCTACCACCAACTCCCTCCCCCAACTGGGTTTATCTAATTACCCGGTGGCGGAGTGCCCAGACCACTGCCTGCAGCGTGGTGCGCACGCCTAACTTCACTCGAATCATCTCCAACTCCCGCTTGAGCGTCGCCTCTGAACGAGGTATTGACCGTGCTGCCTCCCGCACACTCCCGCAATCCGCTACCCGTTGCAGCACCTCTTGCTCCGTCCTGCTCAGGAAACGATGCTCTATAACGATTGCATCGGGGAGCACCGTGCTGTCTACCACCTCAATTCCCTCGCAACGGCTTAGCTGCTGTTCCAAAAAGGCTTTTAGCAGCGGGTCGCGTGTCAATATCGCCACCTTCCGCATCGGCACACCTCCTATTTTGATTTTTTTCGCCCTTCCGCAGCCATCTCCTGCCGAGCCAAAAGGAGTAGAAAAAAATCACCCTTTTGGACTTGACAAAGAGATCGTGCAGAAGGTATTATGCAATCGCGGATCTTTGGATAGTGGAGGTAATGATGTCAGCGAGGAAACTGGCAGATAGCAAGAAGGGTTCGAGGTCTCTTCAAATCGTGCTGGTGGCTCTCCTGCTCCTATTGCCCCCTCTCTTAGGGTCAGGGCAGGGTGAGCGGCTGACCTTACAGTTTCGGGGGATAGCCACTCTCGCCGTCAGTGGAGATGTCCCGCAGTGTGGCTTCTTTTCGTCTTGTCCATTGGATAAAAACTATTGCTCCGATTTCTGGCAATTGTGCAACGGCGGCTCCCGTACAGTAGTGGCTCCAGGAAGCTACCTTATTTTGGGAGGGGAGTATGGAGGTTCATTCGGCTACAATAGTAATGCCACATTAAATGTCCAACTGGTCTTTGGGCTGCGTTATAGACGTCCTAATGTGAACATAGAAGGGTTTACCTATACGCCCAAAACCGATTTAGGCTTGGGCTACTTTGTGGAGGGAGTAATGGCAGGAGCAGCCACAATTGCGGTGGCAGGATGCCACAACCATATCCCCCCTTGTTGTGCGTCGGGTTCTGCCAGTGCCAATGCGTCTGCGCGCGTGGCTACTTCGTTAGTAAGTGCCTCGGTCTCGTCTTCCTATAGTGCTTCGTGTGGGTGCGGGGATGCCGAGAACTGCGTCGATTGTACGAGTGATGGAGGGAGTTCTTGGCAATTTGATCCACCAGATCGACAGGGGCGTCGCGGGTTCAAAGCGCATCCCATCTCCTTCGATCGCGGTGACTCTGCCTCTCATACGGAAACGCTGGAAGGCGCGATCCAGTTGAATGGTTCCAGCAATGAATGTGCGGGGGCTGTGAGTATTGGGGCGGCCTATGCGTTCGCCGGTTTGCTGTTGCAAAGTGCTCCGCATCCGCTGGGTGTGCCGGCGATTGGAGAGAATGAATATGTGTGGAGTTCGGCAAGCCCCGCAACACTGGTGCTTCCTGCCCGCGCGTTGGGGTATGCTTGGGGTTGGGAACCTGACCTGAGCTGGATAGCGGAGAAGGCGGTGTTCCGTGTCGAGCCTGAGATACCGAGCGACGATACCAAGCCGGGGGTGCGCACGGTGGCGCGTGGGCAAGAATTGGTGGCACAGAGTTTAGATGGGCAGACCGAGGGGTATGTGGAGGATTTGTTCTATCGGAGCAAATACTTGCCCCCGCACAATAGTGATTTTGGCAAGAAGCGGGTTGTGTTTGAGGTGGAGGACAAGGTGGACTACGCAGAGATCGAGGTGTTTTATCCTACGGATATGAAAAATCACCCACCAGGAGGACCAAGGGGGTATCTAATGCCCTCACTAATAGATCCATGCCAACCAATCCGTGAGTTAAACGAACCCTCTCCAAATTGGTTCTATTACTACTGGGATGCCTATGGGCGTCATGAAGATGTGTACTTCGCAAAGGAAAACACAAATAACCCAAGGGTATTTGGGCGACTCTGCGAGACATATGCGGCGGGGTGCACGATTGCAAGTATTAAAGTTTATATTTTCGACATCGTATCTCCATGCTCAGGATATGTCCATGTGGTACCGCTTTTTCGCTTGGAATATAGATATCTTGAACCAGATGAATGCAGGGATGTGTATTCGAGCGCGTTCATTACCCGTTCAGATGAAGAACTATATGTATATGGTATTCACGGATATATTGAGACACTTGAACATGAGTTAGCCCACAAACGGCATCTTATAGATGGAATTTTGTGCCGCAGAACAGATCGCAATCGTGTAGACAATGATTGGGATGGACTGGATGATAGGTGGGAGATTCGTCACGGGCTGCATCCCTGTTACTACCGATCTGTAGATCCAGACCTCCCTGATTATGAAGTTATCGCATATATTGAAGGATACGGAAACCTTCTTAGCGCAAAGGAAATGTGGAAACACGACTGGGCTGATGATTGCGGCTACGATCCATGCAATACCAATCCTCAAAATCATTACCGTTATGGGGGCATCCAGAAAGCGTGTCCCCCTTCCCCCTTCCCGTGGAGGTATGTCCGTGATCATCGCATAGCTGCTACACCCTTTTATAATGATTTGCTCACCAAAATCCCTGAATTCCCATAGAAACAGGAGGTGTCTCTCATGCAGAGATTGAGAAAACCATGCTTGATAGGAATTTGGATAGGCATTAGCACAGGGTTCCTGTATGGTCAAGCGATAACAAAAAGCGAGCCGAAACGCACCGAAGACTTGACCTATGAATCTCAGCGGCTCCGTTGCAACTTGAAGATGGCAAAGGCGCGTCAAATTGGGCTGCAACAGGATCGGACACAGGCCCAGTTCCTTCTGGAAATCCTGACCGGCCCTGCTTGCATGATCGAAAGTGGAGATACTGGCTTCGGGTTCGTGGCACCGCGAGCGTTTCACATAGAGGTGGCTGCACTGACCGCACTGGGCAGGCTGGGAGATGAGCGGCTCCTGCCTCAAATGCGATCGCTGGGTGAAAAAGGCTGGCGAGAGGTTCCCTTTTATCGAGCCAACCTCGCGCGCTTACAGGTGGAAAGTCGTTATTCTGCTCCTACTTCCTTCGAGAAGCTGCGGGAAAAAGTTCAAATGTACTATGAATTGGTGGGGCTTTCCAAGGTCCATCTAGTGAACTATCTGCGGTCAGAAGCTGAGCAACAAACCCCGCTCTTGCCGCCCACACTGGAACGCATCGCGCTCAGGCATATCACGGAGATAGTAGCGAATGCCTATTCAGGGGGTGTTTCAAACGCCTTTCAGCTTCTCAATGACCTGGATTATGCCAAAGATCCGCCCAGTGCTTTACGGGTTCAGCTGGCACAAGTGCCACCCCACCGTCGAGCGGAGTGGCTAATAGCGCGTATCTGTCAGCGTAAAGTGTTTGATGTGTATGCGGACTATGAGGTGCAGGCGCTGATTGATTGTGGAGCGGACGCCATACCACAAATAATGGAAGCCCTTCGAGCAACAGGAACCCCCCGCCGCATGCTATTGGAAGCATTATGTGCGATAGAGTTCTCCAAGGGGTGTCCCACCTTGTGTCAGTTAGCCGAGGGCGATGATACGGCTCTTGCGCAGCAAGCAAAGAATTTGCTCAGGTTTCCCGTCGTGGTGCGTGCATCGGACTGGTGAACCCTGACTGATTTGCTTGCGCCGAGCATCCGCTGGGTGTGCCGGCGATTGGAGAGAATGAATATGTGTGGAGTTCGGCAAGCCCCGCAACACTGGTGCTTCCTGCCCGCGCGTTGGGGTATGCTTGGGGTTGGGAACCTGACCTGAGCTGGATAGCGGAGAAGGCGGTGTTCCGTGTCGAGCCTGAGATACCGAGCGACGATACCAAGCCGGGGGTGCGCACGGTGGCGCGTGGGCAAGAATTGGTGGCACAGAGTTTAGATGGGCAGACCGAGGGGTATGTGGAGGATTTGTTCTATCGGAGCAAATACTTGCCCCCGCACAATAGTGATTTTGGCAAGAAGCGGGTTGTGTTTGAGGTGGAGGACAAGGTGGACTACGCAGAGATCGAGGTGTTTTATCCAGCAGACGCAAGCAATCATCCGCCATCACTCAAAGGAGTATTGTTGGTGAATGCAGGATTTGATAATGTGTGTATTACATCAGTAGAACAGGTTGATACACCCAACTTCTTCTACTATTATAGCCAAGTTTACTCAGCTCCAGATGTCACTTATACTTTAGTAATATCAGGTGGCGCGTATGGGCTAACCTGCCAAGTTTCTCCCGGTTCTTGGGAGACCCAAATTTATGTATCGCATCTTGTATCCCCTTGTTGGGGTGAATTGGGGGTGCCTCTGTTTCGACGTGTCAACGGTAGAATTGAATTGGTTCGAGATGAAATACTGTACGTGAGAGGTATTCACAAGTTTGTTGCGGTAGTTGAGCATGAGCGTGTCCATGCACGCCTCTGCCGTCGTGGGGTAAATATACGGTGCAACCCACTTGTGATTGATACCGATCTTGATGAGTTGGATGATAACTTTGAAATTTTATGCGGTCTAAACCCGAATAATCGAAAAACTGTACGAGGAATCGATGATAATGAGTTAATTGCGCATCTTGTTGAGTACGGGAAAATAGAGGCTGCAAAGGATCTTTGGAAGCGAGATTGGGCAACCTGCGGATTACAGTATGGACAACCTCAGTCTCCATTTCCCTACGCCTTTGAGCGAAACGGTGCGCGATACCCCTCTTCCCGATACAACGATTTGGTAATGGAAGTTCCATGCGTAGAGCGATAACGGAGGGATGATATGAGAACAATCGGATGTATCTGGTTGCGACACGATGCAGTGAGAATCGGTGCACTGCTCGTGCTTATAGGATTGCCTGCGCTAACCGTTAGCTCAGCGCAGACGCAGCAATCCTACTACGAGCGGCTGCAGGAGACCTGCAAGTTGATTTACCAGACACGACAAATCGGCGTGCTGCGCGATACGTCTCGCATAGAAACTCTCATAGCCCGCCTACAACACCCAGAGCCTCCTAAACCTGAAAGAATTGAAAGAGCAATGCCCTGGTCGGCTCCGTTGCAAGCCCATCTCTATGCCGCCACGATTGTGGCGCTGGGCAGGTTGGGCGACCCTCGAGCGATTCCAGCCATTGAGGATTTTGTTAACCGCCTCGAGTGGCGGCACCTAAAGCCTTACGCCAAGATTGCCGTCGCCCGCATCAAAGCGGAACGTGCCTTTCCCCACCCCAGCACCAGAAAGGAGTGGATGCAGAAAGTGGCAAAGTTTACCGAGGAGGCTGGAGTCAGTCTGAGTGAGATTGCAGACGCTTCTAAACTTTCTGTTCAGGATTACATCTATCTTCGGCGTCCCGACTTAGCACGGCTGGCTCTGCGTGCTCTGGCGGAAATGGCAGTTCAAACTTATAAAGGCGATCTACAAGACGCTCTTCAGGCACTGGAGCAACGCGGAATCGCTTGGGAGAATGATATAGCTGCCTGCCTGACCGTTTCGTTAGCCAAGCTGCCGTCTCATCAGCGAACAGTGTGGCTAATGGAACGGCTCCGCTCGTATCGGGTTGTGACGCCTGCAGTGGATTATGTTGCCCAAGCCCTCTGTGATCAGGGAGACAAAGCCATCCCAATCGTTGTGGACTGGCTGAACGAACTCCTCCAAGAACGCTCGCGAGAGGTACGGAGTAGCACTTATACACGTACGGACTCTCTATTACCGCTATGTTTCAGCATTTTAGGCGGTTTAGCAACTCCTAACGCGCAGGAGGTACTTCAGGGGATGCTTCTTCAGATGAAACAGTGCGAAGAGAGTTATCTTGTCAATCAGCTTGAAATCATTCTGGACCAATACCCGTGGACATTCGTGGCTGACTGGTAGGTGGTATCATTCTACGGGCACGAAGCGGTCACGCTTTTCAGGCTTGCTCCGGAGAGTGCCTCCCACGCAATAAAAAACTGGAAGTGATGAGGATGCATAATCAACTCAAACTGCGTGTCGTTGCAGTGGTATTACTGAGCGGAGCTGCCTTTTCGCTTTGATGCCAGCCCGCTCGCACATCACAATCGCCCGACCCCACCATAGACGACGAAAGACTCTGGTTCCGCGGGGTCAGCCTGTGCCAAAGCACCGCGCGACGCAAAGACCCCGCACTCCTGCCCGAGATCGAGAAGACACTCCTCCACCAACGCCCAATACATGGACTCATTGTGGATGCTTTAGTGGCGATTGGGCGTATAGGGACCGCAGACGCGCTGGCTTGCCTGGAGCGGCTCGAACCCACCCTGCAGACTTACTATCGCGAGGCGTATGTCCCTGTCATCAAAGCGCGTATTCGTGCAGAGCTTGCCTTCCCCCAAGTACGAACCCGTGAACAGTGGCAGCAACAGGTGGCGCTCTTTCTGCAAGAGGCTGAGTTGACCCAAGAGGCGTTGCAGGAGGCGTTGCGTAATCACCCCCAACGGGGCGATCCGATGGTGTACCCCTCGCGGGGTGTGGTTGCGGTGCGAGTGCTGCTGGAGCTGGCGAGCAAAGCCTATGCGAATGGGGTCAAAGAAGCGCTGCAGCTGTTTGAGGGATTGGCGTTGGAACGGGATTATCCATCGTGGCTGCGGTATCAGCTGGCACCGCTGAACACGAATCAGCGAGTGGAGTGGCTCATTCGTTCGCTGACCCACAAGAAGGCGATGCGCTTTGTGGATCGGTACGAGTTGCTGGCGTTGTGGCAGTGTGGGGAGGCGGCGTTGCCTGCGATTTTAGCCAAGATAGAGGAGTTATCGGCGCAGGAGCCGAAAGACGAGGTAGCACAGATCCAAAAAAACATTGGTCTTGCGAACCTGCTGGAGGTGCTGGCGGGATATGAGGACGCGCGTGTGGAAGCGATACTGGAGCGATATGAGCAGGAAGCAAGTGAGTTTCTGCGCCGGCACCGCAAGGGATTGCGCGGGGTTCTCATTTATGACTGGTAAGGACCTCGTTTGGGCGGATAGAGCGGAGTCTCACCGCGCAACGGTGATTTTGGCAAGAAGCGGGTTGCGTTTGAGGTGGAGGACAAGGTGAACTACGCAGAGATCGAGGTGTTTTATCCAGCAGACGCAAGCAATCATCCGCCTGGGGGACCAAAAGGATGGAATGTGTCTCAGCGATGTGAATTGATTCCTGGTAACGAAACTACAACGCCAAACTGGTTTTTTTACTACTGGCACGCCTGTGGTCAGCCTGAAAGGGTGGTATGATGGGGCAAGTGGAATTTCCTATTACTGCCCTTACGATGGTGCGCGAGAAGTCGGTCGTGTCTTCATCGCAAGTGATGCAGCGCTAATAGGAGTAGGACGTGTCTACTTGTTCGTTCTTCAGGAAAATGCCCAAGATGCATGTGGCAGAAATCGCCCTTTAATTAAGGAAGCAACCTTCTGGAGTGAACGCGGACTTGAAGTTGACCAATTAGAAGTTCGCGGGATACATAAATTTGCTCATATACTTGAGCATGAACTAGCCCATCGTAGGCATCATGAAAGCCGAATTATGCTGCCAAGTAGAGGTGGTCCGGACGATCGCGACAGAGACTGGTTGCGTGATAGCGAAGAATTAAGGTACTGTTTGGATCCATGCCGAGCGCACACTACAAGGGCATTTCCAAGAGACCTTGATGGAGATGCAGATGTGTTAGCTGATATCGAAGCCTATGGGAAGCTGGATAGAGAGACCTGGCAAGCCGATTGGGCTGATACAGGGTTGCAAAAAGGTGTCCCTGTGAATCCCTTTCCTTGGAAGTATCGCTCCACCCAAACTCGCCAGCCACCAAATGGGATTAGCTTGCTACGCGTGTTGCCTTCGCGTGGACCGTATAGTCCATGCAGCTGTCCCTAAACAGGAGGAGATGGATATGCAACGCAAAAGATATGAACTGTTCGTCATCGGAACAACGCTTCTGATAGTTGCTGGTGCGCTCCCCGCGCTGCCGTCCGCATTGGGCGCAGAGGCAAGCCGGGGCATCACACAAAAACCAGAACCGCTCGAGGTGATAATCGCTCGTACCCGCTCTACGGCGCTGCGACAAGAGCCATTAGAGGCGGCGGACTATGATGCATTAATCTGGCAGATACGCCAGATTGGTTTGCATAAGCAATACGCCCATTTAAAGGCTCTTATCGAGGCATTGCATCCTGATGTTTTGAAAGCCGTTGAGAGTACGCCCGCGACCAAACGAGCCCGATTCCATCTCCAAGCCGCTGCTCTGATGGCGATCAGTCGCCTGGGTAATCTCGAAGGGGCAGACTCCCTAAAACAAAGAGCGCCGCATCTGGACCCCTACTTCCGAACCGAGTTCTTGCCAGTGATTATCGCACGGATACGGACAGAGAGCCAGCTGCCTACCCCGCGCAGTTCAGTGGAATGGCAAGAGAAAGTAGCAATATTTATGAAAGAAACAGGTCTCTTATTATCCGATGCAATATCCGCTTTAAATGCCTATCAACATACAAGCAAAGCTTGGCCGCCCGATAATCTCATGCAGCCACCGCGCGCTGTTGTCGCACTGCGTCTACTTGTCGAGATGGCATGCGAAGCGCATGCGCATGGTGTATCGGACGCTTTCGAACGACTTTTCGAGCTGCTTGGTATCCCTGAGAAGCGATTGCAAGAAAAGGATTATCTTCTCTGGCTGCGTGTTCAGCTTGGAAAGCGAACAACCCCAGAGCGTATCGAATGGCTTATAGAACGCTTGCTGGATGACGAGATTCAAACACTCGAAGACCGCTATCTGCAACAAGCCCTTGTTGACTGTGGCGAGCCGGTCGTCCCTGTCCTGATTGCAAAGATCCAACAGTTAGAGCAGGGGAACCTGGTCTCACACCACCGGGTGGGCTTAGAGCTTCTTCTGGAGGTGCTGTCTACTTTTGACTCACCGCAAACAATGCGTCTACTTGAACGCATTGCCTGCCGCGCAGATAATTATATATCAGAAGCGGCTGAAGCCTTTCTTTCGCGAATACGGCGAGGAGAGAAACCAACTTTTGTCAGCTGGTTTTAAAAAACCAATCTCGTAGGTGAAGAGGATGAAGAGGCGCCATAAAATCAAACAGCGAGCTGTCGCAGTGCTTCTATGGAGCGTGGTGATAATCGTATGAAAATGATATGGGTGATGTGGGCACTGGTGTCTGCTATTGCGCGTTGCCAGCCTGAAGGGCAATTAACCGTCTCTGCCACTCATTCTATCGTGGTAATAGCAGCACTACAAGACCAGGAAGAGATCCTCTCACTTAAAGCGATAATCGATCGCGAAGACATCCCCGCAACCGCACTGGCTCGATGGTGCAAGCAACATGGCTTTCTCATGCTACCTGCATCATCCCGAGAGGGTGCCGCCTACCTCTTCTCGAATCGTGTCCTGCGAAGTGGCGCCGTGGCGCTGCAACAGATCATGCAGCTCTTGGAAGCGGGCAATCCGATACCCGTTGTACCAGATAACCCAATTTATAACGATTTGGAAATTTTAGTAAAAATAAATGAATCAGTCAGACTTAAAGATTTAAAATCTTTTTTACACCGATATGATTATGCAGCAGTCATGCCATCAGGTGAGATTACAGCCACAGTTAACATAGGTGAAGATGTTTATATTTTGGATATTGGTCAGATTTATGAAGTGAACAAAGCAATGTTTCCTTCGGAAGAGCAATCTGTGCCGGAGGGCAAGGTCCGCAATCGACAGAAGGATACTCCAGAAAACACTTTGGATAGTACATGGGTAATCCACTTCATGGGGTTGATACCGCTTTCAGACAAAGAACGCAACGAAGTGCTGACAGAAGCGTTGATGCTACAAAGACAGTTCATCGAGAAAGAAGAACAGATGTATAAGCAATCTATTCAGTCGTTGATCCGTCAGATGGAACAGAGGCTCCACGAGCGTGAATCGCTTGAGGCGGGTCGCTGGTATTCGATGGACGAGCTTCCCCAACGATGGCAAGTTCTCCTTGGTCAAGCGCTGGCAGAGAGGGGAGTCACTCAAGCAAATATGGCAAATGCCCAGGTGCGATTTTCAGTCGCGCCGGGTCTCCAATTCTTGCTCAAGAAAGGGGAGCAGCGCCATGTGTTGGGCTTTCGTTTGAGCGAGCCGCGCGTGTTCACTTATACGCTCAACTCATCAAAGCCCTAACTTTTTGGCTGGCAGGGGGTTCAGCCCATTTCAGGTAGCCCCACGCGCTGGAGAGAGGTTTCTAAATAACGCAGGTGATGCTCCAGACTCAGGCATTCGCGAAGCTCCTCCTCGCTAAGGTACTGGCGCACTTCGGTGTCATGCAACAGAGCGTCCAGAAAGGGGATTCCTTCGTCCCACACACGCGCCGCGTTGCGCTGCACCAGCCGATAGGCATGCTCGCGTGAAAGCCCCTTGCGAATGAGCGCCAGCATCACATGCTCGCTATAAGGCAGCCCATGCAACAGCTCCAGATTGCGCCGCATCTGCTCCGGGAACACCACCAGCCCTTTCAGAATCGCGGTGAACTTCTTCAGCATCCAGTGGACGAGCGTGCAGGTATCGGGCAGAGCGATACGCTCCACGCTGGAGTTGGTCAGGTCGCGTTCGTGCCAAGTGCAGACGCTTTCCAACATTGCCAGCAGGTTGCCCCGCACGATACGCGCCAGCCCGCTGATCGTCTCGCAGTTCCACGGGTTGCGCTTGTGGGGCATAGCGGAGGAACCTGTCTGCCCCTGTGCGAAAGGTTCCTGCACCTCGCGAATTTCGGTGCGTTGCAGATTGCGGATTTCGGTGGCAAACTTCTCCAGCGAGGCAGCCAGCACGGCAAGGTGCGCCATCAGCGTGGCATGACGGTCGCGGGCAACGATTTGGGTAGCTGCTGGGTCAGGCTTCAGACCAAGCTTGGCGCAGACATACTCTTCCACACGCGGGTCGATATTCGCGTGGATGCCAACCGCGCCTGCAATTTTGCCTACGGCAATCTCCTCCAGAGCGTGTTGTAAGCGTTCGTGATGACGCGCCATCTCCGCATACCAGCCCAGTAACTTGAACCCGAAGGTGATGGGTTCCGCGTGAATGCCGTGCGTGCGCCCAATCATTGGGGTGTGCAAATGCTCCCGCGCCAGTCGCGCGATTTCATGCTGCAACGCCTCACACGCCTCCAGAATGAGTTGCACCGATCGCTTCAAGCGCAGGGCAAGCGCAGTGTCCACGATATCATAGGAGGTCACCCCGAAGTGGATCCAGCGTCCCGCCTCGCCCACATTCTCCGCCAGATTCAGCACGAACGCCATCACATCATGGCGTGTAATCTGCTCCAGCTCGGCGATGCGCTCGATATCGAACCGCGCCTTTTCACGAATGGCACGGGCTGCATCCTGCGGGATGTAGCCATAGTGCGCCAGCCCCTCACAGATGGCAACCTCGACCTCCATCCATGTGCGGTACTTGTTCTCCTCGCTCCAGATTTCCCGCATCTCGGGTGTTGTATATCGCTCGATCATGACGAGATAGAGTATAGCACAGAGCATGATCCCTCTCTCCCCGCTGGGAAGAAGGTTATGGTAAGGAGCAATAAACAGGTCAAAAGGTATAATCAGTGCGCAGGGAGGTTGCGACCATGGGACGAAGTGTGCCTGTTTCCTTATGGATTGGGCTGGCGGTATTTTGGATGTTCATCGTTCCAATGAAGGGATGGAGCCGCGTGCAGGAGGTGGACCCGCCGCGCATCCCTGCTAAAAAGTTGAGCAAACCGCCCGTGATCGACGGGGTAATCCATCCTGACGAGTGGAGCGAGGCATTGGTCATTCGTGATTTCTGGTTCCCCACACGCCAGCAGAAGGGTGAGTTTCCCACCGTTGCTTACCTGGGCTACACGGCGGACGCCATCTATGTCGCCTTTGAGTGTGAAGACCCTGAACCCGACAAGATCCGGGCCCAGGAGACCAAGCGCGGCGGCACGATGGAAAACGACGATGTGGTCTCAGTGCTAATTGAACCGCAGAACAAGCGTCTGGAACCCTACTGGTTCGAAGTGAACCCACTGGGCACGCAGTTAGAGAACATTCCCGGCGGCAGCACCGAGAACATTCGTTGGCGGGGTGATTGGGAAGCAAAAGCGCGTATTCACGAGAAGGGCTGGAGCGCGGAGTTCCGCATCCCGTTCCGCATCCTGCGCTACCCCTCCAGGCAGCGGCAGTTCGGCATCGCACTGGTACGCTCCATTCCGCGCCGCCAGGAGCTTTATGTGTTCCCCAATATGGGGGCTTACTTCGACGAGAAGCGCCACACGGTGTGGGACGGCATAGAACCGCCTGCACAGCGACGCCCAATCGTGCTCTTGCCCTACTGGCTGGGCGATGCGAATGGCTCGGAGCGTGCCACACGCGGCGGGCTGGATATCAAATATGTATCGGAGGGGGGACAGACGGCTCTGCTGACCCTGAATCCCGACTTTGAGAACATCGCAGCGGATGTGGCGAGCGTGGACTTCTCCTACACCGAGAAGGTGCTTGCCGAAACGCGCCCCTTCTTTCAAGAAGGCAGTGGTTTCCTGCCACCTCGGGCCGTGTTCTACTCAGTGCGCGTGCAGGAGCTGAACGGCGGGTTGAAAGCATTCGGCACCGCAGGCAACTGGTCGTATGGAGTGCTGGGCGGCGAATATGAGGCGCAAAATATCAAGCGTCAACTGCTGACAGGGCGGCTGCGCTATCAGGTCGCGCCGCGCTCCTTCGTGGGGGTGCTCGGGTTGAGCAATCGGCGCGGCGGCGTGGATGAGCAGATGTGGGGCGGTGAGTTAGACCTGAGGCGCATCACCAACGAAGGGGAGTGGCGACTCGTTGGACTGCATACCCGTTTACAGGGCGACCGAGAGGGGCACTATACCCTGGCACGAATCGAGCGGGGCGCGCCCGACCGCCGACTCAGCTGGTACCTTCAGTGGACAGACATCTCGCCCGATTATCGCCCGCGTCTCGCCTTCGTGCCCGAACGCGGCTGGCGAGGCACGGAGATAACCACCTACTATACCGACCGACCTGAGCGAGGAGCGTTTCTTTACTTGGCTATGCGCATCACGGGCAAATCGCGCCAACTATATGAAGGAGGCGTGCTGGATGAAGGCATCAGCATTGGCAGCGAAGGGCTGTTGAAAAATTACATGAGTGTCGGGTTTCAGCTCGATTACCTGCGTCGCCCACCCAATATTGACCGTACAGTGGCATTCCTTGTACGCTGGAACACGCTGGACCTCTATCGCAACGGAATGCTCTATATGATTACGGGTGAGCAAAACGGCGGGCGTAGCTTCTATATCGCGCTGAATCAGAAGCTGGAGCTGGCGCCGCGTCTGCGACTGGGCATCGATCTGGAGCAACTACATATTGACTACCCCGACACCCCAGACGATGACCGCTCGCGCCAAGCCATCATCACGCTCAACTATGAAATCACCCCGGAGCGGGCAATCGGGGGGCGTCTGGTGGTCAATCACATCGAATCGGGCGGAGAAGTCAGCACCACACGCAACTTCTACCTGACCTATCTGCAGCGGGTGCGACGAGGCTTCGACCTCTACCTCATTTATGGCTTACCAAACGCCAGCCGTACCCAGAACCGCCTCGCGGTCAAAATCGTGACGCCGATGGAGTGGTAAGCGTGTGCGACTCACTTCTGGGAGCCGAACTTCTCTTGCCAGCGCTGGCGGATTGCCTGATGGAGCCGCTCGCGGAACGGAAGGGGCATCTCAAACACCAGTTCCCCCTCCCGATAGAGGGCGATTGTGCGGCGCAGGGTGTCGACCACCACCTGACAGCGTGGACACTGCGCCATATGGCGCTCGAACAGTTCACACATCTGCGGGTCTATCTCCCCGTCGATGTAGTCGCCCAAGATACGCAACAGCTGTTCACATCTCATCGCCAGTCTCTCACTATTCGCTGATCAGTTGTTGCGACGCATCTGCGCCAAATATTTGGGTAAGCTTCTCGCGAAGCATCAGACGCGCCCGCAATAGTCTCACCTTCACATTCGCCTCGCTGATACCGAGTGCTTCCGCTGTCTCGCGCGTCGAAAGTTGCTCCACATCCCGCAGCCAGAAGACCGCCCGATACTTTTCGGGCAACTCGCTCAGCGCCTGCTCGATAATGCGCATCGCCTCTTTGCGCTGGAGCAGCGCTTCAGGACTGTCGCGCCAGTCGGCAATCAGTTCAGGGTGCGGGATATGCTCCTCGTCCTCCTCTGCTCCTTCATTCAGGAGCGCCTCCAGCGACTGAGTCGGCATCCGCCGCCGCTTTTCCAGCACGCGATACGCCAGGCGGGTCGCGATCTGCTTCAACCATGCGCCGAACCGCTCGCCATCACGCAGCTCCTGCAGGTGCTCCAGCGCGGTCAGAAAAGCGTCCTGCACCACATCGGCTGCATCCTCGTCGTGCCGAACAATCTGCTTGGCTAAGGTCCAGACCCGATTCTCGTGACGACTCACCAGGGCTTCAAACGCGCTTAGGTCGCCCGCTCTGGCACGCTCCACCAGCTCGGCGTCACTTTGCTCAACCGCTCCCCACATCACGATTATAGTACCCGCTTCAAGGCGACTCCTTCGGGAAGTCGCGTGCCGTCCAGTCAATCCATGAGCCGGGATAGATTTGCACCTGGGGCAGCTGCAACACATGGCGCAGGGTGAACCAGAGCTGGCTCGCCTCCCGCCCGCTGGTGCAATACGCAACAATCGGTCTTTGCGGATCGATGCCCAGCGCCTGCAGGCGTGCCATCAGTTCCTCTTTCGGACGCCATGTGAAGCCTTTTTCGCCCTGCTGTAGATTCTCGCGCAGGAAGGCATTCCGTGCGGTGGGAATGTGCCCTTTTGCGAATATCTGAGGCGACCGCGCATCCAGAATCTGCGCCTTGCCCTGCTGGACCCACTGCCAGACCTGAGTCGCGTCTACCTGCAGTGTGGGGTCGACACGCGGGGTAAAGTGCGCAGACGATAGGCGCGGTATCTGCTGACTGAGGGCACGCCCTTCC
>ERZ511473.1496-NODE-1496-length-18732-cov-3.889520_pt1 | contig 18732 bp, 9 predicted proteins | sample MGYA00374947_ERZ511473 | MGnify/ENA primary metagenome ERZ511473 (study PRJEB26303, sample SAMN06343854) | sediment metagenome | isolation source: hot spring sediment | place: Canada: British Columbia | collected 2012-09-26 ... | reverse complement strand
CGGCGCTCCAGGTAGCGCTTGACCATCTCCTCGGCCACATTGGAGACGGTCATCAGCTCGCGCAGCAGCGTCTCGGCGGTCTGCCGAATCTCCGGGGCGTAGGGGTTGATGGAGAGGAAGTAGTCGATCTCCCGGAGCCGCTGCCGGGCCCACTCGCGGTCGAAGGCCCGACGCATCGCCTCGTAGGTCCGCTGGAAGAGACGGGGATACCCCAGCATCTCCTCGCGCACCGTCCGGGTCTCGCGCCGCAGGAGACTGCGGGCCGCCCGATCCAGCAGAATCTTTTCGGCCTCCTCGACCGTCTCCAGCCGCTTCTTTTCCTTCTCCCGCGCGGCCAGCGCCTCCCGGATAGCCGCCCGGAACACCTCCCGCCCCTGGGCCAGCTCCTGCTCCAGCTGGGTGAATCGGTCCCAGTCCCCGCGGTCGCGGGCCTGGGACCGCTCCTCGTTGAGGAGCACCAGCTGTCGTGCCATCTCCAGGAGCGTCATCTGCGGGATACGCTCCCAGCGTTCCCGCTCCTCCGGCGTGGCCCCGGTCGTCTGCGCCTCCACCTGCTCCGCCCGTTCCTCCAGCGTCCGCCGCAGCCGCTCCGCCTCAGCAGGTGTGATCGCCTGCCCCCTTTTCCGGGAACGGGAAGGAGTCTCCTGCCGGCCGACGATCCCGGCCAGCAGCACCGCCAGCATCCCCAACCGGTCGCGGGCCTCCGCATCCGGCGCCTGGCCGGTGGCCGCGGTCTTCTGGAGATCGCGCTGCACCTCCTGCACCAGCTTCTGGATATTCCGCCAGTGCAGGGCCGCCACCTCGGCCTGCTCCACCCCGAAGACCATCCGCAGGATGTTGAGCCCTCGCCCCAGCTCACTCCCCATCCGGGCGGCCGCCGTCCAGAGGGTGAGGAGATCGAGACTCTTCTGGGTGAGCGCCGCCTGGGCCATGGCCGCCTCGGTGACTGGCACGCCCTCGCCGGCCGCATTCAGCGTGGCCAGCCGGGCCCGCTCGGCGGCCATCTCCTGCTCCAGCTTGTCGATGTATGCCTTGAGCATGGCCATCTCGGCCGCCAGCTGGGCTTTGGGCGCATCCTGCCAGCGCGCGGCCAGCTCCTCCGGCGTCATCCCCACCGCAGGAGCCAGCTCGCCGACGATCTCCTCCCAGGATACGCGGTAACGGGTCCGGGCGCGGGCCTCCTTCCAGTGCTCGATGATCGCCCGCTTCAGGTCCTCCGGGAACGGCCCCCACCAGCCCGTGCCGATAAGATGCAGGAGCTCCCCCTCCGGCTCCGCCGGGGGCGGAGAAGGAGGCTCCGGGGGCTTCTCCGGGGGCGTCGGCGGCTCCGGTGGCGGTTCGGGACCCGCCGGGGGTTCGGGCGGCTGCGGGGGTTCGGGCGGCTTCTGTGGTGGCCCACCCCGTTTCCGCGGGCGCGGGGCCGTCTCCTCCGGTTCCTTCTCCCGCGCCGTCCGCTTCCGCCGCCGGGCGTTCTGGACGGGCTGCACCGACGACTCCGGGTCCGGGGAACCTCCGCTCGGCAGGGGCTTCTCCTCCGCCGACTGGTCGCCGGACGCCGTCTGCTCCACCTGCGCCGCCTGGTCCGTCACCACATCCCGAACCGGGGCGCCCCACTTCCCCACCAGCTCGGGCAGAAGCAGCGGATTCTCCCGCCAGGCCGCCAGCGCCTCGGCCACCACCGCGCCGGTCACCTGCGCCCGACGGTCACCCAGCTCGATAGTCAGCACCAGATCGGGATTCTGGGCCGCGATCTCCGCCTCCTCCATCGAGGAGAACTGGTTGAGCACCAGCAGCGCCGCCCCCGGCCGGCCCAGGCCGGGCCAGTGTTCCTCCACCGCCTCCAGGCTGGTGAGGCGCGGCAGCTCCCCGGCCGGCATCTCCGCCTGCTGGCGGAAGAGCGGCAGCTCCTCGACGGCGAAGGCGCGCAGCGTCTGGCCAACCAGCTCCGCTTTCGTCGGGCGCGGCTCCGGCAGGAAGGAGAGCTTGGCCACCGACGGCAGCGCCAGCACCTTCTCGGCATAGAGCCGCAGGAACTCCCGGAGCGGCTTCTGACTGCGGGCGCTCTGCCCGACAAAGCGCAGGAGCTCCTTCTGGAGCGGCAGGAGCTCTTCGTCCTCCAGGAAGGAGGACTGGGCCAGATAATCCTCGACCGTGATCTTCCGCTGCCGCAGCCGGGCCAGCTGCACCACCACCCGCGCGATGTCCGTCGCCAGGTCCAGCTCCGGCTCGATCTCCCCGCGCACGATGCGGGCGCGCACCGCCAGCATGGCGGGCAGACTGGCCAGGAGTGCCGCCTCCAGGGTGCGGATGTCCGAATCCAGGCTCTCGAAGATGCTCTGGAGCAGCGCCTCACCCGCCGGCCCCTCGTAGATGCGGGCGAAGAGCGCCGCCTTCAGCCGCTCCAGCCCCTGCCCGTTCAACATCCCCTGGGCATCCACCAGCGCCGCCCGTTCGGCTGGGGAGAGCAGCTCCAGGAACCGCTGGACCACCTCCCGGTTGCGCGGAGCGCGCAGGGCCTGGTCGGCGCTCTCGTCCTCGCCGACCTCCAGGCTGGCGAGAAGGCTTTCGGGGAGGCGGAGAGCATCCGCCCGGGCCTGTTCGGCCAGGCCCAGGGTCAGAGTCTGGGGGGCGTTGGCCTCCTGGGCGAAGGCCACCCGGTCCACCTCGGACAGCCGCTCCCGGACCAAAATGGCGTCAGGGACCCGGTCCAGGTCGTCGGGCTGGAAGCCGTAGTCGGCCAGGCGTTCGCGGAGGAGGGTCTGGTAGGCCTGCCAGCGTTCCGGGACCTGGGCGCGGGCCAGGTGCAGGGCCAGGACCCGGCCGTTGCCGGACTCCACCACCAGGTCGGGGCCGATGATCGGTGCCCCCCGGTCCAGCGACCGGCTGTCCAGGAGCAGGAGATCGGGGTTGAGGGTCTGGGCGATGCGGGCGATCTGCTCCCGGCTGGCCAGACGCGACCGGTCGCGGGGCTGGAGATCGCGCGGATAGTCGGGATTCTCCTCCAGCGTCTCCGGCCGCTGGGAGGGAATGAGGGCGTCCAGCGACACCAGGCGGTAGCGGAACTGATAGGTCTGGTCCGGCCGCCGGGCGCTGTAGGCGTGGGTCTCCCTGCCCACCGGCCAGGAGGGCTCCGGCGTCTCCTCCGATCCTCCAGATTCCCCACCCGGCGGCTCTTCCGGCGGCGGGAGAGAGGCGCGGTGGAGAGCATCCATGGGATCGGTAGCCTCTTCCAGCACCAGGGCATCGGGCAGCACCTCGCGGACTATCCCGACCCAGCGCCGTCGCTCCTTCTCTCCCTTGCGTTCGCGGTCGGCCGCAAACTCCAGGACCATGCCGGGGGCGATGTCGGGAGGCAGGAGATAGAAGGCACCACCCGTCCCGCGCTTCAGGAACACCCGGTCCAGTCCTCCCCGCACACGCGGGTTGAGACCGGTGACGAGAGCGGCCCAGTTGGTGGCCCGACGATCCGGATCGTAGAGCGGCACCGACAGGAGCGCCAGCTCGCGGCGGGGCAGACGCACCAGACGCCGCTCCGGCGTCGGCGGTGGCTGCGTGGTCTCCTCGGCCTCCTGTTGCGTTTCCCCTTCCCAGTCCTCGAGCGAGGCCAGATCGGGGTCGAAGGCGAGGCGGCGCGTCTGGCCCTTAACGATGGCGCCCAGAACCTGCATCTTGGTGGCGATGATATCGCGGTTCCATTCATCGACGGCCAGATTGCTGAAGAGATAGATCACCCGGTTGGGGTTCCGAGGGTTATTCCGTGTCTCCCGGCGCCAGATGCGGCCGATGGCCTGGATGTTGCTCACGGCGCTGAAGGGAGCCGTCATCATGATGAGGGTACGGGGGGTGGTGCCGGTGCGGTCGTCCAGGCTGATGCCCACACCGCCGCTCTCGACGGTGGCCAGCACCACCTTCGCGCGACCGGACTGAAACTCCTGGATGGCCGCGCTGGCCTCGGTCTCCGCCTCGCCGTGCAGCTCGACAAAGGGGATATTGCGTTTGCGCAGCTCCTCGCGCAGTGTCTTCAGGGTGCCTTCTGACGAGGCGACCACGATCTCCTGGCGGATGTCTGTGCCCCGGAGCGGTGGGGTGAGGATTTTCACCTCGGAGTAGTTGATCCGGCCGGCGAACACCACCACCTGGCGGCCCTCGGCCAGGGCGCGCTCGACCTCCTCCAGCACCGCGGGAATCTTGAACGGTTCCTGCTGCCAGCGCTGATGCATCAGCCGGAGCGCAGGGTTGGGGACGCTCTGCGCAATGTTCGCCATGGTGATGAGCGCTTCCGGGGGCAGCTCGATGGTGCGGAATTCGACCTCCAGACCCTCCAGGCTGACCTCACGCTTCACCATGCGGCCGCGCCGGGTGAGCCGGTCAAAGAGAGCGGACATCCGCTGCCGCACCTCTGTCATGGGAACCTCTGGCACCCAGGCGACAACCTCCCGTCCCCGGATCACGCGCACGGTGCGCTTGACGCCCAGGCGCGCCAGGGCCGCCTGGAGAGACGTGCCCTCCAGGATACCGACCCGCCACAGGTACTCGATGTGGAGCGGCTTGTCCGCCGGAGTGGCGGTGGCAAAGAGCACGGCGTGCGCCCGCCGGGTGATCTCCTCGGCGATCCGGGCGATCTCCGAGGCCTTCTGGCCGAAGATGCGGCCGTTGCGCAGCATGTGGGCCTCGTCGTAGATCACCACGGTCTGTGGAGTCACATGGGGCAGTACCTTCTCCAGCTGATGGTAGGAGATCATGGTGATCTCGCCCGGCGAGAGAGCCGGCGCCTCCGACGAGAAGAGACGGAGGGAGACACCCATCGTCCGCGCATCACTGGCAAAGGGGCCCGTCACCTGGCCACGCGTCACATTCAGCACCGAGGCCGGTGCGACGATGAGCACCGGCCGCCCCTCGCGCCGGAAGACCTCGGCCACCGCCAGCTCCTGGCGCGTCTTGCCGACGCCCGTGCCGTCGGCGAGGAGAAACGCCCGCGCACCCGTCTCGTCATGCGTGCGCATGGCGCGCAGGGCCAGGGCGACGCCGGTCTGCTGCTCCGGTCCCAGGTGGGGCCGCAGGTCTTCGGGGACCAGCGTCAGGTCGGCCTGGGGGACGAGGGCGGCGCGGGCGGTGACGATGCCGGGCCGGGTGGTTCCTTCTGTCGGAGACGGCGCCTGGCCTCCTCCTCCATCTGGACCAGCTCCAGGAGGAACAGTGCCTCCAGTTCCTCCCACGTCATCTCGCGCCAGTCCGCTCTCAGATACTCGGGATTGACCTTCCTTTTCTTCTGCACGCCTCTCCTCCTTTTCCGGGATGGGGGAGAGATCAGGGTGTTCCCGTGCCAGCCGGATCGCGGCGCGCAGGAGTGCGGGGGTGATCTCTCCCCCGTCGGTCATAGACCGGACAGCCCCCTGCTGCTCCAGGGTCGCCGCATCCGCCTCCGCCTCCTGGAGATCGCGATACCCATCCAGGATGCTCCGCAGAGCCGCCCTGGAGAGCTCTTCCGGCCCGGCCGCGGGGTTCTGCCGGGCCAGGGCCCGCAGGATGTCATGGAGAGGGGTGGCCGCGACCGCGGCCTGCACGATCTCCGCCCCGCTGCGCGCCGTCTCCGGCGCGGCCTGCGCCTTCTCCAGGCGCTCCCGCACCGCCTCCACCCGCTCCAGAAGACCGGGGAACGCCACACCCAGCCGCTGCCAGCGACTGAGCGTGGACCAGTAGGCATCGAACAGGCGCCTGGCCAGGGCGATGCGCGCCGGAGACAGATGGTCCATGGAACCCAGCCAGGCCAGCAGCCGCTCTCCGCGCGCAATCAGCGCCTCCTGGCCCGTGGTGCCCGCCTCCAGGAGGTCGGGGGGCGCGGGGATGCCGACCTGTTCCCCCAGCCGGGCGGTGGCCAGGGCGAAGGCCGCGGCCTCCGGCAGAGCGCCGGTCAGAGCGTGCACGCGCAGCGCCGCCCGCGCCTGGTTTTGCAGGGTCTCCACCACATCCGCCGGGGGTGTGGGAGCGCCGGGTCGTCCATACTCCTCCAGGGTCGCGATAATGCGGTTGGGTGCCGCCTGGGTGAGCGCGCGGGCCAGCTCCTCCATCTCCTGGCGCCGGCGCTCCAGCACGGCCCGCTCCTCCGGCGTCGGCATCACCGGTCCGGTCGCGGCCTGCTCCCGGAGCGCGGCCAGCGCCTCCTGGCGCGTCTGATACCGACCCACGGTCTCCCAGGAATCGGTCCGCACCGAATACCGCTCCAGACGCAACCCCGACCGCGACCGGACCACCCGCCAGCCGTTCCGCGCCTGCACCAGGTCGCCCTCGGGGGGCGTTTCCTGCATGCGCTCATCCAGTGCGCGTTTCAGTGCCTGAGGATCGTCCAGCATCTCCCGCAGCTGGTCGAGGCGACGAATCTCCTTCTGGATATCTTCCGGGCGGAGGGACTGTGCCTCACGCTGGAAGATGAAATTGCGCGCCCCTTCCCGCCACTGCTGGAGGGCCCTGGTCACCGCCTGGAGTGTGAGGTCCTGGGGGAACTGGGTCCGGGCCCTGTTCAGGTCCTCCAGGAGACTGAGCGTCAGCACATCCAGCGCCGCCATCTCTTCCGACGGCAGTGCGGCCAGACTCTCCGGCCGCGGCTCCGGCAGAAGCCGCTGGACCAGCCGGGCCTGGTCCACCACCTCCGCTGCGGGCCCCTCTTTCCGGGGCACCGTCTCCCGACGCAGCCGATCCTGCAGCCGCTCGTACAGGGCAGCCTTCTGCCTGACCAGCCAGGTGGCCCGGTCGAGCTGCTCCTGGGTCAGCGCCTGAGTGTAGGCCCGGGCGTCCGGGATAAAATCCCGCTGCAGACGCTGGCGCTCCCCTTCAGCACCAAAGCGCACCCACCGCCACTCAACAGGGTCAAAAACCTCCCGCCAGGCCCGCCGGGCACTACCCACCAGGCGCATCGCCCCATGCTGCGCGATCAGCCCCATGCGCGGGGGTAGATCAGCCTCCCGCTGCTCCGCGGCCGCCTGGAGCAGCTCCTTGACCGTCGGCTCTGGGGGGCGTCTCTCCAAAAGCTGCCTGATCGCTCCCACTTCCTGGTGCAGGCGGGACTCCGCCTCGGCTGAGCCCCAGTGGGCCCGCGCCTCCTCAACAACCTCCCGCAATGCCGCCAGCCGCTTGGCCAGGTCCTCCAGCCTCAGATGCACCCCGCGCGGAAGCCTCCGCGTCTCCAGGGCTCGCTTCACCCGGGCGCTCAGGTCTGAGGCTTTCGCCCACCACTCGCCGTCCACCGTGGGGCTTTCACCCAGGAACTCCTCCATCTCCCGCACCAGCGGATGCTGGGAGGGGTCCACCACCTGCGTGTCCTGTGTCACCGCCTCCGGTGCGGATGGTCCGCCACCCGGCACTCCTTCGGGGGCGGCAAAGTGGCGTGGGCCGACGGCTTCGCGCACCGCGCCGGGCCCACCGAAGCCCAGGCCGGTGATGGCCCCCACGGCCACCTGCTGGAGCATCTCCGGATCGAGCCGTATCTCCTCGCCCAGGCTCCGCCGCTGGATGACCTCCTGAATCCCCTCTTCGGCCCCCTCCATCGCCGCCTGGCCGAGGAGATGGGCCGCCCCCAGGCCCACATTCCCCAGTCCATGCCCCAGCGCCCGGCCCGCCGCCCGCCGCAGCGGCTCCGGCAGCCGGGCGAAGGCCAGCAGCCACTCGGCGGCATCCAGCCCAGAGAGGGCCATGTTCTCCCGGAAGGTCTGCCAGCCCGCCGCCCGCGCCTCCTCCGGGCTCCGCCCCTCGGCCTGCGCCCGGTCGAAGGTCTGCCCCGCCTCCAGCAGGCTCTCCGCCACCCGGCTGGCCACGGCCGCTGTCCCCGCCGAGGCCAGAAGGCCTCCCAGCGCCCCCAGACCGACCGCGCCCGCCGCCGCGCTCCCGAAAAGCCCCGCCGCCAGCCCGATGGGCACAAGCGTCAGCGTCATCGGCAGCGACCGCACCACCACCCGCCGGTAGAACTCCGGGTCGAGGAGATCAACTCCTTCATAGGGCTCGACCGCCGCCTCCCGCTGCATGGCCTGCCCGGCCCTCTCCAGCGGCTGCGCCGCCTCCTCCTGGCCCAGGAACCGCGCCGCCCCGGCCAGGCCGGTGAGCACATCGCCCACCCCGGCCCCCAGCGGCCGGACCAGCGTCTGCTCCAGCGTCTTCGCCACCGGCACCCCAGCCGCCTCCAGCGCCTGGAGCGGAGGAAGAAGGCCCGTGACCGTTCGGGCGATCTGGCCCATGGTGTCCGGGGAGGGCGGGAAGGGAGACGGGAAGGTCGGCAGCGCGGGCAGCTGCACCCGTGGGGGTTCAGGTGGCGGGGGAGGCTGGAGGCCGGGCGGTGGGGGAACCGCCGGGCCGGGGAAGGTCGGCGCCGGGAAGACGGGGAGGGTGGCCGGCGGGACCCGCGGGACCGCAGGCTCCTGGAGCGACCGGGTGAAGGCATCGAACTCCCGGAGATCGTCCTGGGTTTTCTCCTCTTCCGGGAGAATCGTCGGGAACTCAGGCATCCGGCTCCTCCACGATGCGGTAGCTGCAGACCTCGGCGACCACGGCGAGATCATCGGTGGGCTGCGGCCAGCGCTCACAGACCACCGGTCGCTCCGGCTTCCCGTAGAGACCGCAGCGGCCGTCCTCCTGAAGGTGCGGGCAGGTGGAGCGGAAGTACACCACCGGCACCCCGCTGTAGAGACCCCGCCAGGCCCCCTGATGCGTTATCCCCACCAGGTGCCGGCCCACCCGGCAGCCGCGCACCTCCAGAAAATACCGGAACTCCGGGCTTTTGACGGTGAGAGGCAGAACCCCCTTCCGCCACAGGCTCTCCGGCCAGTCCGCCGGCAGCGGCAGCGCCAGAAACCGACAGCAGGCCCCACAGGCCGTGCACTGCCCCACCACCCGCCGCATTACCGCACCACCCCCAGCGTCGGCGCCCGGAACTGCGGCAGCGTCCGCTGGATCGTCTCCAGCACATCATTCGGGCTCCAGCCCGCCGCCTCATAGGCCGACAGGAAAAACTCCTGCGTGTCCTTCGGCATCTTCAACCACTCGCGGGCGACGATCTGGTTTGGGGCCGGGAGATTCTGAAGATAGGTCCCGGTCGGTGGAGCCTGACCGGCCGCCCGCTGCCCTCCCGGCATCCCCAGCGCCACCATCTGCCCCTCGCCCGCCGTCCGGGGCAGCGCCGGTGGCTGAGGCTTCTGGGTCGCCGGCGGCCGCCCCAGCAGCTGCATGAGGCCCCCGAAACTCTGCGGCATCACCCCGGCCCACAGCCGCCCCGCCGGCCAGGACACACCGCCGACTGGCTGGACCCGGAAGACCATCGGCTCCGCCGCCATGCCCACCGGCTGCGCGGTGAAAGCGGCCGCGCCCGGCATCCCACCCGGCGGCGCCGGCGGGGTGGGCGGGGTGAGCGTCGCCCCAGAGAGAATCCCCTGGAGCCACTGGTTCTGGAGCTCCGGGCCGGCCCGGCCGCCCGTCTGCTGCACATAGGCAGAGCCCAGCTGATACATCTGCTGGCCGACGGTGGCCGGCAGGCCGGTGAAGGAGGCAAATGCCTGGGCCCACTCGTCGGCGGTCGGTCGGCGGCCCTGGGTCTGGCGGAACTGGTCGTACCACTGGACCATCCGGTCGTACCAGTCCTGTGGGACCTGGGGGCCGCCGATCTTGCCCATGGCGTACTGGGCGAAGGTCTGAACCGGGCCGGGAACGCCGCCCATGACACCGGGGAAGACCTGGCCCAGGGGGAGATTCACCCCCTCCAGGGGCGACTGATAGCCGTAGAGGGCGGCCCGTCCCTCATTCATCAGGCCCGGCAGGCTCTGGAGAAACTGGTCGATGGCCGACTGCCCCGGCGTCCCGGTGGCACGCAGGTCCTCGACCAGTGTCTGGAGCGTGGCCGCCTGTGGGGCGGCCTGGGGGGCCTGAAACGCGGGCAGGGTATACTTGCCCGCCAGCGCATCCAGCGCCCGGCTCACGCCCAGCTCATTGAGACCGTGCATCACCGCCTGCTGCTGGAAGGCGTTGCGCGGACCTCGCAGCGAGGCGATGAGCTGGCCGACGCCCAGCGCCTCCTGGGTGGCCGCCTGCGCTCCCTGGAGTCCCAGCTGCCCCTGTGTCCGCAGGAGATCGAGGAGCTGGGCGGTGAGATTCTGCCGCTCCTGGGCCATGGAGCGGGCCAGATCGATCATCTGCCGCCCATACTCCGTCCCGGCCTGAATCTGCGTCCGCACCCAGTCCTGCGCCTGCCGAGCAGCCTCCTGAGCGGCCTGCATCGCCAGCCGCTCCTTTTCCGTCTCGGCCAGCGGGATATCCACCAGCTCCAGCTTCCTGTTCAGATACGCCTGATAGGCAGCCTGCTGGGCGATCTGGGCCTGAACCTGGATGATCGCCTGGTTGATGAATTCCCCCTCGATCTCCTCGCCGCCCTGCCCGGTCGCGCGGTTGAATGCCTGCTCAGCCTCGCTCTGGGAGGCGAAGGTGCCGATGTTCCGGCCACCCACGTAGACCACAAAGCCGCCACCGGGGGCGGGGGCCACAAAGTTCTGGGGATCAAAGGAGACCGCCATCGTCCTCCTCCGTCAGCCCGAAGGCGGCCCGCGCCGTCTTCAGGAAGTTTTCGGGGCCGACCCGCTGGAGCAGCGCCTGCCGGAAGGCGGGGTCGGTCCAGTTCCTGCGCACATAGGCCAGGTATTCCTCCCGGCTCAGACGCACCGCGCCGGGCGGGACGCCGGGGAAGAGGGCTTTCGCCACCCGACCGGCATCGTCGAACATCTCCTCCACAACCTTGCGGGCGACTTCCGCGGCCATATCCCTGCGCATCCTAACCTCCCAGCTCCTGGATGCCGGCCGCCGCTGCCTGCTGCGGCACCACCGCGCCGGGGCCGATGCCGCCGGGGTTGGGTCGGACGGGGACGGCTCCGGCACCACCGGGGGCCATCGCCTGGGCGGCCATATCCGGGACCAGTTCGTTGCCCATCGCGGGCGGAACACCGGGCAGCTGGCCGGTCTGGGCGACCTGCTGGGCTTCCTGGGCTTTCTGGAGGAGATCGCCGCGGCCGATCTCCTGGAGAACCATCTGCTCCAGAAGCTGCTGGTACCATGGAGACTGGCGCAGCTTCTCCACCGTCTTCTGGATGCGCACCTCATCGGGGTTGTCGCCCATCGCCTCGATGGCCTGGTCGAGGGAGGCGGTGCCGGCCTGGAGGCGTTCGTGCCAGTAGCGGGCCTCGATGATCTTGGCCGTGGGACGCTCCGGGTCGAGATGCCAGCGGAAGGCCACATTCTCCTCCAGGTCCTCCGGCCCCAGACCCAGCCAGCCCGACCGCTCGCCAGTGGCGTAGACCCAGACCGTTTCCCGCACCTTGGTGCGCACCAGGTGCCAGAGGAAGCGCGTGACCTCCTCCAGGTGGCGCTCCACCGACTGGGCCAGAGGGTCGAAGCGCGTCTTGGCCTCGGCCAGCACCTGGTTGATGGCGAAGCCCGCGCCCTCCAGGCCCCCACCGATCTCGGCGCGCACCCGGGGCGTGGCCAGCCGTTCGATGGCCTCCCGGACCATCGCGATCTCCTCGCGCAGGACAGCCGCCACCTGGGGGAACTGGATGGCCCCCAGCTTCTCGCCGGGCCGGCCGATGATGATCTCGCCGGGTCGCCAGGTCTCGCGCTCGACGGGACGACCATCGCTGCCCAGGAGCGGGGCGGCCGTATCCGGGAGCTCGCGGAAGAGCGGCGTGAGGGCGTCTCTGGCTGCGATCTGGGCGTGAACGGTCATGAGATAGGCCAGGTACTCCACCAGCCAGCGTTTGGTTTCGCTGATCGACCAGCCGACCTTGCGGTTCCGCCACCAGTTGGCCCAGAGGCCGGGGGCGAAGAAGTACGGGACGCGGCCGTAGCCGTGCTGCCACTGTTTGACGATGGCCCCTTTGCCGCCACCGGGCACCAGGACGGCGTAGGTGACCCAGGTCTCGTCCCAGTGTTCCAGGAAGGTCACGGTCCGGCCGACCCGGCCGACGACCTCGTTGAGGGGCTGGCCGAGCTCTTCGCTCACGATCTCCCCGTTCTTCGCCAGGCCCAGGCGGTACTGGCGGAAGGTGGAGAGGAGAGGGCGCTCCTGGACCTCCAGGACCTCGGTGAGCCGTCCACCGCTCCAGACGGGGTAGACGGTGCGCACATCGACATGGACCCAGACGAAGGGGGGACCCGCGCGCTTTTTCTCCTCCTCGACCGCCTGGGTGAAGGCCCGAAGAGCCGTCTCCTCGTCCTCGGTGCCGAAGTCTGGGAGCTTCAGGCTGTAGCGGGCGTCCCAGGTATCGGGGGTGAAGAGGAGCTTCGTCCAGCCACCGCCGTCGCCGACCACCGCATCCACCAGGGCGGTGAAGGTGGGGACCGTGCCGGGGCGGCTTCCGGCCACGCGCAGGACCTCTTCGGTCCACCTCTCGCGGAGGGTGGCGTTGCGCTGGGCGGTATCGCCCGGGCGGGCGGGGATGACCTGGAGTTTCGGGGGGTTGACCGAGAGCATCGCTGCCACGCGCTGGATTTCGTCGGCGATGGTGGAGTCGCGCACCTCGACATCGACGATGCGGTACTCGTCGGGGAGGGGGACCCGGCGGGTGAGGGTGCGCAGCTCGCGCAACCGGTCGATCTGTGTATCCTGATCGGCGTAGAGCGCCTGGAGTTCGGTTTTCAGGGCCTCGATGTAGTCGAGGCTGGGCGGCAGCGCCTTTTTGCGAGCCATCAGCGTCTCACCACCACCACGTCAGTGTCGGGCGACCACCAGGCGTCCATCTCCGGGCGGGCCGGGTGGCCCAGGCGGTAGCGCTGCCGGGTGCGTCGGCGGTGCAGCGCCACCGGCACCTTCTCCACCGCCAGCTGGACCGCGCCGGCCAGGGCGTCCACCTGGTCGTCGTGCGCCCCCTTGGGGAAGCGCAGAAGCTCGGTGAGAAAATCGCCCCACCAGGGAGCGGCCTTATCGGCGAAGAGAAACCCGTGCTGGGCCCGGCTGGCCGCGAGCAGGGCCCGGGTGACCTTGTCCCGGCTCACCGGCACCGGGAGGACCGCCGCCGGGTGGGTGAGGCGGAAGGTGAGGAGGCGGACGATATCGCGGACGGCGGCCTGTTTGTAGGCGCCTTCCTCGACGCCGACCAGGTCGGGGCGGGTGTCCTCGATGTGGCGGGCCATGAGATCGACCAGGCCCTCGGCCTCGATGCGCTGGCGCAGGACATGGAGGATGTACAGGCGCTGATCGCCGTCGATGCCGAGCGTCACGGCGACGGTGAAATCGGCCCCGGTGCGCTGGCTGTAGGCCAGGTCCCAGTACTGGACCTTGCGGACGATGCGGTCGGCGACATCGGGCGGGTTCTGGCCGAACCATTCGGCGCGGAAGTAGGCACCTTCACGGGGGACGGGCCGCTGCTGGAGCTGGCCGGCAGTACCGAAGGGGCCGAGATCGATCTCCAGGCGTTTGATCTCCTCCTCACCGAAGCGCTCCGGCCAGAGAAGTTCGCCGTCCTGGGTCCGGGGATCGGAGCCATAGGGGCACTCATGATGGGGTTGGATTTCCACCTGGCCCGGCATGACCGTGACCTTCGGCTCGTAGCGGGCCGGGAGACAGAGGTGGTGCCAGCCGCCGCGCTCCAGGAGATGGCCGGTGAGATCGCGTTCGTGCACCCGCTGCATCACGATGACGCGCCCGCCCCTTTTCGGGTCGTTCAGGCGGGTGGACATGACCTCATCCCACCAGCGCAGGACCATCTCCCGCAGGGCCTCCGACTCGACCTCCTCGATGTTGTGGGGATCGTCCACGATGATGAAGTCGCCACCTTCACCGGTGACGGTGCCGCCGACCGAGGTGGCGATGCGGTAGCCACCGGCGGAGGTTTCAAAGCGGATTTTCTGGTTCTGGTCCTCGACCAGTTCGACCACATCGCCCCAGCGGCCCTGGTACCACTCCGAGGAGACCAGGCGGCGGCAGCGCACGCTGTCGCGGGTGGAGAGGTGGAGCGAATAGGAGGCGCAGAGGAAACGGGTGCCGGGCCGCTGGGTCCAGAGCCAGGCGGGCCAGAAGACGGCCACGGCCAGGGACTTCATGTGGCGTGGGGGGATGTTGATGAGAAGGTCACGGATGTCGCCACGGGCGACGGCCTCCAGGTGGTCGGCGATGCAGTCGATATGCCAGCCAGGGATGAAGGTGGTGTGGGGTTCGATCACCGACCAGGCGCGTTCGATAAACAGCCGGAAGCTGCGCCGGCAGCGTTCGGCCTCAACGGCTGTTTTGTCCAGGGAGTGCAGCAAAGCGCTCGGCAATACGCTCAATGGCGGCCAGCTCCTCGTCGGACAGATTCTGAAGCACCTGCCGGACCGTGATGCCGACCTGCACGGTCCGCTCATCCTCCCGGCGGAGGACGCCCAGGCCGGTCAGGATGAGTTTGGCGGCCTGAATACGGGCGGTCCAGTCAGGGATGCCGCCCTTCGTGGCCTCCAGCGCCTCGATGAGTGTGCGGGCGGCTTTCTCCAGCGCCTGAACCATCAGGTCCCGTGCGGCAGCCCGCGCCTCCTGGAAGAGCGTCTCATATTCCTCCCGGAACACCGGGTCACGCTCCTTCCAGGCGTCCACCTGGGAGGGTTTGACCCCGGAGGCCCAGGCGGCCCGGTAGTCGGTGGGCAGGACAGCGCGGGCGGCCAGGAACTTCGCCTGATTCAGCCGCTCTTCGCTCTGGTCGGGCACGAGTCCTCCAGCAAAAAGGCGGCCCCTTCAAGGGGCCGCCTCCGGCCTCGCTTTTATTCTAGATCATCCGGCCGGGAGTCTCCAGCACTCGGCAAGCCTGGTCCTCTCAATACCCATGGCTCGCTCGGCCATAATGGTCCTCTCACACTCCATGGCTCGCTCTGAGGCCGTGGTCCTCTCTGGCCTGATGACTCGCTCGCCTTGACTGGTTCTCTCCTACACTTTGGCTCGCTCAAGCACCCTGGTCCTCTCCTACGGACTGGCTCGCTCGGCCATCCCGGTCCTCTCGTGGAGCCTGGCTCACTCCGGGCGCCCGGTCCTCTCAACTCTCCTGGCTCGCTCTGAAACCTTGGTCCTCTCAGCACTCCTGGCTCGCTCTCGGGACGTGGTCCTCTCGGTTCCCGTGGCTCGCTCCATCAACGTGGTCCTCTCGATTCCCGTGGCTCGCTCCTGCTTCGTGGTCCTCTCGCCACCAATGGCTCGCTCTTGGGACATGGTCCTCTCGATCCCAATGGCTCGCTCTAGGGCATTGGTCCTCTCAACGCCGGTGGCTCACTCACCAGAGATGGTCCTCTCCTGGCCCACGGCTCGCTCCGCAATAATGGTCCTCTCGCCAACCATGGCTCGCTCTTGGGACCTGGTCCTCTCAATCCCACTGGCTCGCTCTTGAGTACTGGTCCTCTCAATCCTCATGGCTCGCTCAAAAAGTCTGGTCCTCTCTCCCATCTCGGCTCGCTCTCCGAGCACGGTCCTCTCCCCCGGCCTGGCTCGCTCTTTTTTGTTGGTCCTCTCAGGCCCCCTGGCTCGCTCTCGTCCCATGGTCCTCTTCATCCTGCTGGCTCGCTCTTGTGCGCTGGTCCTCTCGTGCACAGTGGCTCGCTCTCGGGGCATGGTCCTCTCCAGTGACGTGGCTCGCTCTCCGCCCAGGGTTCACTCGACGCACCGCGGCTCGCTCGAGCAGGATGGTCCTCTCGCCCAGCGTGGCTCTCCAAACCGCAACAGGCTGTTGCGGTTTGTTGCGGTTTTCCGGGATTTTTCCATCCCCGTCCATGGCTCGCTCTTCTGGAATGGTTCTCTCCCCATCAATGGCTCGCTCGGCCGTCATGGTGCTCTCCCGTGTTTTGGCTCGCTCACCCCAAGCGGTTCTCTCCACTCCTGTGGCTCGCTCTTCTCTATTGGTCCTCTCGCCCTACGTGGCTCGCTCTATCATCATGGTCCTCTCCGCCATAATGGCTCGCTCTTGGGACTTGGTCCTCTCACCCACGATGGCTCGCTCTCAAGCCTTGGTCCTCTCTCGTCCTTTGGCTCGCTCCATCGTCGTGGTCCTCTCTTGCCTTTTGGCTCGCTCTAGGGACTTGGTCCTCTCGGTTCCCGTGGCTCGCTCCATCAACGTGGTCCTCTCGGTTTTCATGGCTCGCTCCTGGGACCTGGTCCTCTCAATCCCACTGGCTCGCTCTTAGGCCTTGGTCCTCTCAACGGCCCTGGCTCGCTCATGAACGGTGGTTCTCTCCTGGCTCATGGCTCGCTCCTGCCTTGTGGTCCTCTCGAGGTTCATGGCTCACCCATGGCCAGCCTCTCCGCGCCCACACCGTCCGCCACCCAAGACGACGGGCGCAGGACTCCGAGCAGCACCACCTCCGACTGGCCCGGTAGGAGTCCGGCCACCAGACCTTCCCGCAGATGGGGCAGGTCCGGGGGCCCAACCACTTTGGAAGGGGAAGAGGGTAGCGAACCCCCTTGACCAGCCCCTCGCAGAGACGCGAGCAGTACTTCGCCCGCGCCCGCGCCTGCGAAACCGGCCTCCCACATCCGGGCCGGGCACAGAGACGCCACGATCGCCTTAAGGACAGCCCGTAGCAGCGCCGGGAACAGAAGCGCGCATTCGGCCGGGCACAGAATTGCCCACACACCTGACACCGCGGGCGGTGAACCACCACCGCCAGGTCCTCTTCCGTCCGCATCGGACGCATGCTCTCCGCAAGCAGCACCACCACCCGCCGCTGATCACGCTCCCTGGACCCCACCGCCCGGATGGCACGGGGAAGAAGCGAAAGAGCCACATCCCGGATGTCTAGCCCATCCCACTTCGCCACCAGCCCCGCCACCATTAACCAGACAGTCTGAACCACCTCGTCGGCCAGAACCGGGTCCCGCAGACGAGCCAGAGACCGCCGCCGCAGAATCGGCGTGACCTCGGTGTACAGCGCACCCCAGTCCACCATACCCCTCACCACCTCGTGCTGAGTGATAATAGAAAAACCTGCCCCACACAGTCAATCCCCTGCCTGTTAAACCGGCGTAAGAACCTTCCCCCACCAGACTGTGCCCCAAAAAACCGCAACACACTGTTGCGGTTTTTTCCGGCCACAAAAGGCAGGTTCTGTTTCAGAAAAAAACCGCAACAAAACCGCAACACACTGTTGCGGTTTTTTCCGGCGAGTTCCCCTGGATTTCTATTGATTAATTCTGGACAACTGCGCGGATTATGGCTTCAGCCCGGGATACACCTGCCATTCTGTTCTCTAAAAAACCGCAACAAAACCGCAACACCGGAACGCCTATTCCTCAGCCTTTAGCAGTCATAACCCCATATATCCTGACATTTTGCACGGAAAAAACCGCAACAGTTGTTGCGGTTTTTTCGCGGGGTTTTGTGCCCTTTTCACTTTGTGAACCTCACCAAACCCCACAGAAAATGCACAGAACTTCGGGCTCCCCCGAAAATCTGTTCCAGATAAAACCGCAACAGTTGTTGCGGTTTTGTTGCGGTTTTATGGGTTTTTAACATCCCCCTCCCCGGGGGGGTGGCTGGTGGGCAAGGATTTACCGTGTGTCGTGGGCATCCCAGGCGATATCGGATCGCATACACGGTCTGTTCTGAGGGGGAATATAGATCATGATCTCATGGGTATCATGACCATGATCCCCATGGGATCGGCCGACGGCTCTCTCCCATGGGCTCTGAAAACCGCAACACTGTTGCGGTTTTGTTGCGGTTTTCTGTTGCGGTTTCTCTCCCCCCCCACCCTCGTCAGCACCGGAAAACCGCAACACCGCGTTGCACTTTCCCCATACCCCCCCCACCAGGGGTTCCCTTTTCCCCCTTTCCCCAGAAAATTGATAGTCTGCCTGTCTGCTTTCCGAAAAACTGGCCAGGAATGGATGGGGGAGGGGAACCCGCGCGGGCCTGCCCGGCCTTCGGCCGGGAAACCCCCCGGGGGTCCTCCTTTTCGTGGCTCCGTCCGGGGCCACGGGCACGAGGGCCCCGTGCGGGCCCCGTGCGAGCCCCTGAGGGCCCTCATTTATATACGCTGCACAGGGGCTCTACGACAGGACGATAGTGCAGATAACTGCACTTATGCGCAGAACAGGCGTGGGCAGCGACGCACCTAGGACGGGCGGTGGCAGGTGCGGCGCGCTGGTGCTGGTGGTGGTGCTGGTGGTGCGTGGCAGGTGTAGCATTCTGACAGGCGAGGGCTTGCCTGTCCTCCCACACCCACCAAGCCACTCGCCTACCTGCCTGCCTGACAACCCTCTTAGCAGGCGAGCAGACAATAGTACTTTTTGGCTATTGATTGTCGTGCGCAATGGTGCTAGTGTAGTGCACGAAACCAACAGCAGGAGGGAGCGCGATGCGAAAAGTATTCTGGGAGATGGACGAAGAGGCCCTGGCCGCCCGCATTGAGGCGGCCCTGGCCGCCCGCCTCGAGGCATGGGCCTCGGCCGGCTATCCGATCTCGGCCGAGGCCCGGCGGGCGGCCGCGGCCGAGCGGGCCCGGCTGGCGGCCGAGTGGGCGGCGGCGGCCCGCGGAGGTCATAACCGTGATTGAAAAGACCATGTTCGGCGCCTTTCTTTTGGCTATCACCCTTGTCATCTTGTTGGGGATTCTCCCACCAGTAGCGGATCTGGGCCCTGGGGAGCTCTCCGCTCCCCAGGGCCCTTTTTAATCGCACCATCGTGGGATCAATGGCAGGAGAGAGGCACCATGACTCTTACTGTTGACAAGCTCTGCAAAGATCTTGAGGCGGTC
>ERZ511473.1494-NODE-1494-length-18747-cov-3.911784_pt1 | contig 18747 bp, 13 predicted proteins | sample MGYA00374947_ERZ511473 | MGnify/ENA primary metagenome ERZ511473 (study PRJEB26303, sample SAMN06343854) | sediment metagenome | isolation source: hot spring sediment | place: Canada: British Columbia | collected 2012-09-26 ... | reverse complement strand
GGCGAACCACGGGTCGGGAACCGGCAATCGCTGGGCACGCATGGCGCTCGAGAGAAACGCGAGATCCATCGGCTTCTCGGTGTACGCAATGTCTGGGTGGAAGCCGCGGAAGACCAGGTACACCGCGAATGCGGCAGCGGTCAGCCCCTCCAGAGCCAAGACGAGACGCCAGCGTCGTTTGAGGAATGGGACTGCCTGCGGGGAGGCGATCTCATAACCCCATCCGGCAAGCCCCACGACGGCGGCGGTAATACCGATACTCGTCTCGTTGTACGGAAGCTGGAACGTATCAGCAAGCCACCAGATCGGGACAATCGTGAGGAGCAAACCTGTGACGCGGAGCAACGACAACCCGCCGTCAGGCAAGACCCGGCAGGCGCGATACAAAGGCGGGTAGCCGATCCAGCCTAGGGCGGAGAGGATCGCGTACCAGATTGTGGCCTGAACGAACGCGTCGCCAGCACTCATCGTCGATCGGCTCGGCTTGCCGGCGGCAGGCTCGGGAACGGGATGACTTCATATATAACGGTCGACCCGGACTCGAATACGCGCCGTAGCAGAGTCCCCTCGAGCTGTTCGAATGCAGCGAGCCCGGCCTCGGAGGCATACGGCTCCGCTTGGGCCTGGGCGCCTGCGAACGGCCAGTTGATGCGCCACCGCCGCTCCACGTCACCGACGATGACGTAGCGCACGTTGTAGCGCCGGAGAATCCAGCGTTTGCGCTCGAGGTCCGTGGTCGAATACAGCTCCCGCACGTCTAGCAGCCGGCGGTCGATCTCGGGTGTCAGCCGTTGCTGGCGCTGGTGCCGATCCCACCCGAGGACCGCGGGCAAGCCGGTGGCTGAGGAGATCCGGGAACCGTTCCCCCGGTAGGGGCCGATGCTCGCCTCGACGATCACTGCGTGACCGGTCGCGTGATCGCGCAGCCACTGGATCGCGTAGTAGTCACCAGTGAATGTGATCGGCTCGCCGAGCGCATTCGTAATCGAGGCCCCGCGCATCCAGGAGTATCCGTCGAGACTAACGGCAGCCGGTGTGGTCGGCATGCGCTGGGCGAGGCGCTGGGGCGTGCCCAGAACTGGATAGACAAGCCCCGCCGCGAGGAGCGCCAGGCTGACGCCGAGCAACGCATACGGCACGAGCCTGGCACTGGCGGCGCGAAGCCCTGCGGACGACGGTCTGAATGACGCGGCTCTTCGCGAGATGATCCCCAGAGTTACCTGGGCTTGCTCGCTGGTAGCTCGCCACAGTGAACTCACCAGCCAGGTGGTCACTGCTCCAGCGGCGACGGCGAAGAGCAACCAGGCCTCGAGGTAGAACTTGAAGACAGTATTCATCCGTTCCCAGGGGGATCGGAAAAGATCGTCCACAATCAGCACCAGATCGACAGCGAAGGTAATCCAGAGCCCGACCGCGACAGAGAGCGTGACGAAGGCGAGCGCTGGTCTCTGTCTCACACGGAGTATGGCGATCGAGAGCAAGAGACACGGGAGGAGCGTAATGCCGGCGGTAGGGCGCAAGGTGACCAGCAAGCCGGCAGTTGCGTTCAAGAGGAACACACTGCTGAGAAGCTCTGGGTGACCCGAGTCCCCACCCAGAAGCCCCAACGCCACGAAGGGAGCAAGCGTGCTCAGGAGCAACAGGGTGATGAGCGTGGACCATTCGAACTCCACATGGATTCCGAAGAGACGCCCGAATGCGAGAGCGCCGAGGCAGTAGCCCGCGAGGGATGCGCTGGCACCGAAGAGAGCCGCGCGGGCGCCACCCGTCTGCCAGGTGGAACCGTCACGTACCAGCCACCAGACGACAGCCGCGGCCAGCAAGCCGAGCAAGATGCCGAACTGCGTCAGATACTCATCAGTGGCCGTGCCGTTCGACGTCGGAGCGATGCCCCCGACGACCGCGACGAACCGGGTGAAGTAGGGGGCGAAGAGGAGCCAGCACCCGCCGAGCAATCCTGCTGCCACCAGAGGGGCGGTCGCAAACTCCCGCACCGAGGGCTTCTCCAGCGTCAAGAGGGGCCCGACAGCGAAGGCCGCGAGAAGCAGAGCTGCCAATGGAATGTCCCAGGCATTCGTCACCGCGATTGAACCCGCGACGAGAACGCCCATCCCGACAAGCAGCACGCTCCCGGTATGCGGCGAAATCTGGGCGCTTAGCCAGCGGCTGAAGACCAGCGCAAGGAGCAAGACGAGAAGCGGCTGCGCGACGGCATGGGGATGAAGATCTGCCCAGAGAAAGGTAAAGAAGGGAAACTCCGTGATCGCATTGGTCACCACGCGAGAGCTTTGCCAGAAGTCGATACTCCAGGTGCCTCGGGAGAGTGCCTGGCGCAGCGCGTCCAGGTTTCCGGTGAAGACGCCGAGCAAAACAGTCATAGCTCCGGAGGCGAGTATCGAAGCGCGCCTTGCGTGCACATGCGGAAGAAGGTGGCGGGAGATCGCTGAACCGACACTGAAAAGCGCGCTAGCGAACATCCCGGCAAGCGTCGCGATAGCGAGCTGGAACCCGATAGCAGGATCGACGCCAGTGAGCTTCCAGAGGAGGGCAACCAGATAGAAGCCATAGTAGTAGTAGTTCATGGAGCCGTCAGCAAACCACGGGTCGTAGGGTGGAAAGGTCGAGCTGCGGGCGATGGCGTTGATGTAGGCGAGCTCCATGGGTTTCTCGCCGCCGAAGAATGGGTGCCACAGGTCCGGGTTGAGCCACCTGAAGGCCAGGAATACGAAAAACGCTGACCAAAAGGCTGCCTCGCTGGCGAGGATCATGGGTCCACGGCGTCCCAGCGCGGCCAGGAGTTCACCAGGAGGCAGGCGCGCGCTCACTGCCGCGGCCACCGCCACCATCGCGGTTGGCACGAGCAGCCAGGGCATCGTGAACGGCATCAGATCTAGGCTCACCAGTAACCAGGTGAGATAGCCGACGACGACCAAACCGAGGAGACGAGCGAAGCCGACGCCAGCATCGGGAAACGCGGGAAGGAGGATCGGTACCAGGGGCAAGACGCAGGCGCCGAGTACCGAGACCAGCACCAGCCACCAGATGACGGCCACCGGTTCGGAAGCCGTGAGCGGCTGCGACCAACCCAGATCGCTTGCAGCCGGGAGCGACGAGACAGGGCGACCCAGCAGCGTCTTGTACTCGGGAGGCTCGTCCCGACCAGGCGAGAAGGGCTGCGCGAGTGCCCATGCGAATCGCTCGCGCAGGTCCGACCGTGAGAGTTGCTGCACCTTTCGGTAAATACGCACCCGGGGGTGGTCGTACACTGTGAAGCTCTCGTCTGCGTGCAAGTCGTCGAGAGCGAGCGGGCCGACGTGAGGAATGGAACGAGCCTCGTATACCAGTTGAAATCCAAGTTGCCCGCTCTCGAGCAGCCGGTAGTATTCCGCGGTCACCGGATAGCGCCATGGAAGTCGAGGGATCGATCCTGCGAGACGATCACTCGACAGCACGATGTAGTCGACCTGGTCGAGCGTCTGCGCAATGTACTCGAATGCCTCCTCGTTCGGCCGCACATCGTAGAGAGTCATGGTCACGCGTTGGAACATCTCATCCGATCCCGGCGTATCGCGCAGGTTCAGCGGGAGGGCATCATCCCAGTGCTCAACGCCGATGACGGATCCAGCCGGTATGTGCTCGAGCATCCAGCGGGAGGCAGCAATGCGCGGATGAGGTTGCCAGTATATCGACATAAAAGCTAGAGCCCACAGGGCAGTCAGGAGGACCACGCCGCCAGCCGTAGGCGCCGCGAGACGCCGGCGAGTTCGCGAGCGCTCTAGGCTGATCCACGACCCGAGCACGGAGCTGGCCAAGATGACGAGCGGTGGCGTGATCGGAAGCAGATAGCGAAGGTACTTCGTGTCCGATCCGGCAATGCTCGCGCTGTATGCGGCGATCCAGCTCAGCAGGATAAGATCGGCCACACCACGGCCGTGCCACCAGCGGCGAACAGCGACCAAGAGCGCGATAAGACACGCGATGCCGAGCCCGGGTCCCAGCCCCCACCTGATGAGCTGCTCGACCTGATAGATGCCAGGAGTTGTCGCGACGTACTGCAGGGTGTAGGGCACATCGACCTGCCCGGTAGCGATCTGCCACTGGAGGAGAATGTCGGCGAGGTAGGCGCGAGGCGCCAGGAGCGTATAGGGTTCGAACAAAGCAAAGACCGGAAACGCCGCGACGCCGAACGCGCTGAGCAGGCGAACTAAGTGATGCAGTGGTACCTGCCTCCGCGCTGACCAGGCCGGTCGCCCGATGACGAGCAGCACCGGCAAGGCGAGCAGCGCGATACTGGCCTTGGTCGCGAGTGCCGCTCCGAAGCTAGCACCGGCCAGCACTGCCCAGCGTGCCCGCGAGTCCTCAGCGAGCCGGAGAGCACAGAGGAGAGTCGCCATCGTGAAGAAGGTCGTCCAGGGATCGACGACGAAGAAATGTGCCTGCTGGATCATGATGACACTGAGGGCCAGGAAGAGTCCCGCGAGGAGGGCGGCTGCTCGTCCGAATGCTCGGCGAGCAAAGAGCATCGCCAGAAAGACCGTAGCGACATCGACGAGGGCTGTCAGGAAACGTCCCACGTATGCAACACGGGCATAGGGCCACAAGGAGGGATCGGACCATCGATCCCCGATCCAGGTTGCGAACTTCACCAGGTAGAGAGGGAGCGTGCCGTAGGCAAACGGCTGAGGGTGCCCATCGGGGCCGGTCGCACGTGGATTGAGCGGGCTGCGTGTTGCATCGATCGCCGTGGATAGATCCTGCGGCCAGTGAATGCGATCGACTGCGACGATGGTGAGATAGCGCTCGTCCGGGTGGAGAAGATGTCCCCGATCCCAGTCTATGCCGATGAGGCGCAGCGCGAGCGCAAGGAAAACAATGCCCAGGGTCAGGAGCGGGTAGAGGCGGAACGGTCGTCGCCTGTCGTCCATTGCGATTTCTTTCACCGGGTCCTCGGTGGGCCGCGGCAACCTCTGGTCTCCTCGACGCGGCGCTCCGACACTCGATTGTACGTTGATCGGCCCCGTATGGCCGCTCTATACTGAGCCTCGACCCGAGGTCGGGACCATCCGGGGGCAGTGATGCAGAAAACGCTCAAGGTTATCGTCGGTGGCGAGGGGAACGTCGGCAAGACGTCGCTCGTTCGACGATACGCGCGGGGAAAGTTCAGCCAGGCGCGGCAGGTTACCCTTGGTATCGATATCACGACACAGGAGTTCCGAATCGACGATTCGCCGGTGAAGCTCGCCATCTGGGATATCGAGGGCCAGAGCGGGAACCGGCCAGTCTTCTACCTCGGAGCGCAGGCTGCCATGCTCGTGTACGACGTGACGAACGTCCAGACCCTGGAGAGGCTGATCGAGTGGTGTCGCCGCTGCCGTGAATATGCCCCCGATGCCGGCTTGTTGATCGTCGGGAACAAGGCTGACCTGGTCCCGACCTTCCCGCTGTTCTGGGGCCGCGTCTTTGCCCGGCTAGTACAGGCCCCACATGCCGTGGTGTCGGCGAAGACGGGACACAACGTGCGAAGCGCGTTCGAGTTTCTGGCAACGACCGCCGTCCGGCGAGCGACCCGCCAGCCAGCGTAGCCGATGGTTATCACGATCGTCTTCTTCGGAACTTCCGAGTTTGCAGTGCCGATTCTTCAGTCACTGGCGAGCGATTCCAGGTTTACGGTGAGCCTCGTCGTGACACAGCCGGATCGGCCTGCGGGTCGCGGGCAGCGGCTGATGCCGCCACCGGTGAAAAAGACAGCACAAGAGATGGGGTTGCCGGTCTTCCAGCCAGAGTCACTGCGCGCACCTGGCAGTCGAGAACGGCTGGAGCAGGTAGTGGCGGACATATACGTCGTAGCCGCCTACGGTGAGATCCTGCCCAAGTCCATATTGCGGCTGCCGCTCCGCGGCGCAGTGAACGTTCATCCTTCGTTGCTACCGCGCTATCGTGGCGCGTCCCCGGTGCAGGCCGCCATATTGAACGGTGACGAGGAAACGGGGATCACCATTATCGAGATGACCGCGCGGATGGATGCAGGGCCGATCCTGGCTCAGATCCGTGTGCCGATCGCACCGCGAGAGACTGCCGGAGAACTACTGGCGCGGCTGGCGGTCCTAGCGTCTCAGACGCTGCCAGATCTGGTGGAACGGTACGCGCGAGGGGACATTGTCCCGATTCCGCAGGATGAGACCCAGGCGAGCTATACCCGACCCTTGACGAAGGAAGACGCACGCATCGACTGGAGCAAGCCGGGCGAAGAGATCGAGCGGTTGGTGAGGGCGATGCAGCCGTGGCCCCGGGCGTGGACGATGGTGGACGGGCGGCGATTGATCGTCACATCGCTCGACATATCCCATGGTGATTACATCCTAGCCCCAGGACAAATACACGTCGACCAGGACCGCCTGCTCGTCGGAACAGGAAGCGTGCCTGTCATCCTCCAGGAGGTGGTCCCAGAGGGACGCAAATCGCTGTCTGCAATCGACTGGTGGCGTGGGGCACGCTTGACCCCGGACGCGCGCTTCACCTAGTGACGGGGGATCTCGTCGTAATGACTGCCGGTAAGACTCCGGGCAGACCTGACCTCGATCAACTGCGCGCACTGCAGCGCGAGCTCGCGGCCCAGGTGATCGAGCGGCCACTGACGCACGAACCACAGGTCGTTGCCGGCGCGGACGTGCATATCGCTGGAGGCGAGGCAGTCGCTGTGGCCGTAGCCACTGACGCAGACGGGCTCATGGTACGTGAGGTGCGAGAGCTCTGGCGTCTCGTCGACTTTCCCTACATCCCGGGCTTTCTCTCTTTCCGGGAGGCTCCAGCTATCGTCGACGCCGTGAACTCCCTCGAGGCGATGCCTAATCTTCTTTTTGTTGATGGGCAGGGCAGGGCGCACCCGAGGCGATTCGGCCTGGCGTGCCATGTCGGGGTTATGCTCGGCATCCCAACCATCGGCGTCGCAAAGTCGAAGCTCGTTGGTCGATACGCGGAACCGGGACGAGAACGCGGATCGACAGCGCCGCTCGTGGACGGTACTGAAACGATCGGGATGGTCGTTCGTACCAAGACAGGCGCACCGCCGGTCTTCGTCTCTGTGGGAAACCTGATCACGCTCGAGGAAGCTGTCGTATGGACACTGCGTTTGTCGCGCGATCGGATTCCGGACCCGACGCTGCGCGCGCACCAGCAGGCCCAGCGCGCGCTCGCGACCCGGCGCGCGAGGGAGTCCTGACCATGCGTCACGGCGCCGCTCGGCTTGCGTACGACTCACAGGCAGCAGCTCTTCCGTGCGACTGGACCACACGGGAAGCCGTCACGGCCAGGCCAGCGCGAGATCCTTGCCCCCAGTCGAAGGTCGATTTCTTGCGCATAAGTGCGCTTATGCGCAATGATCTACGCCATACCCGGCTGGCCCATCTCGCGCCTCGCGGAATGAGCTGGGCGCCATCGCTCGACCTCAGGATCAGGTTGCTCCTTCGAGACGCTGCTCGGCCTGCGCACTGTCGAACGTCTCTGGCGATCTCGTTCTCGATCGCTGGGTCGAGCCGTGTGGCCTGCGTACGCTCCGGACACATCTTATGTGCCCGCTCGGCGGGGTCATCCCCCGGACGGCTACCCTAGGCCACCTCAACGCATCGTTGGCCGCTGCCGCTACGCAGGCGCTCCGAGACGCAACCTGCCCGGTTATACTACGCCACGGCTGAATTGGATACGTTCGAGTGGTTTACCGAGCAGGAGCTGAAACGGTGGCAGTCGAGACAAAACGCCAGGTGACTGGCGGAGTAGCCCTGGTGAAGGCCCTCGAGGCTCAGGGCGTCCGGTACGTCTTCGGTATTCCAGGTGTGCACACGTTAGAGATCTATGACGCGCTCTACGACAGCGACCAGCTCTCCACTGTCCTACCTCGGCACGAGCAGGGCGCCGGGTTCATGGCCGATGGATATCACCGCGCCTCCGGCCTTCCAGGCGTCGCCCTCACCGTTACCGGCCCTGGCGTGACGAACATCGCGACCCCGTTGGCCCAGGCGTTCGCTGATAGCTCCCGCGTCCTCCTGATTGCCACCAACCTCGAGCGGCGCTATCTCGGCAAACTCGAGGGGAATCTCCACGAGATGACCGACCAGACGGCTGTCGTCCGGCCTCTGGTCAAGTGGTCGTATCGAGTTGAGAGCGCGGACGACATCGTCCCCGCGGTCACCGAAGCCTTCGAGCACCTCTATACAGGCAGACCACGACCTGTTTATGTCGAGATCCCCCTCGATGTGCTCGAAGAGGAGACGACGTTTGAACCGCTGGATCCTGTGAAGCCTCAGCCCGTTCCCCCTGCGCCTCACTTGGTCAGCCAGGCTGCCGAACTGCTCCGACAGGCCAACCGGGTCTTCATCCTCGCGGGCGGTGGCGCAGCCACTGAAGAGACGGCTCCGCTCTTGAGAGAACTAGCTGAGGAACTGGGTGCGCCAGTCTGTACTTCCCTGACCGGTAAGGGCGCGATCCCGGAAGACCACCCCTACGCGACCGGCGCCTTTGGATACCGATGGTCTCCCGACAACCCAATCGCCTCCCTCATGGCAGCCTCGGATCTGACGATCGCGATCGGGACAGGGCTCGGCATCCGCACGACGGCACAGGGAACGATGCCGTTACCGACTCCTCTTATCCATATCGATATCGACCCGGACGAAATCGGCAAGCGCTACCCGGCTGCCGTGGGCATCGCCGCCGATGCCGCCCTCACCCTGCGCGCGCTCATCGAGCAGGTGCGCGCCGGAGCGCGCCCGGCCGACCGCTGGCCTGTCGAAGAGGTACAGGCAGTGCGCCGGCGGGTACTTGAACCCGTCGATGAGCGCACCGAGCGTTACCTCCCCTATCTTCGAGCCCTGCGCGAAGCGCTGCCGCGCGATGCCATCATCGTGAACGACATGACGATGATGTGCTACGAGGGAGTACGTTACCTTCCGGTCTACGAGCCCCGAACGTATCTCTTCCCGCGTGGATTCGGCACGCTCGGGTCATCGCTGCCCACGGCGATCGGCGCAAAGCTTGCTCGGCCAGACAGAGCCGTGGTCTCGCTCAACGGTGACGGTGGCTTCCAGTTCACGATGGAGGAACTCGGTGCTCTCGCACACTACCGGTTACCGGTCACCGTTGTGATCTTCAACGACAGTACTCACACCGCCGTCAAAGTGGCGATGCGGCGCAGCCACCCAGGCCGCTATCTCGACGTAGATCTGGTGAATCCCGATTTCGTCAAGATTGCTGAGGCCTACCGGATACTGGCTCAACAGGCGGGCTCGCCGGACCAGCTTGCGGAGTTGCTGAACCACGCGGTGCACGGCGATGGCCCAATGCTTATCGATGTGCCGATCGCGCTCGAGCGATACTGAGCGAGGCCCAGCGTGGCGAGGGAGCGACTCGAGATCTTTCGTTTCCAACGCCTGGCAGACCTGGGTGTACCACACGGCATCACCCGGCGAGAGCCTTCGCTCCCGTCCGATGGGGATGTCAGCTTCGCGACTGCTGGCTCTCCCTCCGCGGTGAGACACAACCGACAACGCTGGTGGGCAGCGATGGGTCTGGATTGGCGGCGCACAGTATGCGGGCGACAGGTCCACGGTACCCGCGTGATGCTGGTCTCTGAGCGCGACGCCGGCCGCGGCGCCGACAGCCCGGCCACTGCCCTTCCAGCGACCGACGGTCTAGCCTCCAGCGATCCTGCGCTACCGATCGCGGTTCTCTGCGCCGACTGCGCGCCGGTGCTTCTCTACGACCCCGTCAACCGCGTCGCAGCGGCGGTTCATGCCGGCTGGCGAGGCACGGTGGCAGGTATCGCGATCGAGGCCGTCCGCTTGCTCGTCTCTGAGTTCGGTACTGATCCTGGGCAGCTCCGGGCAGGCATCGGCCCGGCGATCGGCCCCTGCTGTTACGAAGTCGGCGACGAGGTGATCGAAACCTGGATCGGTACGCAGCTCGATCGCGGGTTACGTGCAGTCATTCGCCACGATGGCCGGTGGCATTTCGACCTGTGGCGGGCGAACCTGTCGACACTCGAGGCGGCGGGGCTCATAGCATCCAATGTGGAGATCGCCGGTATCTGTACCCGATGCCGGAGCAGCGAGTGGTTCTCTCACCGAGCGACTCAGGCTGGCGAGAGCCGAGCTGGCCGCTTCGCCGCTGTGATCGCGGTGCCAGCCGGCTGAGGGTCAACGCTCTCTCGCCGGCTGGATGGAAGAGAGGACTGTCGGGTGCGGGTCGTATCACTGGGCAGTGGCAGCAGCGGCAACGCGCTTCTCATCCAGCACGGCGGCACGAGCCTGCTCCTCGATGCCGGTCTCTCGTGTCGTGACCTGCGCATTCGCCTCGCCTCGTTCGGCGTCGGTGACCATGACCTGACAGCGATCCTCATCTCCCACGAGCACCACGATCACATCCGCGGGCTGGCCCAGTTTCTCCACTACCAGTCCTGCCAGGTTCTCGCCACTGGGGGCACGCTGCATGCACTCGACCCGGGGCCAGGCTTTCCATGCGTGCGCCTCGTGCCCGGCAAGGCCTTCGAAGTCGGAACACTCGCCATCGTTCCGATCGCCGTCTCGCACGACGCGCTCGAGCCGGTCGGCTTCGTGTTGAGCGACGGCCTGGCAACGGCTGCCATCTTCACCGATCTGGGTACCGTTGACCGAGCTGTGTACGACGCGCTGAATGCCGCTCAGCTCGTTGTCCTAGAGGCCAACTATGACCGCGAACTGCTAGTGCGTGGTTCGTATCCCTGGCCCTTGAAGCGCCGGATCCTGAGCTCGCGGGGACACTTGAGCAACGATGAATGCGCAGCGACGCTCGCTCGGCTGGACTTGAGCCCCGTGCGAGAGATCTGGCTCGCTCATCTCTCTGCGGAAAACAATACGCCCCGGCATGCGCTCCACGCCGTTCAGACAGCCCTCGGTGGCAGCGATCACCGGCTGGCGATCCGCGCCCTGCCGCGACGTGGTGCGCCGGTGTCGTGGGATTCGTCCACAGCGGATAGCAAGGCCCGCCAGATCCGGCTGTTTTGAGGTCGCTCCATCTCAGGGTCCGGTCACTTCACCTCAGATGCCGAGGAGCGCGAGCTGGCTCAGTCCTAGCAAGACAGCTCCTTCCGAGAAGCTCGCACGGCTCGGCCCATAGACGGTAACCTGCCACAGCGGGATGAAGCGCTGCTGACGGTTACTCAGCTCGCGGATAAGCGATGCCCAGGGCAGCGCCGACTTGCCCCGCACCGTAAAGGGCCCGCACATCGCCTGCACATCGGTCTGCGCGTCGGGCGGTACCTCTGCCGCGACCTCTCCCCGCGCCACGATGAACAACACGTCGTCCTTACGCACTGCCACCTCTCGCGTTCTGACCGGTGGACTCCCTTCGAGATAGGGAAAGGCGACCCCGTTATGCACATAGAGGCAAGCCCCTGCAACCTCGAGGAAGTTGACCAGCGAAGGCTCGGACACGAAGATCTCACCGACAACGACGCTCTGGGGCAGGTAGAGATGTACCCCGACTTTCCGGCTGAGCTGGTCGGTCGAGGCCTGCACTCTTCGTGCCGATGGCGCTCTCATCTCAACCGTTTCGTTGAGGCCCTCCCTGGTTACTTCCTGCCCGCCCATCGCCTCCGATCTCCATCGTTGCCCTTGGAAGCCGACCGCGCGCCTGAAGCGCTTACTCGGCACGAATGCTGGCACGAAGCGCCCCGCGATGTCACGGACCTCACCGGTGCGTGGATGAGGAACCTGGCGAGGTGTCAAGTAGCGCCGGCGAAAGCTACCGAAGCCAGCCACCTGAACGGCCTCGCCGCGCCGCAGCGCTTCCTGGATGACCTCGATCATGGACTCGACGATTCGCGTCGTCTCCTCCACTGTCTGTCCGCTGTGCTGGGCCACTCTCGAAACGAGCTCGGCCTTCTTCATCGTATCCCCTTCTCGGCAGGACGATACACCGAGTCGGTCTCGTCCACCGGTTCGCCGGGGAGCCCTGGCGCGTCTTCGGGTGCTCTACCAGCATTCTGTCATGCGAGGCGTACGTGCGCAAGTATGGGGGCAAGATCCATGACCCGATGGCTAGTCCGCAGCCACTCCGCCTGCCGGTTGGAACTGCAACCGGTAGAGTCGCTGGTAGTGGCCATTCCTGGTCAGCAGATCTGCGTGCGTGCCCACCTCGACGACCCGTCCCTGGTGTAGCACCAGAATGCGCGACGCCTCGCGGACCGTAGAGAGGCGATGCGCGATGACGACGGCAGTGCGACCGGATAGCAATCGGCGGATCGCCTGCTGGACGAGAAGCTCTGTCTCGGTGTCGACATGCGCTGTCGCCTCGTCGAGGATGACGATACGGGGATCAGCCAATAGCACGCGGGCTATGGTGATCAACTGCCGCTGGCCCATCGAAAGCCGCACGCCCCGCTCGTGCACCGGCGTGTCGTACCCCTGCGGCAAGCGCGCGATCGTCTCATGGATGCCCACCGCCTTCGCGACCTCGATGATCTCGTGCTCGGTTGCCTCGGGCCGGCCATACGCGATGTTCTCACGCACGGTGCTGGCAAAGAGGAACGGGTCCTGAGGCACGATACCGATCTGCGAGCGAAGCGATGTGAGCGTCACCTCTCGAAGATCGTAGCCGTCAATGCGAATCGAGCCGGACCAGACATCGTAGTAGCGCGCGAGGAGAGCCGCCATAGTGCTCTTGCCTGCCCCGGTCTCCCCGACCAGCGCAACGGTCTCTCCAGGCTCGATGCGAAGGGTGATATCGTGAAGGACGGGCAACTGGTCATAACCGAACGTGACGTGGTCATAGACGATTTCACCGCGAACCGCCGGAAGCTCGATCGCGCCAGGGCGATCCTCGACTTCGGGGCGGACGTCCTGAAGCTCGAAGATACGCTCGGCTGCCGTCGTCGCGGCCTGCAGCGTATCGTAGCGCATGCTCAGTGTCCGGATCGGCTCGTAGAACCGCGACACATACGCAGCGAACGTGACCAACTCGCCGACTGTGAAGGCCTGCGTTCCCAGGAGCAGCCAGCCGCCGACGCCGATCAACAGCGCCGTGGTGGCCGCCTCCACGATTTGAACCGAGGGAAACAGAAGCGCGGAGAGACGGGCAGCACGCAGGCTCGCCCCCAGATACTCGCTATTGATCGCCTGGAAACGCCGGAGCTGCCGTTCTTCCTGGGAGAAGGCCTGGATCACCCGAATCCCGTTGATGCTCTCAGCCAGGTGACCGTTCAACCGGGCTACCGCGATCCGTGTAGCGCGGTACGCCTCGATCGCGTGCCGTCTCCACCAGAGCATTCCTGCGATCATGATCGGCATGGCTACGAAGCTGACCAGCGCGAGGCGCCAGTTAGTCAACAGCATGACGGTGACGATGCCGAGCAAGGTGAGCAGATCACTCAACACGCCGACGAGACCATCGCTGAACAGCTCATTGATGACGCTCACGTCGTTCTGAATCCGGGACATCACCGGGCCGATTCCCCGACGATCCAGGTAACGCAAGCTGACACGTTGCAGGTGCGCGAAGAGGCGCGAGCGTAGATCGAAGACAAGCCTTTGTCCCACTACCTGGGCGAGATAGAGCTGCCCAGCAGTGGTGACGAATCTGAGGACAATCAGGGCGAGGAGCGCCATCGCGAGCAGATCGAGAGCACTCCGTCCACCAACACCGAAGAGCGTTCGGCCGCTGCCGGGATTGACCAGATCGATCGCCACGCCGAAGAGATACGGCAGTGATAGCTCGGCTATAGCGCTGAGCAGCATCATGGTCGTGGCAAGTCCCAGAGCTTTCCGGTGGGGCAGTACCTGGCGCACCAATCGGCGCAAGGCTCGCCGGCTCAATGCCTGCTCGGTTGCACCAAGGAGCTCGCCGTGATGCAGCATGTCTGCTTCCTAGTCCCCAGCGCTGCGCAAGGGAACCTGCTCCTGTGCCTGTCGAGCATACTGGCGGGCGTAGAGTCCACCGCGAGCCAGCAACTCTTCGTGGGTACCGCGCTCGACGAGGCGGCCGTTCTCTAGCACCAGGATCAAATCGGCGTTCTGTAGTGTCAGGATTCGGTGCGCGATGATAAATGCTGTTCTGCCCTCCATAAGTCGCTGTAACGCCTGCTGGATGAGTCGATCGGTTTCGGCATCGACGCTGGAGGTCGCTTCGTCGAGGACGAGAATACGAGGATCCATCAACAGCGCGCGGGCAATCGCGATGCGCTGCTTCTGGCCGCCAGAGAGGGAGATGCCCCGCTCCCCGACGACCGTGTCATACCCGAATGGCAGATCCATGATGAAGTCGTGCGCCTGGGCCGCCCTGGCAGCTTCGATGATCTCCTCTTCGCTAGCGTCTGGCCGTCCGAACGCGATATTTTCCCTGATGCTGACGGAGAAGAGCAGCGTATCCTGTAGCACCAGGCCGACGCGCCGCCGCAATGAATGCAGGTCATAGGCGCGCACGTCGACTCCGTCGATCAGCACCGTGCCCTCGGTCACGTCGTAGAACCGCGGGATGAGGGCGACGAGAGTGCTCTTGCCCGAGCCGGTGGGTCCGAATAAGGCGATCCGCTGTCCGGGTTCGGCCGCGAACGTGATGTCGTGCAGGCTCGCCGTACCTGATTCCGGATAGCGGAAGCTCACTGAGCGGAATTCGACGGCACCGCGGATCCCCGACGCATCGATCCCATTGGGAGGAGACAATATCTCGGGTCGCAGGTCGAGGACTTCGAAGACTCGCTGGCCAGATGCGATGGCCCGTGCCGTGCTGCTGACCATCCAGCCGAGCATGCGGATAGGCTGGGTGGTCAGGACGAGGAGGAAGTAGAAGGCGGTTAACTGTCCGATGGACAGGTGGCCCGCGAGTACCTGCCGTCCCCCGTACCAGACAACAGCGACGATGCCGAGAGCCCCGAGCGTGGTCACGACAGCCGTGTAGAGGGATGACCACCGTGCGGCCCTGAGCGACCGTTGCTGGAGCGTATGCAGCTCAGTGTCGAAGCGCGCGCGCTCGGCGTCCTCTCGCGCGAAGGCACGCACGATCCTGGCCCCTGCCAGGTTCTCTTGGAGCACGGTGGTCATGACTCCGAATTGCTGCTGCACTTCGAGAAAGAGATGCCGCGCTTTCTGACTGAAATGAACCGTGGCCAGCGCTAGCAGAGGCAACACGCTGAGGGAGAGAGCAGCCAGGCGCCAATTCATGAGGAACAACATCACGGATACGGCGACGAGGGTGCCCAGGCTCTGCACGGCGATCCGCGGCACGACCCAGAAGAAGCGCCGAATGGCATTCACGTCTTCGGTAGCGCGTGCCATGAGCTGACCTGTATATGCCTGGTCGAAGAAGGAAAAACTTAAACGCTCGAGATGCTCGTACAGCTCGCGTCTCAACCGATATGCGATGTTCTCCGCGAGTGCTTGAAAAGAGTAGCTCCGAGCGAAGGTCAAGAGTCCCTGCGCGATCCCTGCTAGCACGAGGGCTGCCGATGCCGCCAGAACGACATGCTTTTGCTGCCCGGCGATACCTCGATCGATCGCGACCTCTACCAATCGCGGAATGGCAAGCTGCGCTGCTACGCTGAGGAGAAGCGCGACGTAGCCGGAGAGGAGAGTCCGCCGGTACGGTCGAAGATAGCTGAGGATGCGCCACAGAACGCTCATAGCCCCTTCGGTATAGCCGACGTGCGACTGAAGCGCAAGTGATCGCTCCACCACATCTGTCGAGCGCGAGAGAGACTTCGCTCGTTGCTATTGACCTGCCGCAATGGTGTCCGTAAAATGGGTACGTACAAGGCTTGTCCGTTCGCGGGTGAGAGGGGGCACAGTGGAGCCTGAGGCGCTGGACTACCAGAAGGTCATCGACGATGCGCTGAAGCTGTTGTACTCGCAGCACCACCGGCTCATGAACCGGCTCTACCCGGCGGCGGTGCAGCAACTTTCCCTCGAGCAGCTTCGCCAGGGCCCGCTGGGCCAGGTCCTGCAGCGTCTCGCGGCGGTTGCCCAGGGGAAGATCTCCGAAAACCGCGAGCGGACACTCGAAGCGATCGAGCTCGTACTCCAGATGCTCTTCTGGGCGCCAGGAGCCGAAGACTACTCCGTTCCCCGCAGCTTTTGGGAGACTGACCTGGGTCGCCTCCTCTCGCTGGCCAAGTTCCGCGCCTACGAGCCGAGCGAGCTGCTCAGCATCGGCAGCGCGGCCCAGCAGCTCGGCGTCACTCGCCCGACGATCTACCGCTGGATGGACGAGCGCAAGCTCGAGTACGTGCGCGACGAGATGTCAGGGCGCACCTTCGTGGTGCGCGAGGATGTGGAACAGCTCCGGCGCCAGCAAGAGTCAGCTTGATCATGGCCTCGCTCTGTAGCTGGGGTCTAGCGGCGTGGTAGAGGGAGGTGTCGTTTTGGGATCATCAAGGGATATGTCGTTGACGCAGACCGCGACACCGGCTCTCCCCCTCGGTCATCCGCTTCGAGCCTACCAGCTCGCGTCATAGACCTCGGAGAGCGCTCCCGCGATCTCTTCGATAAGGTCGCCTGCAACGAGCCCTAGTGTCCCCTTCTTGGTCACCGCTCGCAGCATCGCCTCGCTACCGACCACTAGCCCGGCGGCCGCAGCTTCCCGTGAACCGAGCCCCTGGGCCGCTAGCGCGGCGATCAGGCCGGCCAAAACGTCCCCGGTACCCGCCGTGGCAAGCGCCGGGTGAACCTGCGGCGAGACGATCAGCGTACCGTCCGGGCAAGCTACCGTCGCGTGCCCGTACTTGAGGACGACATGCTGGTTGAAGAGCAGCGCAGCCTCGACCGCTCGTGCCCACGGATCGGCCGTGACCGCGTCGGTCTCGATATTGAGGAGTCGAGCCAGTTCCCCAGGGTGGGGCGTAAGGATGAGATCGGCCTCAGGGATCTGATTCCACCATTCAGGCTGCGTGGCCAACCAGTTCAAACCGTCAGCGTCGATCACGGCTCTACCCCCGAACCGCTGCGGAAGACCAGGCACCGCCGGTTGCCCGAAACCGATCGGCCTCGGCGCCCCGCGTAGACCCAGGAGCGCGGCGAGAAACTCGGGCACTGGCGGCTCTTTCCCCAGGCCAGGGCCGATCAACACAACGTCGTACCGCGGTAGTGCCTCCCGCACGAGCTCAGCCATCCGTACCCCAGCCCCGACTTCGCCGTCAGGGAGAGGCAAGAAGGTCACTTCCGGCAGCGCCGCCGCTATGGGAGAGATCAACGTACGCGTGACGGCGAGCGTCACGAGACCGGCGCCCGCGCGGAGCGCTGCTCCCGCGGCGAGCCGCGGTGCGCCGTAGAACGCCGGCGAGCCGCCCACGATCAACAGCGTCCCCACGGCACGCTTGTGTGTATCCGCCGGCCTCCGAGGGAGCCATTCCCTTACGTCCTCTGGGGTTGCCAGCACGGTCGATCCGGGCTCGGCTGGCGATGCCGGCAGGCCGATATCGGCCAGTTCGATCACCCCGGTGTGCCGCAGGGCCGGCGGCTTGTACAACCCGATCTTCGGCAGCCCCAGCATCACGGTGAGATCGGCCCGGAACGCTCGCGGATCGGCCTCACCGCTGTCGCAGTCCACGCCTGATGGCGTGTCGACTGCCACGAGCGGGGTACCGCGTCGGGCCCGAGTATTCCGTGCCATGTCGAAGACCTGGGCGACCTCTCCCGGCAGGGACGGCTTCCCGCCGATCCCGAAGACCGCGTCGACGATCAAGTCAGCCGACGCGACCGCCGTGCCAACTTCTGCCGGATCGATCCAGAGCAAGCGCTCCAGCAGCCCACGCTCCGCTGGCAGATTGCCGGGCTCGCTCCGACGCCAGGCCCAGACCAGGCAGCGCCAGCCCCGCGCGACGAGATGGCTGGCCGCCACCAGGCCATCGCCGCCGTTGTTACCGGGTCCAACCAGAAACAGCGCTGTACCGGCGTGTTTCGCGCGCTTCGTAATCTGCTCGGCCACGGAAAGCCCAGCAGTCGCCATCAGATCCTCGAGCGACCGCCCGGCCGCGACGGCTGCCTCCTCGGCCCGCCGCACCTCTTCGACGCGGCACAACTTCAACATCGCTCGCTACTCCTCCTGGAGGGCTCCTGGAATGCGACCACGACCGCGATCGCCTGCGTGCGGGAATGCGTCAGCGAGACGGCCATGTGGCGAAATCCGAGTGATTCGGCACGCGCCCGCGCTCCACCGTGAAGCACCAGGATCGGCTTCCCTCGTCGATTCGAGAGCACCTCGATCTCGCGCCATCGAATCCCGCGCACGCCGGTGCCGAGCGCCTTCATCGTCGCTTCCTTGGCCGCGAACCTGGCCGCCAGTTCCGAGACGCGGCCGGCATAACGCGCCCGCTCCTGCTCGGTGTACACCCGTCGCAAGAACCGGTCGCCGAAGCGGTTGAGCGCGCGCGCAATCCGCTCGATCTCGATCACATCGACGCCCACCTCGACTGGGCCGGCCGCCTCCGGGTCCCAGATCGGCTCATACGCCACGGCCGACTCCCACGTACACGAAGCCCAGAGCCCGGACATCAGCCGGCTCGTAGATGTTGCGCCCGTCGAGCAGGATCGGGGTACGCATCAGTTGCTTGACGCGCGCCAGGTCGGCTTGCTTGAACTCATTCCACGGCGTGGCGATTAGGAGTGCGTCTGCACCCTCGACGGCCGAATACGGGTCGGGCGCATAGCGCGCCTCGGGGACCACCGCCGCTGCGTACGGCATTGCTGCCGGATCGTACGCCGTCACCTGTGCTCCACGCTGCACCAGCAT
>ERZ511473.1491-NODE-1491-length-18832-cov-29.372114_pt1 | contig 18832 bp, 8 predicted proteins | sample MGYA00374947_ERZ511473 | MGnify/ENA primary metagenome ERZ511473 (study PRJEB26303, sample SAMN06343854) | sediment metagenome | isolation source: hot spring sediment | place: Canada: British Columbia | collected 2012-09-26 ... | reverse complement strand
CCGGCGAAGATGCTTTCGTGCATCGCAAAAGTCGCTTTTTCACCGCCGAGCGAACGACGTGCACCAGGAGCGGCGGGTGTTAGCCCGCCGTGCGTCACGCTGACGCACTTGCAAAGGCGCTTCCGCAATTGTTCGGCAGACTGCCGACCGGTGCGTTGGCGCACGCCGTTGCAACCGCGATCGTGTAATTACGGGGGGCTGACGCCCTCTGCTCTTGGTCCCGTGCGGCCGGTGGTGCCGTGCGAACGTGTGCGGAATCTTCCTGGCAGGCGCGGTTTCCGAACCACGGGGGGGCTTACGCCCCCCGCTCTTATGGGTGTGTTACGAATGCGACGGCTCAGAAAAGAGGCGAGGGATGCTCCGATCGCTTACGAGCCGCCAAACGGATTGAAGGGTTTGCTCGGCCCGCCCGGGGTAGGGAGATTTTTGACGTTTTCGAGGCGTTTTTTCCAGGTTTCCTCGCGTTTCTGACGTTCGGGGTCATCGGCGTCGCGACGGGCGTTGCGAGCGATAATGCGACCGTCTTCGGTGAGGATGAGCACTTCCTGTGGCACCAGGTCGGCCGGGACGTTCAAGCTGTTGCCGAGCTTGGGCCGGGCATAATCGTTGTTCCAGGTGAAGTTGTTCTCGAAATCGAGCAGGATGGAACCGGTTTTGAAGGCATCGGTCTTGACGTTGTGAGCATAAACGAATCGGCCGAAGCGCTGTGCGACGGCGGCCCCGACGCCTCCCGGAGCTCCGGCGGCTGCGGGATCGGCAGGAACATGAGGTGCCCAGATGGCTAGCGGCACTTCCGCGTATTGACCGACGTATTCCCCACGAGCCACCCAGGTAGAACCGACAACCCAATCTCCAACCGCCAGTTCAGCGTCGCGCTTATCCAGCTGGTGGATGATGCCCAACCAGCGATGGATTTGCACCGGCGTCTGGTCGAGCCGACCGCTGGTCTTCGGGTCGCGCAGCTCCGCGTACAGGTAGGTGGCGAAGCGAAGCGGCAATATATCGGAAGCGGGACTCCACGGGCCTTCCAGGGTTTCCGCAAGTGCCATTTCCGGTCGCTGCACCTTGGTTTCGCGGAAGTTGGGATTCACCAGGATTACGCGAATGCGATACTGCACGCCGATCGGTCTGCCTCCCGACGCGTGCGGATAGAAACGCAGGTCAGCACGGCGATCGAAGATGTCGAGGAAACGAACCAGGCAATGGTCGGGCCATTCGGTGACAATGACCTGAGCGGGGGCTGCGGCCGGTTGGTTGGATTCTGTCGGGATACGTGGTCCCATGGGCGCAGAACCACCGCCGGTGCTGGGTTTGAGCGGTTGGAAAGGTTTCGGGCCACCACCGGCAGGAGCACTTCCCAGCCCACCACCCGGTCGTGGTGCCACATCGCCGCCTTCTCCCATGGGGCCGGTCACCGGTCGAGCACCAGTCGGTTCACCGAATGCCTCGTTGACGTCCGGTTTGAGGCGGGGGTCTTCCTGCGGCGGTTTTTCAAAGAGTTTCTGGTTTTCCTCAATCTTTTTCAAGGTATTGCGAATTTCGGGAATGCTCATGGCGAGTTCTTTCCAAGGGTAAACGCCGGAACCTTGCATCTTCGGCAGGCGCATAACTAGCCGCTTGGAATAATCCAGCAGCACCCGCCAGAACGGGTCTTCCTCCTGCTCGAAATCCACAGCGGAGGCGACCTGCAAAGCGACGGCCTGAACATTGACCGGCAGCCAGCCGAGTTCCTCACGATTCGGCAAATTCGGGGTGTAAGCCACTCGCCGCAGTTCGTTGGTTTGCTGATCCCAGAGGATCAAGTCGTCGGGAATGCCTCGCAGCGGATCGCCCAGGGCAAAAACCCGCTTCTGCACCTCGACGCCTTTGAATAAACTCGGCGCCTGGTTCCGCTCTAGCAACAGAGCATCGGCGACTTCCTGCATCTGCTCGGCGTAGGGGAAGGCCGCCACCAGCAACACCGCCTCGCGACAGTTGAGGAACTCGGCCAGGGGATATTTCTCGGACTCGGTAATGGGGACACGTTTCAACTCGTACTGCGTTTCGACATTGACGCTCTGGGCGCCGGAAACGACGCCAGAATCCGCTCCCGGCCCACTTCCCTCCATTCCCGGGCCACCGCGTGGCGGCAAGGCCGGGCCACCGGGTCCTGGGACACCGCCCGGTCCGGCCATCGGCCCCATGGCACCGGGGCCCATCATCCGTCCGGACATCATTTGCCGCAGCATTTCCAGGCGTTGTTGCAGCAGGAGTTGTCGCGGATCGTTGGGTTTGGTCGAGGTGGCTTTGAACTCCGGCGTTTTGACACCCGGCTTGGGCACTACGACGTAGGTGTAACAGACCAGCTGGTTGGTTTTCGGGTCGCGTTCGCATTCGGTGATGTAGCGGGTATGCACCACATAAACCGGTGCACTGCGGACGGCGGTCGTGGACAACACCCGCGGGTTTCGCCGGAACAATCCGCCGAAGTCGCCCGGTCGGCCAATACGCTTATCCACAGCAATAGCCCCGGCCGGAATCGTGCTCATCACTCCTTCCGTGTTCTGCTCGACTTGCTCCACGCTCACCGGCAGATACTGGGCGAGTTGCTGCGGCGTGGGCTTCTGTGTGCGGATTTTTTGTTCCAGGCTTTGTGCCGCTTCTTCTATTTTCTCCTTGGTCAGATCGGGCCCGGAGCTGAACAGTCCCCATACGGACAACAGCAACATGATCACCAGGGCCGCACCCAGGGCCACGCGTTCGCCATACTGCGTCAACCAGTTGCCGATTTGCAGCTTTTTCATGGCCAGCTCTCCGAAGGGGCGAAGGAACTGGGGACAGGAAAGCTTGTTGGCTCCGCTTTCCGTAGTTCCATTAGTTCCATTATGGTGCCGGGAGTCCGCGGTGCAAGGTTATCGTCGGCCGCGGAAACCGCGTCTGGGTCCGCCTTCGAAGGGAGCTCCGCGTCCGCGCGAATCGCCGCCGAATGGTCGCCATTGCGACGGTCGGCCACCTTCGCTTGACCCCAGCCGTGGGCCGAATGGTGCTCCGCCACCTCTCGCTTGCTGGAATTCCTCGCGCCGATACGGGTTCTCGTACAGCGACGCCAGGCCGTATATTTGCAGTTCTATCAGGTTGACTTCGGCGGCTTCGCTACCCGGAACATCCGCAGCGGCGGCACCCGTGCTGGCTTCGGGAGCAGGTCCGATGACGGCTCCCGGCTTACTGCCTGGCGGCGGTGGTGGCGGACCTAAGGGTGGAGTACGGACCCAGATCGCCTGCGTCACCTGAATGCGTAACCGGGAGTTGGCCAGCGCCGTCAAAATGTCGCTCAGGGCCGTGTGATCGGCAATCAGCACGAGCGCGACCGGCAATCGCCGCACTTCCGGCAAGGCTTCCGGCATATCCCGAGCTTCGCCTGGATTCTGCGGGAAATACCGGCGAAGCGGGATGCCGTTCCGCGAAGTTTCGCCCCCTTCCCGCGGTTGACCGAAACCTGGACCGGCGTCGGCAGCGGGGCCCGACCCGGCTCCCGGTTTGAAACCCGGCACCGCGGGGGCGCCACCCGCTGCTGCCGGTGCACCGCCACTGTAACGCAGGATAGGATCGCTGTAGCCCAGCACATCCTGCTGGTCCGGCCGCTTTTTCTGCAAAAACGGATAAAACTGCAAGCGGGCAGTCCAGATGCGGTCGGCCTGAGCAAGGGCTGCCTCGCCGGTGCGGATCACGTCAAGGCGTTTGATCGGCGTGGTTTGCCAATCCAGCACCTGTTTGACACCAACCACATGCTGCGCCTGCAGGGCCAGGAGTAAGGTCTGGTCGAATTTTTCGCTTTGGTAGCTGTCGATCGGTTTTTTCACGGGACGAATTTCGCGTTCGAGTTCACTGGAACCGTCGGAGATGACGAATTGAAATGGCGGAGGCATTTGACGCCGACCACTGCGGTTGTACAGCTGGCCGCTCAGCTGATATCCCGCGCCGTCTTTCGCTCGCCGCAATTCCACATCCATAAGCCAGTGGGGGTTGGCCAGGCGATGATAATCGAGCGAACCGGCGGGCGGCTGGCGTTGCACACCGAGAACAAAATTCGGCTCGTCGGCAGCATCCGGCTTTTTGTCCGCCGGCTTGGTCGCCGGCGTCGGTAACCGGAACCGCACCGGTTCCACTTCGCGCTTCGCTGGTTGCTGGGCGATTGGCACCTGGTCGGCAGGACGACCAGCAGCGGGCTTACCACTCCCCGCCGGAGCTGCTTTCGGCACACTGCCCGCATCGGGCACATCCACGAAGAAGCGTTGCCCCTGCACGGTTTCGATCCAGACCCGCAGGGGCATTTTCGGTATCTCGAACCGCGGCGAATAGTTCTGGCTGGTGATCTCGAGGTAGTACTCCGCTGGCGAAGATTTGCCGGCTGGTTGTTTATCGGCGGACTTCTGGTTGTCCGGGGCGGCGTCGGCAGTGATGCGCACCTCCAGCAGCCAGCCTTCCTCGCGACCGAGAACAGGTAACGGCTGGTTAGCATCTTTTAGTTCGCCCAGGGTTTCTGCATACCAGACGGTGTTATAGAACTGCTGACGAACGAGAAGTTGCCGTTGCGGTTTGGCTGCACTGGCGGTCGGGCCGGTCGGTTTGCCCTCCGGTTTGGCGGGCCTGTCCGGGCCAACCGCGGTGGGCGTTTGCCCACCTGGACCAGCTGGTGGCTTGGCCGCCTCGCTCCCGCCAGCGCTGTTGTCCTGCGGCTTGGCTTTGACCGGTATTGCCGGCGATGGGGGGATAGTTTTTTCCGGTTTAACCAGGGGCTTTTCTTGCGGCTTGCGTTCATCCAGTTCCGATTCTGTCACGGGGTGAAATTCCGGTTGCAGCGTGGCAAAGTGATCGAGGATGCCGGCCAGTGCCACGAGAAGTTCTCGTTTGACAGCCGCGTCTTCCAGAGCCGTCCAGACTTCGTCGGTGGTGAGTGTGCCTTCGCCGAACGTGTGCGGATCGAGCACGGCCAGCATCAGCGCCCTGGTCGTGGTTTCGGAGGCCGCAGCATCAGCACCGCCGGGGCGAACGCCGAACGGACCGCGCGGTTTTGCTGCGCCGACTGCCGCGAACGCCCCCGGCGCAGCCAAGGGATTGGCCCGCACGGCACCGCGACCCGTCTTTTCGTCGTAAAGCGGCAGAATGCTCAGCAACTGCTCGTACAGTTGCGGGAAGTGATTGCGGAAAACTTCGTGCGGAAACTTGTTGCGATCCAGCGGCTCGCCAAAATCGAAAACCGTGAATTCGCGTAACGATTCATGCTCCGGCCAGAGGATCAGCGGTCGGCGAATCACGCGCACCTCGCCTTCCAGTTCCACCTGATTCTGCAACCCGAACAGTTCTTCCCACAGCCGCTGCTTCAAGCTCTCCGCTCGCTGGCGCTGCTCTTGGACGAGCTTGATCAATTCTTCGCTGACCACCTGCCCGGTGGCACTGCGCTGGACACTGTCGAAAGCCCTTTTGACCTCATTGAACTTCTGCTCGGCTTCGCTGCGCATACTCCAGACCGAGCCCAGCGCCATGAATATCAGCACCAGCCCCAGCGGCAACAAAAACCAGAACCGCTGCTTGACCAGGATTTCTTTGTCGAGCTTCATAATTGAGCCTCGCTGACCGGAAAGACGCCACGCCGCCTGTCAGGTGTTTCGCTTGAGGTCCGCGCTTGATCCTCGGGGAGCGTCCGGGCAAAAGCACAGCACGTGAGAAGCGAGCAGTTTAGGCCCCCTGCTCTCCCGCAGTCTGGTTTAGAAATCGTCGGGCAGCTTGCGGCCGAATCCGCCGCTCGGCTTTTGCTGCTGTGCCGGGCCTGGTGCGGGAGCAGGTGGCGGCTGGGTTTCCGAACCCGCTGCTCCTCCAGACACTGCCCCGGGCACTGCTGCACCGCCAGCCGGCGGTGTCATCGCCCGCTGCCATTGTTCCCACGAGGCTTCCGTCGGACGCGGTTCGTGCCAGAAGAAGATAATGACAAACTCGGTGCGGCGTAATTCACCGGGCGCCAGTGGTCGCGTGGCGGCATCCTTCTCGGCGGCGGGTTCCCCAGTCGCTCCACCAGCCAGGCCGGGACCCGGAGCGAAATCGCCACCACCTGCCGCCATCATGCCTGCGGCGCCGAACGATTGTCCGAGCCCGACCCAATCGTGTCCGCTACCGCCAGCGAATCCGCCAGCGCCACGACCGGGGGCATCCATGCCGCCACCCGGTGCACTGCCGCCGGCGCCTGCCCCAGGAAAACCTGGCTGTCCGCCCCCTCCTAATCTGCCGACTGCACCACCGTGCAGCAAGCCGTTGAGCCAGATCTGCCGACCTATCTTGTAAAATGGCTTCCCTTGATTTTGCCGCACTATGTCGGTGCGATGCTGGAACAGCGCCACATAGCCGATCTCCAGACGATAATCGGCATCGCCCGGAAGCGCCCCAGTTGGCGGCGGAGCAACCGGTTTGGTTCCTCCCGGAGAGGGTAATGCCGACTCCGACTTACTCAGCTCCGACTGCGCCTGTCCCAGCAACTCCCGATTCCGTTGCGCCTCGGCCAGGCTCTGCAGGAACCGTCTCAACTCGTAGGCATCGCGTGGCACCCGCAGGCCCCGTTTCGCTGGGTCGCGCAAGTTTTCCACCAGCGTCTCCAGCACGAATTCCACGCCGCGATCGTGATAGGTGAACCCCTGAATCTCGATCAGCCAGCCATCCTTTTTCGGCGGATTCTTCAAGCGTGGCGGCTGGCTATTGGTGACTTCCCAATCGGGCAAACCGGCAAACTGGTTGATACCATAGGTGCTCTCGTTGTAGATGCGGTTCAGCGCCTGTTCGGCTAAGGGCGGCGTGACATACCGGGCGAACATGGCCTGGAGGTTGATTTCGATCAGATGACTGCGGTCTATGCGATATTTCTGGTCGCGTTCCTCCAGTTGCCGCAACCGTAAGTACGCCTGCTGCGCCTCGCCACGCGCCGTGTTCCAGTATTTTTCTAGAACTTTCGCCGGCACATTCTCGCCGTTGGGCTGGGGCAGACATTCGGCAATGAACTTGTGCAGTAGCAGCCAGTTGATGCGTTCGCGATTGCCCCGCAACATGGCCTCGGCCGCTTCCAGAGCCCGTCGAGTTTTCTCCATCTCTTCGCGAGCTTTCCGTTCCTTTTCACCCCGGAGCGCTTCGGCCTTGTCGAGGACTCCCTTGCGGTCGTACAGGGCCAGGGCCTTGTTCAATTTGTCGGCGGCGGACACCGCATACATGGTAACTCCCACCAGCAGAGCTGCTGCTGTCGCTGCCAACCACGGTTTCTTGGCACGGATGAACCGTTCGCGATGGAACTCCGGCGGCAGCAAATTCGTGTGAATCTTAGCCCGCTCCAGTCCTTGCAACGCCAGCCCGTAGGCGACCGCAAACGTCAGCGTATTCTCGTAAAAGGTCGGCGCTTTGAGCACTTCTTCTCCCTTCAAGCGCTGGAACTCGCTCAACCGCTCGACTCGCACTTCTAGCGCCTGCTCCAGAAACTTCTGCATGCCCGGCAGACGGAATCCGTTCCCCAGTCCGACCACCCGTTCAATTTTGGCATCCCGATGCTGACTGGCAAAGTAGCCGAGCGACCGGCTGAGTTCGCCGGCCAGGTCGCTGAAAACGGCCCGCATGCTCTGGAAAACTTTCCGCGGGTCTTCGGCTTTGGTGGCGTTGCGCTTGAGGTGCTCCGCTTTCGCGAACGTCAGCTTCATATCCTTGCTGAGGACGCGGGTAAAATGGTTGCCACCCACCGGGATTGGCCTTTGCCAGATGATACGATAACCGTCGGTAACCACCAGGTTGCTGCTGTCGGTGCCCAGATCGAGCACGACCAGACACGGCACCTTGCCTTCCCGGTCGGGCTCGGGCGGCTCCTCGCTGGCAGCACCACTGCGACCCAGCAAATCGAAAACCGCAAAATTCAGCAACGCCAACGGCGTCATCTGCACGATGTGCACCTCGATCTTCAAGTCGCGAAACACCTGCAACGCCTTCAACACCACCTCCCGCTTCAGCGCGAACAATCCGATCTCATTCTCGACAAATCCTTCCGCCACCTCACCCCGGCGAATGGTTTGCCAGTCCCAGACAACTTCATCCAGCGGAAACGGAATCTGCTGCTTGGCTTCAAACCGGACAATGTCGGGAATCTTCTTTTCTTCGACCGGAGGCAACTTGACAAACCGCGCCAGACCGGTCTGTCCTGGGACGGCGATAGCCACCAGGTCGCCCTTGACTTTATTCCGTGCCCGGAACTGTTCCAGCGCCTGACGCACCAGAGCGTCGGGATCGGCGTCCGGCTGACTGAGAATTTTCGGGTATTCAATGTAGTCGAAAGCGGTGGCTACGACTTCGCCGTCCCGGCTTTCCAGGCGCAGCGCCTTGAAACTGCACTGACCAACATCAATGCCCCAGACCCCGGTCGGTTTTGCTGGCATGAGGCCGACTCTCCTTCTCGACGTGCTCGCCCTGAGTCCCTGACCCGACGCCCTAATTTATTGTATGCCGGACGCGGGCGCTGCGCCCATCCCCCGGCTCCTCTCACCAGCCCTTCCCCAACCACCTCGCGGCGCACTCGCGCTCATCGCCCGACTTAGCATCCCAGCTGGCGCGTGCCCGCCGCTTCACACTATTATTCAAACTATCACACAGGTCTGGCTTTCGTCAACGAGGAAACCAGCGACAGTCACGGTGGACGTTAGACCGCCGGGGCAACACCAAGGATTTACGGCCAGAGCAATCGGGCAAAGTTTCGAGCTCGGCTGGGACCACGCAAATCCCAGACCGGCAGAGATTCCGTATCCGGCAGCGCTGGCCGATCCGGTCGCCATTCGTATTGCACCGACCCCTCTTTCAGATACATGACGACATTGCACCGCCAGGGGGCCTGTCGCGACGAGCGGGGCAACGGAATGCCGAGTTCGGTAGTCCAGACCCGGCCATCGTGGTTGGTGACACCGAGCCAGGCCGCTTCTTCCATACGCCCATCTACGCAGTGATATGGGACATTTTCCGCCGACAGCGCGTAGGTGAAGATTCTTTTTCCGTCAAACAATTCCACGCGGACATGATTGTCGTAAAGCACCAGAGCACTGCTCTGGCGACTGGAGTCAGGGGGCTGAACGGCAATGCGGCGCTGACCATCGCGCACCTGTACCAGGACGAAAAGCTGATGATCGTTGGCGGCCAGACGCACTTCCGGCGGCGATTCTGCGACTGGCCAGGGGGATAATTCGGCCGCGGTGCTCGGTGGCGATTCGCCTGACCGTAGCGGCAAGCGAGGCCCCGTACCGGGAATGCTGCCCAGCACCGGTGGAAACCACCCCTGGATACTGCTGGCGCTTCCCGCTGAACCGAAACCGAGCCGCGGCAGACGCACAACACTGGCCTGTTGCCATCCGGCATCGTCCCCCTGGCCGTCCACATGGATCCCCGAAACACCGGCCACGGTGTAAGCGTCCGGCCCCGCCAGCTTGAACGGATACACGGCCAGACTACGATTGCGAAACGGCAAGCCGGCCGATGCGTTGGCAGCCTCGCCCAGGTCGGACGCACCATTGGTTGCAGGCGCTGCTTCCGGTTGCACAGGCAGCAATTCCAGGTGCAGTCGTGGCAGCAAATGCACGGCCTCCGCGTGTACCTGTGCCTCCAGCGGAATCCGTAACGGTTCCTGGCCGGTTATCGTCCGCGTGAATTCCGGTGCCGACAAACGCCAACCCGGCGGAATCGTCCACCGACCATGTATCCGGATTGGTCGGCGAAACGGATTGGCCACTTCCAGTGTCCCCTGCAACGTGGCTCGTTCCCCAGTCACCGTCAGGACTGACATCTCGCTCAACGCTCGCCGCATATTCTCCCGCAGCAATTCGCTCTCCCAGCAGAAATACTCCGTGGCCGACGAGCGTTTTCGTACCACAAATCGATCCAGTGCCTGCCCCGAGGCAGTGTAAGCGGCCACAGAGACCTCGTCGTCGTGAAAGTCCAGCAGCGTGAAATGATGCACGGGCACTGCCGTCGCGATGTAGCTGCGTGGCCGGGTACGATACAGCGGTGCTCCGCCTCCAGCACTGGTCAGGAAGATCACGCCCCGCGTCGGCGAGTCGGAATAGCTGGCGATCGGCCAGGTGCGGGCGTAGAAATGGTCGTGGCCGCTCAGCACCATGTCCACCGGATGTTTCGGGTCGAGCAACAGCGGCGTCCACTGCCAACGCAACGGTGAAATCGGCCGGGTCGCATGGGCGCTGAACAAAGGCTGATGGCACACCACGAAATTCCAGGTGCTATCGTCCAGCTGCTGTAATTGCTCCTGCAGCCAGGCCAGTTGCTGATCCGCCCACGATGCTTTTCTCGCACTGCCTCGACTCGCCTGGTCCGCACCTGCTCCGCTGCTGTCGGGCCTATCCGATTCGCTTGAACTCTGCACATTGCTGTCCAGACACACAAACCGGGCATTGGCGTAGCGGAAAAGGTAATAGCGTTCGTTGCCCGGCAGCGCGAAATATTGGAAGTAGTACGGGGAGTCGCCTTCGTGATTGCCCGGGACGGCGATAATCGGCACACGACAGGCAAGCGGCGTCAGCGGCCCGAAGAACTCTCGTGCCCACTGCCCATGATTTTTCCCGCTCAGCACCATGTCGCCGGTGTGCACAATCAGGTCCACTTGTTTGCGGGCGATTTGCTCGACGATGGCCCGATGCACCGCCGGATTGGATCGCGAATCGCCATAAACAGCCAGACGCCAGCGGCCGGTTCCTTCTGGCGGCGCAGTGCGAAACGAATAAACCGGCGAAACCGCCTCGCCGCTACGTACGCGATAATAGTAAAGCGTGCCCGGCTTCAGACCGCTCAAGCGAACTTCGTGCAAAGTCCGCGGTGCCCCGTTTTCGATGACTTTCCTGCCCAGCGCTTCCGTTTCCCCGTACTCCACCTCGCCAGGCAACGGGTTCGTCGTCTCCCAGAGGATCGACATGCAAGTTGGCGTAGGATATTGAAGATACGGTTCCACGTGAAACAGGGGGTTTGACGTAGAATAGGAAATCTCCGAAATTGGCGAAGACGCCGAACGCCCCGCCGTACTCTCAGTAGGGCGAGGGACAGTAACGGCCTTGGGTGCGACGCCATCTTCCACTGCGGGCGAATCTTCGGACAGGATCCGCCACCAGAACGTGGCCGTGCTCACCGCTACGCTCAGCGTCACCGCCACCGCCAGTATCGCCGCCAGCACTTTTTCTCGCATAAACCATCACCTTTTGGTATCTGACGTAGGCTGGCTCGGAAGTCCGTCGCGTAGGCCAGCGTGTTTTGCGGCCCTGGTTGCTGATTCTTCAAAACAAGCAAACCGCGACATCTGGCTGCCGCCAGCTCTGCGTCGCCAATTCGCAGACCATTCCCCATTCGCTATTCGCCATACCCCAGGTTCGCTTAGCGGAAAATCTCATGGCAGCGCGTACAGGCGGCATCCATGCGCTTGAAGGCCAAGCGATAAGCGGAATAGTCCTTCTTTTTTGCTGCCTCCGCCAGCTGCCGGGCATACTGAGCCGAGTCACGGCAAGTGGCCAGCCAGTCCTTTTTCGGTTTGTCGGGCAGGTCTTTGTCGGGCGAAAACTTCTCGGTCTGCTCCATCAATACCGCTAAGCGATTGGCCAGTCGTGCCAACTCCTCGTGTTGGGCGTTGCTGTCGAATCTGGCTTTGCTGAATCGTGCCGCTTCCTGCAACGGTTTGACCGCGGTCTGCACTTCTTCCATGAGTTTGGTAAGCTGCGGTGGGAACTGCGGTTTGTCTTGAGCCGACACCATCAGCACGATGGTCGCAGTTGTCATCAGCGTTGCCGTCAACCGCCTGCACCAAGCATTGACGTTTTCCGCTCTTCGAGCCGCCTGCATTGCTCTTCTCCACGGTTCGGAAAATCTTTGCTGCCGGGCCGCGTTTTCTCCTTGGCCACGGTGAAGTAACGCCCACTGCTCCCGGCCCGTCTATTGTCTTGCAAACCAGACCGCGGAGTGTCAACAACGTGACCGGGGATTTTTTCGGCCGGGAAAAATCAATTGTGCCCACGTCCTTTGCTCGACGGCCTGACCCCGCCGCTCCTGACGCCGTTCGTTTTTCCGTGGAACTCGCATTCCGCTCCAGGCACGGTTTCGGCAACCCGCTCCGGACGCTGCACCAACGCGCTTGCTTGTAATTCGCGATTTCCATCGCATGCAAGTCATCGCACCACGGGGGCCTACGCTCGCCGCTCTTGCGCACATGCGTTCGTACATCGCAAAAGTCGCATTCCCTTGCGAGTGCGTTTCCGTAACGGACGGGGGGTTACGCCCCCCGCTCTTGTTCGCGTGACGTTCGGCCGCCGGCGGAATTGCGACTTTTGCGATGTACACACGAACAATCAGCGCCAGGAGCGGCGAGCGTGAGCCCGCCGTGCGGTTGCCAATCGTGTGGCCGGCACGATTACGTACATATTCGGCCAGCTCGTCCCGCTCAGCACCAAGAGCGGCGGGCGTGAGCCCGCGGTGTGTCGCGCTGACGCACTTGCGAAGGCGCTTCCGCAATTGCTCGGCACACTGCCGACCGGCGGCGCGTTGGCGGACGCCGTTGCAATCGCGGTCGTGTAACCACGGGGGGCTTACGCCCCCCGCTCTTGTTCGCGCGCGTTCGCCCGCCGGCGGAATTGCGACTTTTCCGATGCACAAACGCACATCCGCAGGAGCGGCGGCCGGGAGCCCACCGTGGTGCGGGAAGCGCACTTGCTAAGACAATTCCGCATACATTCGCAGACGATCGTCGTGCGCAAGCCAGGAGCGGCGGGTGTCAGCCCGCCGTGTTTGTGGGAAACGCACGTGCAAGGATGACTACGCCCGGGTTCACACAGCTTCGTCGCACACGCACCAAGAGCGGCGGGTATCAGCCCGCCGTGGCTCGGCAAGCGCACTTGCAAAGGCGCTACCGCACTTGCTCGGTAGACGGCCGCCGGTGCGTTGGCGCACGCCGTTGCAATCGCGGTAGCGTAACCACTGTTGTGACGGCCGGCGTTGAACGGGAATCGAATCGTCTTCCGAATCGCCGGTTCACGAACCACGGGGGACTTACGCCCCCCGCTCTTGTTCCGGCGAAGATGCGTTTGTGCAGCGCAAAAGTCGCTTTTTCACCGGCGAACGAACGCCATACACAGGAGCGGCGGACGTGAGCCCGCCGTGTGACCGGTAATCGTGTGGCCGGCGCGATTACGTGCATATTCGGACACGCTCGTCCCGCGCAGCGCCAAGAGCGGCGGGTGTCAGCCCGCCGTGTGTCACGCTGACGCACTTGTAAAGGCGCTACCGCCACTGTTGGGGAGACTGCCGACCGGCGTGTTGGCGAACGCCGTTGCAATCACGGTCGTGTAACCACGGGGGGCTCACGCCCCCCTCCTGTTTCGCGTGTACGAGGGCCACCGTGCGATAGAGCCTCTTGTGATGCATGAGCGTTGCCGGAACCACAGGGGGCTTACGCCCCCACTCTTGTTCGCGCGCGTTCGCCCGCCGACGGAATTGCGACTTTTGCGATGCACAAACGCACACGCACCAAGAGCGGCGGGCGTGAGCCCGCCGTGGCGAACGGGAAACGCCCTTGCGACGGCGTTTGCGCGAGGTGTGAGCAAAGCGCTCTGGCGTTAGCGGGCGGTGGTTGTTATATGCGTGGGCAAATCCCGCTTCCCGAAGCGGTGATTTGCAGCACATCGCCGACGCCGACCGATGGCGCCAAGCCATCGCCGACTCGCGAGGAGACGAGTCCCGGCGTCCCGGTTGTCCATCTCCTCCAGGAGAAAGCTCATGCAGAACCGCTCGAACTGGTGGTTAGTGACGGCAACGGTGGTCGCCACCGCCATGGCGACACTGGCTGTGCTGGAATACGTCCATCGCCACCCGGCCAGCCGTCCCAGTTGGTGGCGTTGGCGCACTGCTACGTCCCAAGACGAGTCCACGCCTCGCCTGCAAATCCAGGGCATAACCGCCAGCGATTCCTCGCGGTCGGCATGGATTTCGGCCGAGCCGCCAGCCGCAGTTCCTCCGGATGTTCTGCAGCAAGGTCTGCGGGAATTGCGTTTGCTCGACCAGTGTGCTTCCTCCCCGATGTCGGCAGACGCCAGTGAACCGTCAGTGGTCGGTGTGGATGACTTTTTGCCGGAAAAGATTCCCGTTCCGCCGCGTTGCCTGTCGGGAAACGAGGGGGCATCGGAAGAGAGGCCAACCATCCCCGATGGTCGAACCCTGCTGCCGGTGGTGAGCGTGGAAGTGCTCCCGGTCGCCCCGAATCCACTATCGCCGAGCGAGACGCCGGAAGACCTAGATAGCGACACTGCAGAGCCTCCGGGCCAGGCCGACGCAGAACGCTGCCGTCAAACGCAGCCGGAAGATGCCCGCACCGACGATTCAGCAGATCCTACGCCTGCTCCACAGGAGGATGCGGAGGAACCGGGCGATTCGTATTCGTCCGCAGCACCCTTTTCGCTCGGTCAACTGGCGGTAGTAGGCGTTGGCAATGCCCCGTGCCAGGCGGAAGTGGCGAGCATCGCCGATATCCTGAGGTGCGTCGTGAAGCTGGTCGGCTGGGTGTGCGACTGCGGTCCGGCCTCGACGAACGACTGTCGAAGTTACCGAAGTGCGTCCGTTGAACCGGAAGCCTGCACCCGGTGTTGCCGATCTGGCCAAAGCAGTACTGCGTCAGGCCGACAGTCAGCAGAAGCGCTCCAGCCGACGCAGGCCGCTCCGGCAGTCTGTGCCAACAAATGCGAACGGGGCGGCGACCGGAGTGTGAGTCAGCGACCGGCTCAGCCGAAACTGATTCGGCGAGTCTATCCGGTGGCCGAACTGGTCGAATCTCCGGAAGACAGCACGGATTTGGAAAACCTGATTGCGGAGATTCTCGATTGCGAATGTCCTTATACGCGGCAGGGGCTAGTGCGTTATTATAACGGCACCCGCTGCCTGGTGGTGATGGAAACCAGCGACAATCATGCGCGAATTGTAGCGCTGTTGAACGAACTGCGGCAGGCGGCGCGGGAGCAATGGCAATCCGTGGGAGCGCGGGCTGCGCCTCCGGTGCCGGCGTCGCCAGGCAAACATCCGCAGCCTTGCCCTGCTGGCGAGCTGGAGCGAGTCCTGGTAGTGCCCATCGTGCGGCCGGTGCTGGTTCCCGTAGCCGTGCCAGTTCCCGTTGGGGTTCCCGATACGGAATTGCCTCCGCCGCCGTTTCGCGTTCCTGATTCCGGCTCGGGCGAGGAGGAATGTCCGGAATGCCCAGCTCAACGCCTGGCCCCGCCCACGACTCCCGAACAGCTTCCCGATTGCCCGTGCGATCCGGCCGAGCTTTTGCCGGCGCTGCGCCGATTCTTCGAGCCACTCCGCGGAGCCGTTCCCGAAACCGAACCCGATCGCGACCTGCGTCGTTGTCCGGAAACGCCCCCCGTTTTCCCAGGCCAGGACGATAACGGTGAGGAACCATGCCCGCCGGAAGACTGCGAAGACATCCAGCCGCTCGAAACCGATCTTTATCCGCCGATCGGCTAGGCTGAATCCGCCTGTGAACGTGGGCGGAACTACGCTGGCCCAGGCGTTTGCAGACGGACAACGCGGTGGCACACGCCGCTCCGATCGCACCGGCCTGTCAAACCGTGGCCAGAGCCTAATGTCGCCTGGAACTACCCTCCGGCTGATACCCGATGGCCGCTCATTCGGGGACACCAAAGCCGTGTCCCCGATTTTGTTGGCAGCTGGCCGTCCCTGGTGCCGGCATTGTGGCAGAGGTCAAATACGCCGCAGGTGGTAAATGACGCGCTCGGCGAATTCGCTGCTGGAAGCGCCGGCTTCCGCTCCGTAGCCGGGATACTGCCGGGCAATGTCGTAAGTGACGTAAAGCTTCTGTCCCGGGCCTCGAGCCGCGATTTCCTCACTTTCGGCGAAGGTGGTCTCCAGCCCGCGATAGACCAGTTGGGCCGCCTCCTGCCAGCCGAGATGTTCCAGCAACATGGCTCCGGAGAGGATCACCGCACTGGGGTTGGCTAGGTTTTTCCCGGTGTACTTCGGAGCCGTACCGTGCGTTGCTTCAAACATAGCGGCGCGGTCGCCGATGTTGGCACCGGCAGCCAGACCGATGCCCCCCACCAGTGCCGCCACCGCGTCGGAGAGGTAGTCGCCGTTGAGATTCGGCGTGGCGATCACGCTGTATTCATCCGGTCGCAATTGAATTTGCTGAAACATGCTATCGGCAATGCGGTCGTTGATCAGCACCTTGCCGGTGCGATCGGCACCGCGACTGACTTCTTCTTCGGTCACCACGTAGGGGCGGAACTCGGTGAGAGCGACCTCGTAGCCCCAGTCCTTGAATGCCCCTTCGGTGAACTTCATGATGTTACCTTTGTGCACCAGGGTGACGCTGGGAAGCTTTTTCTCGATGGCATAGCGGATGGCCATGCGCACCAGTCGTTTCGTCCCTTCCGGACTGATGGGTTTGATGCCGATACCCGCCGACAGCGGAATGTTATAGCCCAGGGAGTTGATAAACTCGATCACTTTTCGCGCCCGATCGCTGCCACTTTTGAATTCGACGCCGCAGTAAACATCCTCGGTGTTTTCGCGGAAGATGACCATGTGGACTTTGTCGGCGCGTTTGTTCGGGGCTTCGATGCCGCGGAAGTAGCGAACCGGTCGCACACAGGCATACAGATCGAAGCGCATCCGCAGATAGACGTTGATGCTGCGAAATCCGCCGCCGATGGGCGTAGTGAGCGGCCCCTTCAATCCCACGCCGTAATATTCAAACGCCCGCAAGGTATCATCGGGGAGATAGAGTCTGCGCTGGTCTTCTTCGCTGAGGGCATGGATTTCCTCGTCGCGAACGTTGGGATAATAGCGTTCGCGTGCGGAATCCCCGGCGTAGATGTCGAACCAGACGATCCGGCGTCTGCCGGCATAGGCACGCTCCACGGCCGCATCCAGCACCCGCACGGCGCAGGTGGTAATCCCCGGCACGTTTCCCACATCCTTGCCGATCCCATCGCCGCGAATCAGACAGACGATCGGATCATCGGGTACCTGCCAGTGGCCGGTAGCATCTACCGTGATCCGGTGTCCCTGAGTCGGCGGGGTCAGTCGTTCAAAAGTGGGCACGCTCATGCTCTCGCCCTCCACGGCGGGGTACGGCCACCGCAACGTTCTCACCGGGAGCGGAGGCGTCGGCTTTTCGGCATCAAGCGGTGGCAGGTTACCTCCGCGCTACAGGAAACTCTATTCCAGCGATTCGCCTGCCATCGTCAAGATAGCACACACTGACACACCCGCCATCCGAAACCGCGAGTGGGGAGTGGCCAGCGGCAAGTACGAGTGGCGAGATGCTCCGAGCAATCTCCCGGCTAAAATCCCAACCGCACACTACCCACTCCCATTACCGGTTCCCGCGCAGCAGCGTACTAACGAACCGGAGAGGACGGGAAGATCGGTCTCGGCCCCGGAGGCGGCTTGTTCAACTCGGGCGGCGGCATTAGATCGAGATTTCGTGGCATTCGACGACCTGTTTCTCCGAAACGTTGCAGCGCGTTGACGAATTCCGTGTCCTGCCGAATCTGCGGATCCAATGCCAGGGCCAGACCAGCTTTGAACAACCGCTCCACAGCCGCTTTGGCGCGGCCTTCATACTTTTGCTGAACCTGCCTGCGTTCCTCTTCCGACCACTGGCAATCGCGGTATTTTTCGATATAGCGTTCCAGCCGCTGGTTAAGTTCGTTAATCTCCCTGGTGGCTTGCGATCGGCTAGCGGGATCTTTCGCTTTTTCGAGAGTGGCGGCGAAAGACTCCACGAGCTCCAGGGCTTCCTCGGCAGCGCGGTCGGCCGTTTTGTGAAAGAAGAAATACCACACCGCAAAACCGCCTCCGCCCAGCGCCGCCAGACCCACTACCACTCCAACAATCACCACCAGCAGCAGCGTGGCATTGCCCGACTTCTTTTTCTTCCGCTTGAGCTTGCGAGGTCGGGACGCCTTTTCGGGCTCGCCAGTGTCATCGCCACTGACCACAGGCGGCCCTGAAGGCGACACCGATCGAGGTAACGACCTCGCTGGCGGCGATGCCTGTACCGGGGCTGACGCCACTGACGATGAAGCCGGTGCGGTAGCCCCACTGCCAGGCAATTTCCCCGCACCCGACACGCCGGAACCCCCAGGAATACGAAATACCGACCCACATTTCGGGCAGCGTATCGCCTTGCCCCGAGCTTCGTCCGCCGTACGCAACCGCGCCTGGCATTTCGGACACCCGATCAGCATGTTGCCACTCCGACTACGAATTCCCGCTTCACACTACGATGCGACTTGCCTTCAGCGGCTTTCCTGGCCGCCACGATTTCGTCCCTCGCGCCCTAGGCCGCCACCGCAACCTGACACCGCACTGGTTCCGGCGACCGACGCTGTGCTCCATGCAGAGACGGCCCGCCACCCGCACACCCTCGCCCAGCCTTTCAAGATAGTTTACATGCTGACCCCGGATTCGGCCCCTTGAGCTACCCCGCCAGCCGCCCGTTGCTCTGCCAAAAGCGGAGCGCGAACATCCGCCCCCGTGGACAGCAAACGCATCTGCAACAGCGCACACGTACCTGTTCAGAAACCAGCATCGTGCACCAAGAGCGGCGGGCGTCAGCCCGCCGTGGTTCGGGAACCGCACCGGCAACCGCGATTGCGTACATGGGCACATGCGGTCTTCACTGGACATGCGGTCGTCGCGCGGAGGATTAGGAGCGGCGGGCGTCAGCCCGCCGTGGGTTGTTGCAAGCGCAATTGCGGGGCGCTACCAGGATCGCGCGGGAAACTAC
>ERZ511473.1483-NODE-1483-length-18966-cov-58.988882_pt1 | contig 18966 bp, 22 predicted proteins | sample MGYA00374947_ERZ511473 | MGnify/ENA primary metagenome ERZ511473 (study PRJEB26303, sample SAMN06343854) | sediment metagenome | isolation source: hot spring sediment | place: Canada: British Columbia | collected 2012-09-26 ... | reverse complement strand
GTCCAGGGAGAGTTCCAGCAGGAGCCGGTCCTCCTCAGGGGTCAGCTGGATCTGAAGAGGGGCTGCCATGTTGACATGATAAGGGGTTGGCACTTAGCGCAGGAAAGGCCAGGTAGCCCTTCCCGGAGGGCACCTTGGACCTCGAGGCCCTTCACGAGGGCGTGGAGCTGGAAAGGGCATAGAGGTAGTAGTGGCCCTCCCCCAGGTCGAAGAAGGCATCCTCGTAGGCCAGGCCCTCTATCGGGGTTTCCCCAGGGATGGCCAGGAAGGTTTCCCCCACCCGGATCCCTTCCGGTTCCAGCTGGAGGATTCCCTGGGATACTTCCTTGGAATCCGCCTCGGGGTCGTTGACGGGTGTGTGGAGGAGCCGGACGGGAAGGCCCGCGAGGCTATGGAGGACGTTGCTGGGGTCCCGGAAGGGAGCCCGGTGGAGAAGGCGCTCCTCCACCAGGAGGATCTCCCCCAAAAGGGCATAACGGTCCAGGGGCAAAAGGGCCTTGCCGCTTTCCAAAAGGACCAGGAAGCGGGTGCGGTCCTCCGGGGAAAGGAGCACAGGAGCCTTGTTCCTTCCCACCCTGGGATCCTGGTCCAGCCTTTCTCCCTTTAGAAGGGCTTTGGCGGCCTCCAGGGCTTCCTCACGGGTTTTGTAAAGGCTATAGGGGTTGACCTTGAAGAGAAGGTCGTAGCCCCTGGGTCCCTGAACCAGCCAGGCCAGGTGGAGTTCAAAGAAGGGTTGCGTCCGCCACTCGGGGTACATGCGAATCCATATTAGCCCAGGCCTCGGGAGGGTTTTGATGAAAACTGTGAGTCCCCCCCTTGCCCAAAACCATATCCGGGTATACCCTGAGCCCGGTATGGCGCTTACGGAAGAGCGGGTCCTCGAGGCCCTGCGCACGGTGATGGACCCCGAGCTGGGCAAGGATCTGGTTTCCTTGGGCATGGTGGGGGAGGTGAGGCTGGAGGGGGGCCGGGTGGACCTCCTGATCAACCTCACCACCCCCGCCTGTCCCTTAAAGGGCCAGATAGAAGCGGACATCAGGCGGGCCCTTCATCCTTTGGGGGTGGAGGAGGTGCGGGTGCGTTTCGGCGGTGGGGTTAAGGCCCCCGAGCAGTACCCCATCCCCGGGGTGAAGCACGTGGTGGCGGTGGGCTCCGGCAAGGGGGGGGTGGGCAAGAGCACCGTGGCCGCCAACCTGGCCCTGGCCCTCTTGCAGGAGGGGGCCCGGGTGGGCCTCTTGGACGCTGACCTCTACGGGCCCAGCCAGGCCAAGATGTTCGGCCTGGAGGGGGAGAGGCTCAAGGTGGACCAGCACCGGAAGATCCTTCCCCTCGAGGCCTTTGGCCTCAAGGTCCTTTCCATCGCCAACATCGTTCCCCCTGGCCAGGCCATGATCTGGCGGGGGCCCATCCTCCACGGCACCATCAAGCAGTTCCTGGAGGAGGTGAACTGGGGGGAGCTGGACTACCTGGTGGTGGACCTACCCCCAGGTACCGGGGATGTGCAGCTCAGCCTGGCCCAGCTCACCAAGGTTTCCGGCGGGGTGATCGTGACCACCCCGCAGGAGGTGGCCCTGATCGATGCGGAAAGGGCTGCGGACATGTTCAAGAAGGTGCAGGTGCCCGTCCTGGGGGTTTTGGAGAACATGAGCCACTTCCTCTGCCCCCACTGCGGCAAGCCCACCCCCATCTTCGGGGAAGGCGGCGGAAAGCGGCTTGCGGAACGGCTCAAGACCCGTTTCCTTGGGGAGATTCCCCTCACCCTACCCTTGCGGGAAAGCGGGGACCGGGGAAGGCCCATCCTGGTGGAAAGCCCGGAGGGTCCCGAGGCGGAGGCCTTCAGAAGGGCGGCCCGGGAGCTGGCCGCTGCCTTGAGCGTGCAAGCCTTCATCGCCCTGCCCATGGCCTGATATGGCCCTAGTTCTGGAAGGCACCAAGGAACGGGTTCTGGACCTCCTGAGGCTCAGGCCCTATACCGCCAAGGAGCTGGCCGAAGCCCTGGGGGTGAGCCGGGTGGCGGTTCTGAAGCACCTGCAGGACCTCGAGGCCCGGGGTCTGGTGCGCTCGGAGGTGAGGAAGTGCCTGGGCCGGGGCCGGCCCTACCGCCTGTACATGGCCCAGGACAGGGAGGCTCCCTACGCTTCCCTTTGCGGGGATGTGCTTAAGGAGGTGGAGAGGGTTCTGGGCCGGGAAGGGGTGGTGCGCCTCCTTTTGGAAAGGAACCGCAACCTTTTTGCTCCCTTGAACCTGGAGGCCCTTCCCCTCAGGGAACGCCTGGCCCGCCTGGCCCAGTTCCTGAGGGAGCAGGGCTATGAGGCGGAGGTGGTGGAGGAAGGGGGAAGGCTTTACCTCTGCCAGAAGCGCTGCCCCAAGCTGGCCCTCTCCCGGGAGCACGAGGCCCTCTGTCAGAGCGAACTCCTCGCCTACCAGGAGTTGCTGGGCCTCCCCTTGCTGCGGGAGGAGAGGCTAGCGGAGGGGGGAAGCTGTTGCCGGTACCGGGTAGAATAGCGGGGTGTGGGTTTACCGCCTAAAGGGCACGGCGGCGGAACTGGACCCCTTGATCCCCGATCTCTTCGACCGGGGGGCCCGGGGCCTCGAGGAGCGGGAGGGGGAGGTGTGGGCCTATTTCCCTGCTCCTCTGGACCTCCCCTTTGGGGGCGTATGGGAGGAGCTCCCCGACGAGGACTGGCTTTCCGCCTGGCGGCGGGATCTTAAGCCCGTGTGGGCTGGGCCCTTCGTGGTGCTGGCTCCCTGGCACCCCTGGGAGGGGGAGGGGATTCCTTTGGTGATCGAGCCCGGCATGGCCTTCGGCACCGGGCACCACGAGACCACCCGCCTGGCCCTTTCCGCCTTGGCCCGCCACCTGCGTCCTGGGGAAAGGGTGCTGGACCTGGGCACGGGCTCGGGCATCCTGGCCATCGCCGCCGCCAAGCTGGGGGGCAAGGCCTTGGGGGTGGATATTGACGAAACCGTGCTTCCCCAGGCGGAGGAGAACGCCAGAAGAAACGGGGCCGGGGTCTGCTTCCTCCCGGGTAGCCTCGAGGAAGCCCTACCTCACGGGCCCTTTGATCTCCTGGTGGCCAACCTGTTTGCGGAGCTTCACCGGGAGCTGGCCCCCCTTTATCCAAAGGCCTTGGCCCCTGGGGGGAGGCTCCTCCTCACGGGGATTCTGGCGGAAAAGGCCTCCCTGGTGAAGGAGGCCATGGCCAGGGAAGGCTTCTCCCTCCTGGAGGAGGAGAGGGAAGGGGAGTGGGTGTTGCTGGCCTACGGGATCTGAGCCATGCGCCCGCACCGCGCCCATAGCCCAGGCCTTACCGGGGTGCTTCCCTTAAGGGAAAGCCGGCACCTCCTGGAGGTGCTGCGGGCCAAGGTGGGGGACCGGTTCACCGTCTTTGACGTGGACCGGGAGGCCCTGGCGGAGGTGGTGGAGCTGGGGCCACCGGTGCGCTACCGCATCCTGGAGGAACGGCGCCCGGAGCGGGAGGTGGGGGTGGAGGTGGCCCTCTACCCCGCTCTTTTAAAGGGGGACAAGCTTGCCGAGGTGGTGCGCGCGGCCACGGAGCTCGGGGCCACCCGCATCCAACCCCTCGTCACCCGGCACTCCGTGCCCAAGGAGATGGGGGAGGGGAAGCTGAAAAGGCTTCAGGCCATCGCCGTGGAGGCAGCCAAACAGTCGGGAAGGCTAAGGGTGCCCGAGGTCCTGCCTCCCATTCCCCTGAACGCCCTTCCGAAGGTGGAGCAGGGTATGGTGGCCCATGTGGGAGCAAGAAGCCTGGTTCGGGAGGTGCTGGACCTTGGGAAGTCCCTGGCCTTGGCCGTGGGACCGGAAGGCGGATTTGCGGAGGAGGAGGTGGAGCTTTTGCAGGAAAAGGGCTTTACCCCGGTCTTCCTGGGCCAGAGGATTCTGCGGGCGGAAACGGCAGCCATCGCCCTCCTCGCCCTGTGCACCGCCGGGGAGGGGAGATGAAGACCTTCGGCTGGCTTGGGGGTGTGGCGCTCCTCCTTTTCCTCGCGGGCTGCCGCTACACCTTCCTGCCCCTGGACCCGGGCAAGCCCCTGCCCCTGGAAAGGCCTTTTGTGGTGGCCCGCCTGGAGAAGGGCTCAGAGGAGGCCTTCCTGGTTCTCAGGGTGGAGCGCCTTCCTTCCCCGGGCTACCTTCACCTCAAGTGGTTCCGGGAGGAGGCTTTGCTCCAGGAGAAAGCCCTGTTTCTAGAGGAGCCGGGCTCCTACCGGGTTTCCTTTCCCTTGAGCCAGGGCTACCACCGCCTGGTGGGGCTTTGGGCGGGTGGGGTTCTTTTCCAGCTGGACCTGGGGACGCCCAGGCTACCGGACCCCGATGAGGAGGAGGAAAAGGGGAATGGTCAGGAAGGCTAGGAAGGTGGAAACCACCACGCTCCTGGCCACCCGCAGGGCTTCCCCCCCAAACTCCCGGGTGAGGAGGAAGGCGTTCACCGCCACAGGGGTAGCCGACTGCAGGACCAGGACCTGGTGCTCCAGGCGGGGAAGGCCCAGGATGAACCCCACCCCGTAGGCCAGAAGGGGGGCCAGGAGGAGCCGCAGGCTGCTGGCCACTCCCTCAAAGGCCCCCACCTGGAAGCGGGTCTGGCTCATCTGCATCCCCAGGGTGAGGAGGAGGACGGGGATGGCCGCTTGGCCCATGAGGTGTAGGCCCTCGTCCAGGCGGAAGGGAAGGCTTACCCCCAGGGCCTTCAGCAGCAGGCCCAGAAGGAGGGCGTAAAAGAGGGGCAGGCGCAGGGTGAAAAGGAGCCCTTCCTTGAGGCCGCCTCCCCTTATGAAGGCCGGCCCCAGGCCGAACATGACCACGCTGGAGAGGATGAAGTACACCACGGCCCGCCTTAGGCCCTCTTCTCCTAGGGCAAAGTAGACCAGGGAAAGCCCCATGTTGCCGGAGTTGGGGAACAGGCTGCAGACGAGAAGGGACTTAGCGGCCTCGGGGGAGAGGCCAAGGAGTTTGGCTATCCCGGTGATGGCCAGAAAGAGGAGGAGGTAGGTGAGGGCAAAGCCCAAGGCAAGGCCCACCAGGCCTTCCCGGGAGTACTCCGCCCGATACATGGCGTCAAAGATGAGGGCGGGCACCAGGAGGTAGAGGGTAAGGCGGCTTAAGGTGGTGAGGTCCATGGGGATGCGCTTTCCCAACAGATACCCGGAGAAGACCACCAGGGCCACGGGAAGGACCGTGTTGAGGAGGGCCTGCATGTGAGGCATTCTAAGGGCATGGCAGGCTATCTGGCGCTTTCCAAGGCTATAGAGAGGGTGCTCCTCCGGAAGGCGGAGGTTCCGAGAAGGCAGGTTCTTCCCATCCCAGGAGGGCAGTTTTTGGTGATGCCCGCCGCAGACCAAGAGGTGGCCCTTTGCAAGCTGGTCACGGTGGAGGCTTCCCGAAGGGAACAGCCTGAGGCCCACCGCCAGCCTGCGGTGCAGGCGGAGGTCTGGGTCAAGAGGCTGGATACCGGGGAGGTTGTTCACCTGCCAGGGGAGGAGATCACGAAAAGGCGCACCGCTGCACTTTCCCTTCTCGCAGCCCGGCTCCTTGCCCCCAGGCACGAGGGGGCCCTGCTCCTGGTGGGGCCTGGGGTTCAGGGGGAAGCCCACCTCGAGGCCTTCGCCGAGGGATTTACCCTGCGCCGGGTGTGGATCCGGGGAAGGAGCAGGGAGCGGACCGAGGCCCTTTTGGCCAAGGCCAGGGGTATGGGCCTCGAGGCGGAGGAGTGGGTGGCCCCTGAGGTGCCTGAGGAGGTGGCCTTCATCGTCACGGCCACCTCGAGCTCCACCCCCGTCCTACCCGAGAGGGTGCCGGAGGGCACCTTCATCGCCGCTGTGGGGAGCTTCCGCCCGGAGATGCGCGAGGTGCCAGGGGCCTTGGTGGAGCGGGCGGCGGTTTATTGCGACACGGAGGATGCCCTGGTGGAGGCCGGGGAGCTTCAGGGTCTTTCGAAGCCGGTGGTGACCTTAAGGGAAGCCCTTTTGGGCAAGCGGTCGGAAGGGGACCCCGTGCTTTTCAAGAGCGTGGGCCACGCCCTTTTTGACCTGGCGGCGGTGCGGCACCTCCTGGGCTTGGACTAAAGGCGGACGACGATCTTGCCCACATGGCCCCGGTCCAGGAGGGCTTGGAAGGCGGCTTCAGCCTCGGGGAAGGGGAAAACCCTTCCCACCACGGGCTTGAGCTCCCGGCCCAAACGGGGCAGGAGAAACCGCAAGGCCTCCTGCACCAGGGCTTTTTCCCTGAGGAGGGGAGCAAGCCAAAAGCCCATTACCGTGAGGTTCCTCCGCATGAGGCGCAAGGGATTCAGGGGCGCCACCTCTCCCTCGGCGGCCCCAATATAGACCAGCCTTCCCCCTGGGTTCAGAAGGGAAAGGCTTTCCTCCAGCTGGCTACCCCGCACCTCCAGAAGGATATCCACCCCGCCGAATGCCTTGGCCTTTTCGGGGAGCTCCGCATAGGTGGCGACGGCCTCAGTCCCCAGGGCCTGGGGAAGATCCAGCTTCTCGGGCCTCGAGGCGGAGGCCAGCACCTTTAGGCCCATGGCCTTCGCCACCTGCACCAAAGCTGTTCCCAAAGCTCCCGCCGCCGCCTGCACCAGGACCTTTTCCCCGGGCTTGGCCCCCGCCTGCCTCAGGGCCAGGTAGGCGGTGAGGAAGGAAACCGGGTAGGCGGCGGCCTCCTCCGGGGAGAGCCCCTCGGGCACGGGTAGAAGGGCTTCCCTGGGCACGGCTACCTTCTCCGCCAGGGCCCCATGCCCCACCAAGGCGGCAAAGCGCCGCCCCTCCACCCGGCCCACCACCTCCATGCCCGGCACGAAGGGCGGATGAATCCGGGTGAGGTATCCGCCAAGCCGCATGAGGTGGTCGGCAAAGTTCAGGCCCACTGCCTCCACTTCCAACACCACCTCTCCTGGGCCCGGCGTGGGGTCGGGGATCTCCTTAAGGGTCATGGGGCCTTGAAGGCGTTCTTGCACCCAGGCGCGCATGGCAGGAGTCTACCCCTTCACCGAGCCAGCCAGGAGTCCCCGAAGGAAGTACCGGCCCAGGAAGATGTAGACCAGAAGGGTGGGTAAAGCGGCCAGAATGGCCCCGGCCATGGGCAGGTTCCACTTCACTGCCTCACCGCCTGCCAATTGCGCCAGGGCCACGGTGATGGGCTGGCTTTCCGGCCGGGTCAGGGTCACGGCGAAGAGGAACTCGTTCCAGATCTGGGTGAACTGCCAGATGGCCACCACCACGAAGGCGGGGGCAGAAAGGGGCAGGATTACGTGGCGGAAGATGCCGAAGAAGCCTGCCCCGTCTATGCGGGCAGCCTCCACCAGCTCATCGGGGATTTCACTGTAGTAGTTCTTGAAGATAAGGGTGACGATGGGGATGCCGTAGACCACGTGGACCAGGATGAGGCCCCATAGGGTGCCGTAAAGGCCTATGGCCTTTACGAACTGGAAAAGGGGGATGAGGATGCTCTGGTAGGGGATGAACATCCCGAAGAGCATGAGGGCAAACAGGAGGTTGGAACCCCTAAAGGGCCACTTGGCCAGGACGTAGCCGTTGAGGGCTCCCACCAGGGCGGACAGCGCCGTGGCGGAAAGGGCCAGGACCACGCTGTTTTGGAACTTGGGCCGGAAGGCATCCCAGGCGATTTTGAAGCTTTCCCAGTACACGGGGTCCGGCCAGCGCCAGACCGTGTCCAGGGTAATCTTGGCGGGTTCCTTCAGGGCGGTGAGGATCACCAGATAGACGGGGAGAAGGAAGAAGAGGGTGGCGAGGAGTAAGAAGGCGTACAGGAAGAACCGGCCCATCAGCGCCTGACCTCCTTCCGAAGCTGGCTTACCAGGTAGGGGATGACCACCAAGGCCACCAAGAGCAAGAGGAGTATGCCGATGGCCGCCCCCTTGGCGAACTGGTTGCCGCGGAAGGCGAGGAGGTACATGTAGATGGCGGGTACATCGGTGGGGGCGTAATCCAACCCGGCCATGGCGAAGATAAGGTCGAAGATCTTCAGGGCGATGTGCCCCAGGACGATCATGGCGGAAAGGGTGATGGGGGCGAGGAGGGGAAGGATCACGTAGCGGTAGGTCTGCCACTCGCTGGCCCCGTCCACCTTGGCCGCTTCCAGCACCTCCACGGGAATTCCCCTTAGACCCGCCAGATAAAGGGCCATGGTGTAGCCGGACATCTGCCAGACCGCCGCCACAATCACCCCCACCAGGGCCAGGCTGAAGCCGTGGGGCTCGGGATAGGGGAGAAGGTGGGTGGTTCTGCCCAGGGTGAAGGCCCAAACCAGGAGGACCCCGCTGGACAACAGGCTCCAGAAAAGCCGCTTCCTTTCCCCTTCCCGGTGGGCTCTCCAAGCCACGTACAAGAGGGTTAGGCCCACCGCCAAGGCGGTGTAAAAGGGCAGCTGGTTCCAGTCAAAGACCCAGGTCTGCTGCCTGGTGGTGAGCCAAGGGAAGTGGAAGGGGGGGAGGCCAAAGAGGGTGGGCAGGACGTTGACCCCGCCTTGGGGCTGCAAGAGCCAGCGCCAGATGGTGCCGGTGACCACGAAGGAGAGGGCCATGGGGAAGAGGAAGACGGTGCGGAAAAAGCCTTCTCCCTTGGGCCCGCGGTCCAGGGCCATGGCCAGGAGGAGGCCTAGGCCCAGGCTTCCCCCCATGAAAAAGAGGGTAAAGAAGATGAGGTTGACCACGCTTTGGCGGAAACGCACGTCCACGAAGCCGGTGAAGAGCTCACGGTAGTTTTCCAGGCCCACGAAGTGGAGCTCCGGCCTCAGGGCCAGGGCCTGGGCTGGGTTCTTTCCCCAGTCGGTGAGGGAAACCCAGAGGTTTTGCCCGATGAAGCCATAGACGAAGATGGCCACCGCCCCTAACGAGGGAAGGAGGACCAAAAAGGCCGTGATCCGGTCGCGCATGAGGCCTCCGGGAAAAGCCCGTGGGGGCAAAAGCCCCCACGGGCCGAGGGGTTCTAGCGGCCCAAGCCCACCTGGTTGGCGATGGCCTGGGCGGCATTGGCCGCCGCTTGCGGGTTCCTGCTTTGCAAGAAGATCTCCATCACCGTGCCGAACTGGCTCATGAAGCTTTCGGGTGCCACCGCCCCGTGCACCAAAGAGCCCACGATGCGGTTGGACTTCCAGTCCTTCATGGCCGACTGGCCATAGGCGTTGTACTTGGCGGGGTCGGAGTCCAGCCGGGCGGCGATGGAGCCCTTCAGGGGGTTAAAGGTGTCCTGCCCCTCCTTGGAGCCCACCAGCTTGAGCCAGTTGATGGCGTTTTGCCGGTTCTTGGCTCCCTTGGGTAGGCCAAAGGAGTCGGAGAGCATCATGAAGATCCCGGAGGTGCCAGGGGACGGGGCCCAGGCAAAGTCGGTGCCGGGCTTGAGCTTCAAGGTGGTGCTCATGTAGCCGGCGGCCCAGTCGCCCATGATGTTGAAAGCGGCCTTGCCCTGGACTACCCGGTCCACCGCCTGTTGCCAGGAAAGCCCCGCGGCGTCCTTGTTGGCGCAATCCAGCACCTTGCCAAAGGTTTCCCATACGGCCACCGCCTTGGGGTCGGTGAACTTCAGCTTGCCGCTCCAGAGGTTATTCCAGCCGTCGGCTCCCAGGGTGGCCAGGGCCACGCTTTCCCAAAGGTGCTGCTGGGTCCAGTTCTCGCCCAGGGCCAGGGGCGCTTCAAGGCCCTTCCGCTTCAAGGTCTGGCAGGTGGCGAGGAACTCCGCCCAGGTCTTGGGCGGGGTCACCCCCCACTCCTTCAGCTTGGCGGGGATGTACCACATGACGTTGGAGCGGTGGATGTTGACGGGCACGCTCCAGATGCCTCCCTTGTAGGAGAGGAGGTCGATGAGGCCCTTGGGGAAGGCTTGGAGCCAACCCTCCTGCCGGAAGAGGCTGGTGAGGTCCTCCATGCGCTCGGCCACCACCCAGGTGCCGATGAGTTCCTGTCCGGCGTGCACCTGGAAGGTATCGGGCGGGTCACCGCCCAGCATGCGGGTCTTCAGGACCGCCTTGGCGTTCACCCCTGCCCCGCCGGTAACCGTGGCGTTGATGACCTCCACACCGGGATACTTTTGCTTATAAAGCCGGATGAGGGCCTCGAGGGCCGGGCCTTCGTCTCCCGCCCACCAGGAGAAGATCTCCAGCTTGCCCGTCTGGGCCAGGGCGCTAAGCCCCAAGGCCACGCCGATCGCCAAAAGCCACTTCCTCATACCTACCTCCATTGCGACGTGGGCTTTCCGCCCACAGGCCGCCCAGCTCGAAAAACCTCACCAAAAAGAGGCTGGCCCCACCCACCGCCGGGGCCAGGTGACCATAAAGGGAAGGTTGCACGGGCAAGGAACGATGGGCTTCCAGGAAGGCATGGGCCGCCAAGGACTGGCGCAAGGATTGCTCCAGGTAGGGGAAGAACTCGGCCGCCTTGCCCCCTATGACCACCCGGGCCGGGTCGTAGGCCACAGCCAGGTTGGCCAGGAAGCGGCCCAAGGCCTCGCCCAAGTGGTGGATGGCCTCGAGGGCCAAAGCCTCCCCCTGCTTGGCCTGCTGGAGCAGGGCCTCGAGGTCCCCCGCCTTTCCGCCCAGGGACCGGTAGTGCTCCAAGAGGGCACCGAGGCCCAGTTCGGTTTCCAAGCATCCCACCCGGCCGCAGGCGCAGGGCTTGTGCCCCTGGCCGAGCCAGTGGCCCAGCTCCCCAGCGGCCCCACCCGCTCCCCGCAGGATCCGGCTATCCGATACCACCCCGATTCCCAAGCCCGTGCTGAGCACTAGATAGGCGAGGTTGGCCTCTCCGTGAAAGAAGACCTCGGACAGGGCTGAGGCCTTGGCATCGTTTTCCAAGGCCGTGGGCAGGGGAAAGTGGGAGAGCAGGGGCCGCAGGTCCAGGTTTTTCCAGCCCAGGTTGGGGGCCAGGAGGAGCCGGTCCTCCACCACCACCCCAGGCAGGGTGAACCCTAGGCCCAAGGGTCCCGGTACATGGGGAAGAACCTCCTGCAGAAGCCGTTCCAGACGTTCCCTGGGACCAGCTTCCCGGGGGTGGCTCCATTCCTTGGCCCATAGGACCTCCCCCCGCCAGTCCAGGGCCAGAAGGACGGTTCCCTCCACCCCCAGTTCCGCGCCTAGGGCAAAGCGTGCGCCAGGGCGCAGGTGCAAGAGGGTGCCGGGCCGGCCCACGGGGGGAGAGGTAAAGGCCCCTTCCTCCAGAAGGCCCTCCTGTAAAAGCTCATCCACCAGGCGGCTTACCGCGCTTTTAGCCAAACCGGTAAGCCGGGAAAGGTCCGCGCGGGTAAGGGGGCCCTGCCTCAGGTGGGCCAGGATGGCCCGGCGGTTGAGCCTGCGGATTTCCTGCGTGTCCCCTTTGCGCATCCCAGCTCCTTTCCCTTTGCCCTTTAGTTCGTTCTCGGGACTAAGTAAATCACCCGTCCCCGGATGTGTCAAGCCCTTGCCTTTTTGCCCCGTTAGGCTTAGCCTGGCCTTAAGGCCCGCTAGGGCCTCAAAGCCAGGTCCGTTGCCCTGGTGCCTGGGCGCGTAGTCCAGGCTTAAAGTGGGGAAGTCCGGTGCAAGTCCGGCGCTGTCCCGCAACGGTAACCGGCCACGCTTTGGGCTTGAGCTTCGCAGGCCGGAAGCCCGAATACCTGCCAGGGCCGCCCGCCAGACCCCGAGGCGGGCACCTCACGCGGATGGGGGAGCGATGGGGGTTTGCAAAGCCATTTGCGCCCCTGCCGCTTTCCGGCAGGGGTTTTCCCTACCTCCCCCGGGCCTGGCCCTAGCGGCCTTAGGGAGGTAGGCATGAGAAGGATACTGGTCTTCCTGGCGGCTCTTTGGGCCTTGGCCTTGGCCTTCCCCTTGACGGTCACCGACGACCTTGGGCGCACGGTTACCGTCAAGGCACCGCCCAAACGGATCGTCACCATGTTGCCCTCGGTGACGGAAACGGTCTGCGCCCTAGGGGCTTGCGACCGCATCGTGGCCACCGACGACTACTCCGACTGGCCCGAGAGGGTGAAGGCCCTGCCCAAGGCGGGGGGGCTTTACAATCCCAACCCCGAGTTCATCGTCTCCCTGAAGCCGGATCTGGTTTTGGTTTCCAAGTACGGGCGTTTGTACGAAACCCTGGAGCGGGCAGGCCTAACGGTGTATGCGGTGCGCACCGAGACCTACGAGGACATCTTCCGCACCACCCGCACCCTGGGGAGGCTTCTTGGCCTCGAGGCCCAGGCGGAGCGCCTGGTGGCCCAGATTCAGCGGGAGGTGTACCAGGAGGAGTCCCGTGCGGCTAAGGCCAAGACCCGGCCCCGGGTTTACTACGAGATCGACCCCACCCCCTACACCGTGGGTCCGGAGAGCTTCATCGGGGTCCTGATCCAAAAGGCCCGGGGGGTGAACATCATCTCCAAGGAGCTGGGTCTTTTCCCCAAGATCGCCCCCGAGTTCGTGGTGGAGAAGAACCCCGAGGTGATCGTGGCCACCTATCCGGGTGCCCTGGAAACCATCCGGGCCAGGCCTGGCTGGAGCCGGGTGAAGGCGGTGCAGACAGGGCGCATCTGCGTGTTTACCGGGGGTCAGGACAGCCTCCTCTCCCGCCCAGGCCCCCGGGTGGCCCAGGGGCTTAGGCTTCTGGTGGATTGCTTCCACGGGCGTTAGGCCATGACCCGGGCCCTCCCCCTGGCCCTTAGGCGGAGCCTGGTCTTTTTCTGGCTCCTCCTCCTCCTTCTCCTGGCCCTGGTGCTGGGGGTAGCCATGGGGGCGGTGAGCCTGCCGCCGGGCGAGGTGCTCCAGTCCCTTTTGGGCCTAAAGGAGAATCCCATCGTCACGGAGATGCGGCTCCCCAGGGTCCTAGGGGGGATGCTGGTGGGGGCGGCCTTGGGGGTGGCAGGGGCCAGCTTCCAGGGGCTATTCCGCAATCCCCTGGCCGACCCCTACCTCATGGGCTCGGCGGCGGGAGCAGCCTTCGCCGTGACCCTTCTGGCCAGCTTGCTGGGGGGCTTGGCCCCCGCCTTTGCCCAACACGCCATCTTCCAAAGCCTGCCCCTTTCCGCCACCCTCTTCGGGTTCCTCGGGGCCCTCTCCGCCACCTTCCTCACCCTGGTTCTGGCAGGGGGCGCGGCCCGGACGGGGGAGCTGGTCCTGGCGGGGGTGGTGGTGGGGAGCGTCCTGACCGGGGCCACCACCTACCTGATGCTCCAGGATGCCGACCGGGTGCGGGCGGTCTTCGCCTACACCCTGGGCAACCTGGCCTTCATGGGCTGGCCTTCGGTGAAGGCCATGGTCCTTTTTTTCCTTCTGGCCCTTCCCCCGCTGTTGCTTTTGGGACGGGTGTTGAACGCCCTCCAGCTGGGGGAGGAGGTAGCCCGGAGTATGGGGCTACCCCTCGAGGGCCTGAAACTCCTCCTCCTCCTTGCCGCAAGCCTGTTGGTGGCTGCTGCCGTGGCCCAGGCGGGGATCATCGGTTTCGTGGGCCTGATAACTCCCCATCTCCTCCGGCGCCTCTTGGATGAGGACTATCGCCTGCTTCTGCCTGCTTCTGCCTTAGGCGGGGCGGCCCTCCTAACGCTGGCGGACCTCCTGGCCCGCACCCTTACCCGGCCGGCGGAGCTTCCCGTGGGGGTGGTGACCACTCTTCTTGGGGGACCATTCTTCCTGTACCTGATGTGGAGGCGGCGTGGAAGGGCTTGAGGCCAAGGGGATCGTGGGGCCCTATGCCCTTTTAGGGGTGGACCTGGCCGTAAGGCCAGGGGAGTGGGTGGCCCTTTTGGGCCCCAATGGATCGGGGAAGAGCACCCTTCTAAAGGTTATGGCGGGGCTCCTCCGGCCCAGGGCGGGAGGGGTCTTTCTGGAGGGAAAGCCCCTTCGGGCCTATGGAAGCTATGCCCGGGGCCGGCTCCTCGCCTACTTGCCCCAGGGAGGCCCCTACCCGGAGGGGCTCTTGGTGGAGGAGGTGGTGCGCTTAGGAAGGCTTCCCCACCTGGGCCTTTGGGGGCGGGAGGGGCGGGAGGATGTGGAAGCGGTGGAGTGGGCTTTGGAGGTTACTGGGGCTTCCCGTTTCCGGGGCCGGTACCTGGGTAGCCTTTCCGGCGGGGAGCGCCAGCGGGTTCTTCTGGCCCGGGCCCTGGCGGCGAGGCCCCGCTACCTCCTTCTGGACGAACCCACCACCTTCCTGGACCTGGAATACCAGGGTGGGCTTCTGGCCCTCTTCCAAAACCTGGTTGCCAAGGGGATGGGGATTCTTTCCGTCCTTCACGACCCCAACCAGGCGGCTTTGGCTGGGCGGGTGGCGGTGTTGAAAGGGGGACGGCTTTTGGCGGAGGGAAAGCCGGAGGTGGTGCTCACGGAAACCCTTCTGCAAAACCTCTACGGCCCAGGGGTGCGGGTGGCCCACCTCATGGGGAGGCCCCATGTCTACCTGGACGGATAGGGCTAGGCTCTACATCCGGGGCCGGGCTTTCCTCTTGGACCTTGGGGAGGAGGTGGCCTTTTACACGGAGTCCGGGCCCAAGAGGGCCCGTTACCTCCTGGTGGGTAAGCTTTCCCTGCCCGAGCGCTTACGGCTTGGCCTGCCCCGCGAAGGGGTTCTTCACTACCCTTTGGCGGTGGATCCCCTGGCCTTTGAGTGGGAGGGGGAGACCCTGATCCTTCCAGGGCTCAGGGTGTATCTGGGAGGGCCTCCGGCCTTTGTGGAAACCCCCTACTACGCCTGGCGGCTGCAGGCAGGAGCCCCGTATGGGGCGTGGGAGGGTCGCGGTGGGAGCTAGCTGGCCCTTGACGGGAAGACCCGCCACGGGGTAGGGTGAACTTACCGACCGTTCGGTCGCCAAACACGGGAGGTGGTGGATGCGGCTAAAGGACAAGGTGGTGCTGATCACGGGGGCGGCCCACGGGATTGGGCGGGCTACCTTGGAGCTGTTTGCCCGGGAGGGGGCCAGGCTGGTGGCCTGCGATCTGGAGGAGGAGCCCCTAAGGGAGGCGGCGGCGGCCACGGGGGCCTTGGCCCTTCCCATGGACGTGGCCGATCCGCTTTCCGTGGAGAGGGGCTTCCGGGAGGCCCTTCAGGCCATGGGCCGCCTGGACGGGGTGGTGCACTATGCCGGCATCACCCGGGACAACTTCCACTGGAAGATGCCCCTGGAGGACTGGGAGGCGGTGTTGAGGGTGAACCTTACGGGGAGCTTTCTGGTGGCCAGGGCGGCTTCTGAGGCCATGCGGGAGCGGAACCCTGGTTCCATTGTGCTCACCAGTTCCCGGGTGTACCTGGGTAACCTGGGGCAGGCCAACTATGCGGCTTCCAAGGCGGGGGTGGTGGGGCTTACCCGCACCCTGGCCCTGGAGCTGGGGCGGTACGGGATCCGGGTGAACGCCCTGGCCCCGGGGTTTATCGAGACCCGGATGACGGCCAAGGTGCCGGAGAAGGTGCGGGAGAAGGCCATCGCCGCCACGCCCTTGGGCCGCGTCGGCCAGCCCATAGAGGTGGCCTACGCTGCTCTTTTCCTGGTTTCGGATGAGTCCAGCTTCATCACCGGCCAGGTCCTCTTCGTGGACGGGGGTAGGACGGTGGGGGCTGCTCCTGCCTGAGGGTAGGGAGGCTAGGTTCCCAGGGGGGAACCATGGATTTTTCCCGGCTGGAGGATTTTTTGAAGAGGCAGGTGGCTGAGGGCCTTCTTCCCGGGTACGTGGCCCTGGTGGCCCGGGGGGGAGAGGTGGTCTACCAGGGAGTGGGGGGGTATTTGGATCCGGAAACGGCTCTTCCCATGCGGGAAGACGCTCTTTTCCGCATCTACTCCATGACCAAGCCCTGGGTTTCCGCCCTAGCCCTTACCTTCGTGGAGGAGGGCAGCCTTTCCCTCCTGGACCCTGTGGAAAAGTACCTGCCGGGGTTCGCCGGGGTGAAGGTGGGGCGGGAAGTGGGGGAAGAGGTGGCCCTCGAGCCCCTGAGGCGGCCCCTCACCGTCTACGACCTCCTGCGGCACACGGCGGGCTTTACCTATGGGGTCTTCTTCCGCTCCCCGGTGAAGCGGCTCTACCTGGAGGCGGGGGTGGACCGGTTTGACCTTTCCCGGGAGGAGTTTCTTGGGCGCCTGGCCGCTTTGCCCCTGCGCTTTCAGCCGGGAGAGGCCTTTGAGTACGGGCTTTCCACCGATGTGCTTGGGCATCTTTTGGAGGTGCTTTCGGGGAGAAGCCTGGCGGAGCTCTTGGAGGAACGGGTGTTCGCCCCCTTGGGGATGCGGGACTCGGGTTTTCTAGCCAAGGATCCCACCCGTTTGGCAAAGCCCTTCCCCCAAGACCCGGAAACGGGCAGGTCCATCCGCCTGATCCCCGTGGAGGCGGAGCCTCCCCGGTATGCGGGGGGCCTGGGTGGGGTGAGCACGGCCTGGGACTACCTGCGGTTCCTGGAGGCCCTGCGCACGGGCCGGGGTGTGTTGCACCCGAGCCTGTGCCGCCTCATGACCCAGGACCACCTGGGTCCCCTTTACGAGGCCGGGTTGCGGCGGGGCTTGGAGTACACCCCAGGCCCGGGTTACGGCTTTGGCCTGGGGGTGGCGGTGCGTTTGGGCCCTGGGGGTCTGGCGCCGGGAAGCCCCGGGGACTTCTACTGGTGGGGGTTTGCCGGCACGTATTTCCTGGTGGATCCCGCCCTGGAACTGAGCGCCTTGCTTTTCACCCAGGCCCCCAATCTCCTTTCCGTGCTGGAGCCGGAAAAGGCCCTTCACTCGCGGCTTGGGCAGCGGCTTGGCCTGGCCTTCCGCACCCTGGTTTACGGGGCCCTTTCTTGAAGGGCCTCTACCCCAACGGCCTGGGCCAGCTCCTCGGGAAGGCGCAATACCTCCCCTGCCATTTCGATGCCCACCCCGTCACCTTTCTCCACCACCCTAAGGACCTTTCCGGGAACCAGGCCCAGCTTGGCCAGGAGGTTGAGGGTGCCCCGGTCCTGGGCCAAGGCCCGCACCACCCGGGCCTTCCCCAAGGGGGCCTGGGAGAGGGGGAGGGCTGGGGCTTCCGGCAGGGCCAGGTCCTTGGTGGGGATGGGGTCCCCGTGGGGGTCAAAGGGAGGGTGGCCTAAGAGCTCGGCGATCCTTTCCTCAAAGGCCTCGCTGATCACGTGCTCCAGCCGTTCCGCTTCCTGGTGGACCTCTTCCCAACCGTAACCGAGGGCCTGGTGCAGGTAGGCCTCGAGGAGCCGGTGGTGCCTTAGGACCTCCAGGGCGATCCGCCGCCCGGCCTCGGTGAGCCGGGCCCCCTGGTAGGGGGCATGCTCCACCAGGCCCAAGGCGGTGAGCTTCTTGAGCATCTCCGTCACCGAGGGGGGTTTAACCCCCAAGCGCTCGGCAAGCGCCTGGGTGGGCACCGGGCCTTGCCGCTCCGCCTCCAGGAGGAAAAGCTGCTTCAGGTAGTCCTCCTGGGCCTCGGACAGGGGAGGGCGCGCCATCCCCCTCAAGGTAGCATGAAACCCTAGGGGTTAAAGGAGCTTCTTGGCCCAGGAGGGAGGACCTAGGCCCAGGAGGCCTTTAAGCCCCAGGGCTGCCTCCACGCCCTGGGTGCCGTAGTTGTTGTTAAAGATGACGAAAACCGTCTCGGCCTTCTCCGCAAGGGTCAGGGTGGCTTGGGCCAGGTCCCGAAGCTCCTCTTCCGAGTAACGCCAGTTGAAGCGCTCGTAGGGCTTCTGGTGGGGGCCTTTCCAGGACTCTGCGTTTCTTCCGTGGCATCGGAGCACCGCCACGGGGTGGGTGGGTTCCAAGACCCGGGGTGGGGCCTCGGGATGGGGTGGGGCATCCACGCTCACGTGGATGAGGCCGAGCCGCTCCAGTTCCTTCCTCACGAATCCCCAGGCCACGTACCACCTGGGGTTGCGAAACTCCACCGCCACCCAGTAGCCCTGGGTCCTCTCTGCCAGGTGCTCCAGGTAGCGAAAGCTTCGGGGCTTGGGTTCGGTCCAGGGCGGAAGGCCGAAGTGCAGGTACCCCAGCTTGCCGGCCTCCCTTAAGGGGGTGATGGCGGCGAAGAAGCGGTTCCAGGCTTCCTCTAGGACCTCTTGGGGGATTTCCCGCTGGGCCAGGTGGCCTTCAGTTTTGGGGAGAAGAGAGCGAAGGTCCTTGGGAAGGGTGGCGGCCTCGAGGCCATGTCCGGTAAAGGCGGAAAAAGCCTTCACGTGGAAGAGAAAGCCCGCTGGGGTCCTCTCTGCCCATTTCGCCACCACCTCCCGCCGGGGTAGGGCGTAGAAGGTGCTGTCCACCTCCACGGTGTCAAAGTGCTCTGCGTAGTAGCGGAGGCGCTTCTCGGGATGGTGGCGTACCTCGGGAGGATACCACCCGGAGGCGAGGAGGGTTTCGTCCGTCCAGCTGGCGGTACCCACCCGGATCTCTCCCATGCCCTCATGGTGGCAGGGGTGGGGTTTTTAGACAAGCGCTTACCCCGCCTTGGCGGCGGCCCTCTCCGCTTGGCGGGCCAGGTGAAGGAGCTCGTGGGCTAGGGCCTCGAGGCCCCCTGGCTTAAGGCGGAAATAGGTCCAACGCCCCACCCGCACGCCCTCCACCAGCCCGGCTTCCCGAAGGATCTTGAGGTGGTGGCTTACCGTGGGGCCCGAAAGCCCGGTCTTCTCCTTCAGATGGCAAAAGCACACCCCGTAAGCGGTGCCGCAGCGGGGGTCAAAGGCGGTGTGCTCGTCGGGAAGCTCCGCTAGGAGGCGGACGATGGTCAGCCTGGCGGGATGCGCCAGGGCTTCGGTCAACTTAAGGGCCACATTGGGGCGGCCGGGCGCTGGATCACAAGCCATCAGGCTATACTTTAGCAAAGGTCCCTCGTTTGGGAAAGGATGCTTATGCCAAACGCGAGATTCCTGATGCCTTTGAGGGCCCATCGGGAGGGCGGAAACAACCCAATACCCTTTTGGGGTATATGGACCGATATCAAAAGCAGGGCTTTACCCAAAACTCCTTCCTCGCCCTCCCTTAGCCTGCTTCAAGAGTTCTTGGGTGACTTCATAGTTGAGC
>ERZ511473.1476-NODE-1476-length-19172-cov-5.115318_pt1 | contig 19172 bp, 20 predicted proteins | sample MGYA00374947_ERZ511473 | MGnify/ENA primary metagenome ERZ511473 (study PRJEB26303, sample SAMN06343854) | sediment metagenome | isolation source: hot spring sediment | place: Canada: British Columbia | collected 2012-09-26 ... | reverse complement strand
CCGGAGACCCTGCCGTGCTGGTGGCCGACAGCCAGCGGGCCAGGCAGGTGCTGGGGTGGGAGCCCCGCCACCCCCACCTGGAAGAAATCGTCTCCACGGCCTGGCAGTGGCACCGAAGCCACCCGGACGGCTTCGGGGAGCCCCATGGCAGGCCAGCGCTTCCGTATTGACAGGGGTTCAGCGGGTGCTAGAATCAAGCCAGCCCGGGGTGGACCGCCCCGGGCAGGTGCATCCCCCAAGGGCGGAGATGATGGCCCAACCACCCCATGAGCCTGCTGACGGTGGGCTTATGCTTCAACCTGCGGGTCGACTCGCCCCCGGATGGGCCCGACGGCGGCCCTGAGGACGCGCAGGCGGAGTACGACTCCTGGTCCACGGTCTCGGCGCTGGCCGAGGCCCTTTCTTTTGACGGGGCCTGTCGCGTGCTGCCCCTCCCCTTCGGCCCGGACCTGCCGGAGCTTTTGCGATGGCAGCGGCCCGACGTGGTGTTCAACATCGCCGAAGGGGCAGGCGGGCGCAGCCGGGAAAGCCTGGCTCCTGCCCTCTTCGAGCTGTTGCGCATCCCCTACACCGGCTCGGACCCCGTCGCCCTGGGCATGGCCATGGACAAGTCCCTGGCCCGGTGGGCAGCGGCGGCAGCGGCAATGTTCGCTCCACTGCCAAGCCCAACGGCGTCTGGGAAGTCGCCAAAATCTTGGCGTTGGGCGCCGCCGTCAGCAACGCCTGCACAACAGCCGCGCCGTCAGGCAACAGGCGGTCAAAATCGTCCAGCAGGATCAGCTCGCCCCCGACAAACAAACGCGCGGCGACCCGCTGCCACACGCCCTCTGCGGGAAACGGAAGATCCAGCGTGTGGAACAACGCTGGCAGGATTTGGTCGGCATGGCTCAGCAGGGTCAGGTTCACATACACACACGGGACGCCTGCTGCCTGCGCCCGCTTCGAAAACGCGCAGGCAAGGTGCGTCTTGCCAATCCCCGACGGACCCTCCAGCGTTAGCAACGGCGCGTTGGGCGTCTCGAACCACTGCTGGAGCGCGTGCAGCTCTGTATCGCGCCCCAGACACACATCTGTATAGCAGGGCGTTGACGCCGCCCCACCGCCCGCACGCATGCGTTCCCGCGCACGCGCAATCGCACGCATGTAGCGCCGAAGGTCTGCTTGACCCTCACGATACGCTTCCATATCACGCTTACCTCTTGCAAATACTACTTGTTAGAACTGTATGTCTGCTTTAGACGAAATGTACTCTCTTGTGTTCTGTTGCTCGGAACGGCATGTTGCATCTGGGCAACGCTGCGCACGAACGCTACCCATAATTATACATCTTCGCCAGCTCGCGGTAGGTGAAGAGGCGGATTTGTTGCTCTTGCAAGACGCGCTTGAACTCAGGCTCTTGGAGGATTTCGAGTTCCTGCACGCGGTAGCGCCAGCCGCCCGTGATGGCGTTGCCTTCGGGGTCGTCCATGCCCAGATGCACAATCAGTTCGTTGACGCCGGGCTTGAGCGTGCGTAGGTAGTCGTGCAGGCGTTGGCGGTGCTTCTCCTTGCTTTCGCCGGGCGCGTACTGCGGGTTGAGGTAATCGATGCGGGGCAGTCCCGCCGCTTCGATGCGCTGGAACACCTCGCGGTAGTTCAGTCCGCGCGTCGCCGCCATCAGCATCATCTCAGGCGTTGGGCTGAACACCATCGGCGGAATGCGGTACTCCATCGCCACCTTCAGAAACACTTCGAAGAACCGCGCGTCGGCGTACAGCGTGCCCATGTGCGAGTCGAGGTGAGTCGGCTTAAGCCCCATCTGCAGCGCGAGTTCGATTTGGGCGCGGATTTCGGTCTCCACCTCTTGGGGGCTGGCGCGGCGCACGACATCCTCCACGCTGCGCCACATGTAGCCCTGCGGATCCAGCAGCCCCTTCACCTTGTCGACAGGCGCGACGGGACGCCAGCGGTTCGTGCCCCACTCGCTGGTAAGCGTCAGGTGCAGTCCGACATCGGCAGTGGGGTTGCGCTTAATCCAGTCGGCGGCTTCCGCGACCCATGCGCAGGGCATCATCAAGCTCGCGCTGCTGATTGCGCCCGTTTCGAAGGCGCGGATGGTCGCGCGGTTCGCCGAGTGGGACATGCCCATATCGTCGGCGTGGATAATCAGCAGCTTCTCTTGCGTTTTGGGCTGCCACTCCTGCACTGTGGTTCGTCGTCGCATGCGCCCGCGATTCGGCGGGCGCAATGCGATTCCTGCTGATTGTGCGACGATTAGCCCTTCAGCGCCTCCGCGCCGCCGACCACTTCGGCAATCTCTTTGGTGATGGCGGCTTGGCGCAGGCGGTTCATGGTCAGCGTCAGCTCTTGAATCATCTTGCCTGCGTTGTCGCTCGCCATCGACATGGCGGTCATGCGCGCGCCGTGTTCGCTCGCGCTGGCTTCCAGTAGCGCCTGCAGCACTTCGGTCAGCAGGTAGCGGGGCAGCAGGCGCGCCAGCAGCTCTTCCGCCGACGGCTCGAACACAAAGTCGTAGTGTGCGCCGTCGTCCTCGCCCGCGGGCGGTTCGATAGGCAGAAGCGGCAGCACCGTCGGACGCTGCGTCACGGGGTTGATGAACTGCGAGTAGATGAGGTACACGCGATCCAGCTCGCCGCTGACGAACATCTCCTGCACGGCGTCGGCGACGGCGCGCGCGTCGTCCAGCCCCGCGCCTGCGGTCGGCATCGAACGGTAGAGGGCAATCGGGTAGGCGCGCTTGCTGAAAAACTGATACCCGCGCCGCCCCACGCAGATGAGTTTCACCTGCTCTGGGGTCAGCCCCATGTCGCGGATAGCGGTCTGCTGCGTGCGGATGAGATTCATGTTGTACGAGCCGCACAGCCCGCGATCGGAGGTCGCCAGCACGAAGCCGACGGTGCGCGGCTCGCGTTTCTGCAGCAGGGGATGGTCGGGCAGCTCGCCTGCGCGTCCGAGTTCCTGCAGCACCTCGTGCATGCGCTGGGCGTAGGGGCGCGCCGCCAGCACGCGGTCTTGCGCCCGCCGCAGGCGCGCCGCCGAGACCAACTTCATCGCCCGCGTGATTTGCTGGATGCTCTTCGCCGCGCGGATTCGCGCGCGCATGCCTCGCAGCGTTCTCATGCCAGCCCGTGCTCCTTTTGGAACTGTTGCTTGTACGCCTCAATCGCTTGACGCAGCGTGCGCTCGGTGTCCTCGTCGAGCTTCTTCTCGCGGCGGATTTTCTCGCCCAGCTCAGGGTACTTCTCGCGCATGTAGGGGTGGAAGCCCTCCTCAAAGGCGCGTATCTTTTCGACGGGGATGTCGTCCAGGTAGCCCTGTGTGCCCGCGAAGATAATCATCACCTGCTCCTCGACGGGCATCGGGGTGAACTGCGGCTGCTTGAGAACCTCTTGCAGGCGCAGTCCGCGCGCCAGCTGCAGCTGGGTGGCGCGGTCTAAGTCCGAGGCGAACTGTGCGAACGCCTGCACCTCGCGGAACTGCGCCATCTCCAGGCGCAGGCGTCCCGCGACCTGCTTCATAGCGCGGATTTGAGCGTCGCCCCCCACGCGGCTGACCGAGATGCCCACATTAATCGCAGGGCGGATACCCGCGTAGAACAGGCTCGGCTCCAAGTAAATCTGCCCGTCGGTGATGGAGATGACATTCGTGGGGATGTACGCCGACACATCGCCCGCTTGCGTCTCGATAATGGGCAGCGCGGTCAGCGAGCCGCCGCCGTAGGCGTCGGACATCTTCGCCGCGCGCTCCAGTAGGCGCGAGTGCAGGTAGAACACATCGCCAGGATACGCCTCGCGTCCAGGCGGTCGGCGCAGCAGCAACGACACCGCGCGGTACGCCTGCGCGTGCTTCGACAGGTCGTCGTACACCACCAGCGCGTCCATGCCGTTGTCGCGGAAGTATTCGCCCATTGCGCAGCCTGCGTAAGGCGCAAGGTACTGCAGACTGTTCGGGTCGCTCGCCGACGCCACGACGACGGTGGTGTATTGCATCGCGCCGTAGCGCTCCAGCGTGTCGATGAATCGCGCGACTGCCGCCATCTTCTGCCCGACGGCGACATAGATGCAGTACACAGGCTTCTCGCCTTCGGTCTCGTGCGTGTATTTCTGGTTGATGATGGTGTCCAGAATGATGGCGGTTTTGCCTGTGGAGCGGTCGCCGATGATGAGTTCGCGTTGCCCGCGCCCGATGGGGATCATCGCGTCGATGGCTTTGATGCCCGTTTGCAGGGGCTGCTTGACGGGCTGGCGGGTGATGACGCCGGGCGCAATCACCTCGATTCGGCGGTACTCGTCGGCGACGATGGGACCCTTGCCGTCGAGGGGTCGTCCGAGCGCGTCCACCACACGCCCCAAGAGCGCCTTGCCGACGGGCACTTCGGCGATGCGCCCTGTGCGCTTGACGGGGTCGCCCTCCTTGAGTTCCTCGTCGGAGCCAAGCACGATGACGCCGATGCTGTCCTCTTCGAGGTTCAGCACCATGCCCATCACCTCGTGCGGGAACTCCAGCAGTTCGCCCATCTGCGCGTCGGGGAGCCCGTACACGCGGGCGATACCGTCGCCGACCTGCAGTATCGTGCCGACGCTTTCGGCGGTCGGCTTGCCGTCGGCGGTCTCTATTTCCTTCGCTAAGATGCTGGTAATCTCTTCGGGTCGGATAGCCATGATTGCACCTCGCTTACTCTGTGCTGGTGGCGCGTGCGCCGCGCCGTTCGATTTCGAGCGTGATGTGGTCGCGCAGGCGGTCTAACGCGCCGCGCAGCGTGCCGTCGATTTGGTAGTCGCCGATGCGCACGCGCACGCCGCCAATCAGTTCGGGGTTTGTCTCGAAAGTCGGGATAATCGTCTTGCCCGTGCTTTGCTGGAGTTTCTGCACGAGCGCGTTCTGTTCGGCGTCGGTGAGCGGGGTCGCCGACTGAATATGCGCCCGTGCGATGCCTTGATGCGCCTCTTGGAGTTTCTGGAACTCGTCGCAGACGGCGTCGAGCATTTTTTCGCGTCGCTTTTCGACGAGTAGTTCGAGCATGCGCATTGTGTGGGGCTGGACGCGCTCGCGGAACGCCTCGCGCAGGCGGTCGCGCTTGCGGTCGCGCGGGATGAGCGGGCTGTAGAAGAAGGCGCGCAGCTCATCCGATTCGCGCATGATGCCGCGTAGGTTGCGCAAGTCGTCTGCGATTGCTTGCAGTTGTCCCTGCTTCAGCGCGACTTCGAACAGGGCGCGGGCGTAGCGTCGAGCGACACGCAGGTCGGTCATTTAGCGCACCTCCGCAGTCTCGATGAACTCTTGCACCAGTCGGCGGTGGCGTTCGTCGGTCATCGCCTCGCGCAGCAGCCGTTCGGTTGCCGCGAGCGTCAGGTCGGCGACATATGTTTGCAGTTCGCTGCGCAGTTTCTCGCTTTCCAGTTTCGCCTGCTCTTGGGCGCGTGCGACGATGTCGTCGGCTTGGCGGCGCGCGTCGGCGACGATTTGGTCGCGCAGTTGCTGCGCCTCGCCGACGGCTTGCTGGATGCGCTCACGCGCCTCCGCCTCAATCTGCGCCAGACGCGCCTCGTACTCCGTGCGCAGCTGCTCCATCGCGCGTCGGTCAGCTTCAATCTTATCATAGGTCGCGTTGATGTCTTGGCGGCGCGCCTCCAGCATCGCATTAATCGGCTTCCAGAAATAGCGCGTCATAAACCACAGCAGCACGAGGAAGCCGACCAGCTGAATGATCAAGATGTTGAAGTCGATTCCGAGCAGCTCGAGCAGTCCGCCGCCCTTGCCGCCTTCCGCCGCGCCGATCAGGTTCGGTAGATACGGGTACAGTTGGAGCATTGTCCGTGAACCTCCTGCGGGAGAGGCGGACTGCCCCTCCCGACGCCGTGATTACTGCCCGCTAACGGTCGGCAAGCGACCCTGCAGCAGGAAGAAGATGACGAACGAGAACAGCACGAGCGACTCGATAAACGCCAGACCGATGATCATACCCGTCTGGATGCGCCCTGCCATTTCGGGTTGTCGTGCCATCCCTTCCATCGCGCCCGCGACCGCGCGCCCTTGACCCAGACCCGCGCCGATGACTGCCAGCGGCAAGCCCAAGCCGACGGCTAACGCCAGTCCCATCAGATACAGCCCAGTACCTACTTCCATAGTGTTCCTCCTTGTTTAGTGTATTGCCGCAACTCCCTGCGGCGGCTCCTCTGTAGCAGAGGAAAGCGTCTCAGTGCGCATGCGCATGCTCGCCGTGATGCTCCTCATGATGCTCTGTCGCCAACGCGAGGTAAATCAGCGTTAGAATCGAGAACACAAACGCCTGCACGCCTGCCACCAGAACGCCTAACAGCAGCACAGGGAACTGAATCGGCAAGGGGATGAAGGTCGCCTTGAACAGGGGCATCGCCAGCGCGGTAATCAGCGCCATCGTGACCTGCTCCTTGCCGAACATGTTGGCGTACAGACGGATCGAGAGTGAGACGGGTTTCGCCAACTCGCTGACGATTTCGATGACGAACAGCAGCGGCGACAGCAGCACGGGCACTTCGCCCCAGCGCGCGAAGTGCTTCAAGTAGCCGCCCAGCCCCCGCGCACGAATACCCTCATACTGCACATACACAATCACAATCAGCGCAAGGGCGATTGTGGTGTTCAGGCTGGCGGTGGGGGCAATTCCTGGCGGAATCAAGCCCATGAGGTTGCTGAACAGGATAAACAGGAAAATCGTGCCTGCGAGCGGCACATACTTGCGTCCGTGTTCGCCCACGACGCTGACGGCGAGGTTGTCAAAGAATTCGTAGGTAATCTCCGCAAGGTTTTGCAACCATCCTGGACGACGCTGCATGTTGCGGGTTGCTGCGAGAGCAACCAGCAGCAATGCGAGCGCCGCGATACCCGATAGCACAGAAAAAACGGGCGGCGGTATATTCGCCCCTATGCCCGTCTGCGTCCATACCCAAAGCGCGTTCAGCTGTCCGTCCACAGATGCGCGTCTCCTTCGCCGTCCTTAGACGCCCATAGTATACCTACTCGGCGTTCAGCGCGTCAAGGGGTGCGGGCGCGTGCGCCGAATCGGGACTTAAGTCCCGCAACAGGCGACGCGGGCAGACAGTATCTCGATTCAGGAGGCACATCATGACTGACGAGACTCGCCGCGAGCTGGAGGCGATTAAGTCGGAGCTGTATCGGCTGAGCTATCGCGTGCGCGCGCTGGAGGAGCAACTGACGCGCGAATCGCGTGAACCCGATGTGGGGGCGAACCTGCGTGTTCGCCCTGAACCTACCGCCGAGACCCGCATCCGCCCTGAACCGACTGCCGAGACCCGCGTCCGCCCTGAGCTGTCCCTTGCGCCCCCGCCCCCAGCGACGCCGCTGGACGAAGAGGCGCAATCGTTCGAGCGGGTGCTGGGCGCAAGGTCGCGCTCTATACGGGGCTGACGCTGCTGTTTTTGGCGACGGCGTTCTTTCTGGGCTGGGCGTGGACGCAGCTTTCGCCTGCAGGTCGCCTGACGCTGGGCTATGTGGGCGGCGCGCTGCTGATGGGGCTGGGCGTCGTGGCGCGGGAGCGCACGGAGCGGTGGTTCTCCGACGGGCTGATGGGCGCGGGGCTGGCAACGCTGTACCTGACCACCTGGGCGGGCTGGGAACGCTACGCGCTGCTGAGCTACGCGGGCGCGTTCGGGCTGACAGGCGCGATTACCGCGCTGGGCGTTGCGCTTGCGCTCTGGCGCGGCTCGGAGACGCTGGCGATTGTGGCGACCCTCGGCGGGTTCAGTGCGCCCGTGTGGCTGCGCGGCGACGGCGGGGGCGCGCCCACCAACTTCTTCGGCTACTTGGCTGCGCTGAACGCGGGCATGCTCGCCGTGAGCGCGTGGCGCGAGTGGCGGTATCACCAACTGACCTGCCTTGTAGCAACGATTGCGCTGCTGAACGGCTGGGCAATCACAAGCTACGCGCCCGAATACCGTCGGCTGGCGCTGGGGTTCGTGTCGCTGTATTACGCGCTGTTCGGCGCGGCGTACCTGCTGCCCGACGCGCTGCGCCGTCGCACGACCGACACGGTGAGTCTGGCGCTGTTCCTTGTGGCGTCGCTGCACTATTTGCTTGCAGGCTACGCGCTGATTCGGGACGAGTGGCGCGAGTATCCGGGCGCGTTTCTGGCGGCGATGGGCGCGCTCTATTTCGCGCTTGGCTGGCTCAAGTCGCTCGCGAAAGACTCGCCCGCCGACGCTGCGTTGTTCACGCTCGGCGTCGTGTGCGTCGCGGTGGCAATCGCTGTGCAGTTCCAGCCGTCGGCGCAGGTGGTACTGTATAGCTTGACGGCGGCGGGGCTGATACTCGTGGGGCTGCGCCTGCAGACGCGCCTGCTGTACGGGTTTGGCGCGCTGCTGACGCTGGCGGCGGTCGCGGCGATGTGGAGCGTGCTGATCGAGCCGATTCGGACGCGCGCCGTGCTGCTGAACGAGCATGGGGTCGGTTGGCTTGCGTTGCTTGTGGGCGGCGGCGCGGCGCTGTACGGGCTGTATCGCGATATGCAGGCGCGTTCGCAGTCGGCGTTGGACTCGGTTCTCCCGCGTTATGCGCTCGCGCAGATGATTGCCCCCGCGTTGGTGATTGCGCTGGCGTGGGGCGGCGCGGAGCAGACGCTCTATGCGTTCGAGCTGGCGGGGCAGAAGGGCGCGCCGCTGGCGCACCTGCTCGTGTCGCTGGCGTGGACGCTGATCGGCGCGGGGTTGTTGGTCGGCGGGGTGCAGGCGTCGGTGCGCGGCGTGCGCCTGATGGGGCTGGGCATGCTCGCGCTGACGACCTGCAAGCTGTTCCTGTACGACTTGGGCTTCCTGCAGATGCCCTACCGCGCGTTGAGTTTCGCGGGGCTGGGTCTCGCGCTGATTGGCGTCGCGTGGCTGTATAGCCGTTTCGGAACCGCCGACGCGCCCGCGAATTAAGCAGGAATCGCGTCCTGGGCAGCGTATAATAAGGTCGCCATGAGGCGTTGGGTGGTTCGCTTGGGGCTTTGGGGGGCGCTGCTTCTGAGCGCGTGGGGGCAGCCGCCTGTGGAGATCAAGGCGACGCCGTTGCTGGGCAGGACGCCTGCCGCCAACGGCGCGTTCCCGATTGCTGTGCAGCTCGAATCGCGGCGGGGCAATTATCAGGGCATCCTGCGCGTGTCGGTCGGCGGGTTCGGCAGCAGGCGCGAGTACCTGTACCCGATTGACCTGCCCGCAGGCTCGCGCAAGGTGGTGGTCGCCACGCCGATTGTGGGGCGCTACGGCGACTCGGCGGTCATCCGCTTCGAGGCGCGCGGCGTCGGCGTGGAGACGCGCATGCCCATCGAGCGCGTGCTGGATGTGGATCAGCTGGCGGTGGTGGTCGGCGACGCGATTGGCGGGCTGCAGGTGCTCAAACAGGTGCGCGGCGTCAGGAACCCGTTCATGCTCGATTTTCGCACGAACCGCCCGATGCAGGGCGTGTACGAGGTCGCCTACTGCACGCCTGAGCTGTTCCCCGAGCAGGCGATTGCGCTGAGCGGGGCGCAGCTGATTGTGCTGACTTCGGGCGCGGAGCGGCTGCGGGCGGAGCAGTGGGCGGCGTTGCGCCAGTGGACGCTTATGGGCGGCACGCTGGTCGCGTCGGGCGGCGCGGGCGCGGTCTACCTGCAGTCGCCTGCGCTGCGCGACCTGTTGCCCATCCTGCCGCAAGGCACGCGCGAGACAGCGCAGTTGCGCGCGCTGGGCGACTGGCTGGGCGTGCGCCCCCCAACAGGTGGTGCGACCATCACCCAAGCAACACTTACTGCAGGCAAAACCCTTCTGCAACAGGACGGGCAGCCGCTGATCGCCGTGCGCCCCTACGGGCTGGGCGCGGTGGTCTTTCTGGCGTTCAACCCGCTGGAGCGACCGATGAACGACTACGACGCCCGCGTGCGATTCTGGCAACGGGTGGTGAACGCCACAGCGGGCTACCCACCCAGTTTCAACATCGCCGCCCTACACGCGGAGCAGTCGGGCTACTCGGTAGACCAGTGGACAGGACAGGCGACGATGACCATCGACGCCGAGATCGATCCACCCAGCATCATGCTGATTGTGGCGCTGCTGGGCGCGTACTTCATGCTGGTCGTGCCGATTAACTACTGGACGCTGAAGCGGCTGCGGGCGCTGGACTGGGCGTGGCTGACGACGCCGCTGATTGCGCTGCTGTTCGTGGGCGTGCTGTGGCAGTTGGCGGGCGGACTGTACCGTAAGTCGCTCTCCAGTAAGGTGCAGACCGTGCTGATTGCGCAGGCGGGCAGCCCCGACGCCTACGCCGTCAACAGCGCGCTCTTCTTCTTCCCTCGCGCAGGCGTGTTCGACCTGCAGTTCGACCAGAGCGACATGGTCGAGGCGGGCGTCGCCGACGAGCGCGGCGCGGGCTTCGGGCAGACGACCGTCGTGCGCACGCTTGAGGGCGACCCGAAGCGCGTGGACGGCTACCGCGTGTCGAACCTGAGCTTCCAGTGGTTCCGCTACACGCGCACGGTGCAGCTGCAGGGGCAGATTGAGGGCAGCCTGCGCCTGACGCGGCGCAACGGGGAGTGGCGACTATCGGGCACGGTGCGCAACCGCCTGCCTTACGAGTTGCGCGAGGCGCGGGTGCTGACCCCGTATGGCTCCGTGAACATCGGTTCGCTGGGGGCGCGCGGGGCACAAACGCTGCGCAACGAGCCGCTGATTCCCGCCCCGCCGTTCAGGGCATTTGGGGGCAACGGTTGGGAGGCTGTCGTTGCGGTGTCGCCTGATCGTCTGGCGCAACTTGTGCTGGAGGAGCGCAAAGACGCGCCCAGTGCGCTGCTGATTGCCCGCGCGTCGGAGCCTGTGCTGCCGCCTGAACTGGGCGAGGCGACCGAACGCGCGGCGGAGGTGGTCTACATCGTGAACCTGCCGTTGGAGGGCGATGCGCTATGAGAACGCTCCGCGAGAACCCGCTGCTGCGCTATCACCTGCTGGGCGCGACGCGCTACCGCTGGCGACGCCAACCGTGGCTGTACGGCGCGGCGGTGCTGGGGATAGGGCTGGTGTACCTGCTCGTGCTGCAGCTGACGGTTTTCAACGAGGCGGGGATGATTACCACGCTGGGACTCGCGCTGTTTGTAATGTGTATCGCTGCGCCGCTGATGGCGTACAACCTGTTCTCGCTGGAGTACGAGAAGCAGACTTGGGAGTCGCTTGCGCTCACGCGGCTGACGGCGCGCGAGATTTTCTGGGGCAAGTACGGCGCGGCGCTCGCGCGGGTCGCGCTGACCACGCTGCTGTTCGCGCCGTTTTTGCTGACCACGTACCGTGCAACGACCTATGTCATCGTGGCGGCGTTCATCGTGCTGTTTAGCTGGGGCGCGCTGCTCGTGTCGGTCGGACTGTGGCTCTCGTTCAAGCTCAAGCGCACGCTCACGACCGCCGCCACGCTGTATGCAGGGCAGGTGTTCGTGCTGATGCTGTTCCCGTTCCTCTACGCGCTGTTTAGCGGAGGAGAAATGGGACCAGGGCAAAGCGCCATCGAGTGGGTGCAGAACTACAGGGACGGCTTCCTCGCGTGGGTCATTTCCCTTTTGAACGGCTCGCTCATCATCTACGCCAATCCTTTTTATGCATCAGCACAGCTGGAGTATATGGCTGCGGTTCCCGCATGGTGGTGGAACGCCGAAGGCTGGGACGCCTATGCGAACGCGCTGCGCTACATGCTCTGGGGCTTTGCCCAAAGCGCGATGTATCTGGGGCTGGCGGCGCTATTTGCAGGATTCGCCTATCGCGGCGTCAAAATCTCTTGGCGGAAGTAGGGGAGTTGGCTATGCTGGATGTGCAAGGGCTACGCAAGGAGTATGGGGAGCTGGTCGCCGTGCGCGATATTCGGTTCCAGCTGCACCCTGGCGATGTGTTCGGTTTTATCGGACCGAACGGCGCGGGCAAGACGACGACCATCAAGATGCTCGCGACGCTGCTGGAGCCGACGGCGGGCACGGCGACGCTGAACGGCATCGACATCGTGCGTCATCCCGAAGAGGTGCGCCCGCTGCTGGGCTATATGCCCGACTTCTTCGGCTTGTACGAGGGCATCACCGTGACCGAGTATCTGGAGTTCTTCGCGGCGGCGTACCGAATCCCCAAAGCGCAGCGCGCGGCGATTATCGACAATGTGCTGGAGCTGACCGACCTCACGGTCAAAAAGGACGCCTATGTGGAGACGCTCTCGCGCGGGATGCAGCAGCGGCTGTGCCTCGCCAAGAGCCTCGTGCATGACCCGATTCTGTTGCTGTTGGACGAGCCTGCGTCGGGGTTAGACCCGCGCGCCCGCATCGAGATCAAGGAACTCATCCGCGAGCTGGGCGCGATGGGCAAAATCGTGCTGGTCTCCTCGCACATCCTGCCCGAACTGGCGGACTTCTGCAACAAAATCGGCATCATCGAGAAGGGCGAGCTGCTCGTGTGGGGCGCGGTGGACGAGATTGTGGCGCAGCTGCAGGCGAACCGCGTGCTGGAGATTAGACCACTCGGCGAGCCAGACGCGCTCATCCAGCGGCTGGAGCGCGAATCGCATGTGCGTGGCGTCGAAACGCGCAACGGCAGTCTGTATGTGCATTTCGCGGGCGGGCTGGAAGAGCAGGCAGACTTACTCACCGCGCTGATTCGCGACGGGTTCCGCATCGCCACCTTCCGCGAGGAGTCGCTTGACCTTGAGGATGTGTTTATGCAAATCACGAAGGGCGAGGTGAGCTAACTGGGATCCTGCCTGTGTCCGTGCATCGTGGCGCCTCTTGAGAGGAAATACCCCAATTTTGCCCCCGATTCCCCCCAAAAGTAGCAGGAATCGGCGATTCTATCGGCATAATTAAGGGCACTGAGCGCAGGGAGCAATCCAGTGCAGGATGCGCGTAGGCTCAGTAGCGGGTTGGTGGGTATATGCTCAAGAGTCAACGCTATCATGATTCGATAATCTTGGTTGTGGATGATAAGCCGAGCGCATTGGAGTTTTTATCGGTTTTGTTGCGCGAGGCGGGCTTCGAACGAGTGTTGACGGCAAGCAGCGTCGCCGAAGCGATTCTGTGTCTGGACTCGGCGCGCCCAGACTTGGTGCTGTTGGACTGGCATCTGGGGACGGACGATAGCGCGCGAGTGATTCGTCACCTGCGTATGACCCACGCGGACGAGATTATCCCTGTGATTGTGCTGGCGGCGGACATGGCGCCTGCGATTAAGCACAGCGCGTTGGCGGCGGGCGCGTCGGACTTTTTGAACAAGCCGTTCGACATCACGGAGGCGTTGCTGCGCATTCGCAACTACTTGGAGATGCGTCGTTTGTATCAGACGCGCGAGCGCGAGTTGGAGTTGGCGCGATTGGAGACGCTGGAGCGACTGGCGCGCGCCGCCGAGTACCGCGACGACACCACAGGGCAGCACATTATCCGCGTCGGGCGGCTCAGCGAGCAGATTGGGCGCGTGCTGGGGCTGGACGAGGAGCGGCTGTTTGAGTTGCGCCATGCCGCCCCGCTGCACGATGTGGGCAAAATCGGCGTGCCCGACGCGGTCTTGCGCAAGCCCGCGCCACTTACCCGCGAGGAGTGGGCAGTGATGCAGCAGCACACCGAAATCGGCGCGCGGATTCTGGAGGGCTGCACGAATCCTGTGGTGCTGATGGCGCGCACAATCGCCCTCACGCACCACGAGCGCTGGGACGGCGCGGGCTATCCGCAGGGCTTGCGCGGCGAGGACATCCCGCTCTGGGGACGCATCGTCGCCGTCGTGGACGCCTACGACGCCATGACCAACGACCGCCCCTACCGACCCGCCCTGTCGCACGAGCAAGCCATCGAGACGCTCCGCGCCGAACGCGAAAAGCAGTTCGACCCGCAGGTCGTGGACGCCTTTTTGGATCCTGCGACCTTCTGCACGCTGCGAGGTGAGACGACCGAATCCGATACTTAGCGATTGACCCCGGCAGCCACAAGGTAGGAGTCGCCCTTGCCGAGCGGGTAGGCGGCGAGTGGCGCGTGTTGTATCGCGCGGTGGTCGCGCTGGAGCAGTTGCACGCGACGCTGCAGTCGCTGTTTGCTGAATACACGCCCGACCGCTTGCTGGTCGGCGCAGGCACAGGCGCGAAACGTCTGCGGGCGCAGTTGCGCGAATGGTTCCCGAACGCCCAATGGGAACTGGTCGCCGAGCATAACACCACCCTGCGCGCCCGCGAACTCTACTTTCAGTACCATCCCCCGCGCGGCTGGCGACGCCTGCTGCCCAAAGGCATGCGTATCCCGCCCGAACCCTACGACGACTACGCCGCGCTTGCTCTCATCCTCCAATATGCCGAGACGCCATAGCGGGTACAATCGTGGCGGTGAGCATGGATGCAGATTGAGGTCGTACAGCACCCGTTGGTGAAGCACATTCTCACGCGCCTGCGCGACGCTTCGACGGAGCCAGCCCAGTTCCGTGCGCTGGCGCGGCAGTTGACCCTGCTGCTGGCGGTGGACGCCACGCGCGATTTGCCCGTGCGCGAGCACACCGTGCAGACGCCGCTGGAGCCGACCCAAGGGCACTCGCTGGCGCAGCCGATTGTCGCCGTGCCGATTCTGCGGGCGGGGCTGGGCATGCTGGAAGCTATCACGGAGCTGTTCACCGATGTGCGCGTTGGCTACATCGGGCTGGAGCGCGACGAAGCAACCGCCGTCGCCCGCGCGTACTATTGTAAACTGCCCCCCATCGGCGCAAGTCGCGTGCTGCTGCTGGATCCGATGCTGGCGACGGGCGGCTCGGCGGCGCAGGCGATTGAAGTGCTGCTGAAAGCGGGCGCGCAGGACATCGTGCATGTGTGCGTGGTCGCCGCGCCCGAAGGCGTGCGCCTGCTCAACGAGCGGTTCCCGCAGGTGCGCATCGTCGCCGCCTCTATAGATCGCGGACTGAACGACCGAAAATTCATCCTGCCAGGCTTAGGCGACTTCGGGGATCGGCTCTACGGCACAGGGGCGCGGTAAACAAAATCGGGGCAAGCCTACCTGCTCGCCCCGAAAATGCGGTGGGACCTCCGTGTCCCGGATGCTTCGTAGAGGTGGCCTATGGTACCCTCTACAAAGGTCGTCCTCCTGACGACATCTTAACTATACCCTATGGCGGGCGCGGATGTCAACCCCTGCGCCCGTCAGGGCATCCGAAACATCACCAGAACTTCCATCGTGCGGTCGTCCACTTGGCGCAGCACGCGCATGCGCACGAAGCGTCCTGACGGAACCGCCTGCAGCGCGCGCTCCAGTTCGGCGACGGTTTTGACGGGCGTGCGGTTCACCGCAAGGATGACATCGCCCGCTTGCAGTTCGTCGGCGGCGGGGCTGTCGGGGGCAACGCGCTGCACATAGACGCCCTGCGCGCCGCCCAGCTCGCGCTGTAGCGCGGCGGGGATTTCACCAGCAGCGATGCCCAACCGCTCCAAGATGCCCTGCTCGCGGGACGGCTCGGCGCGCGCCTCGCGTTGTTCGTCGGCGTCTTCGGGGTGAACGCCCAGCGTCGCCTTGAGCGTCATCGGCTTGCCGTCGCGCAGAATCTTGAGCGTGACGGTGGCGTTGGGTCCCTTGTCGGCGATCATCTCGCGGAAGTGGCTCTCGTCGCGCACGGGTGTGCCATCCACCTCGACGACCACATCGCCCGCTTCGATGCCCGCTTTCTCGGCGGGCGTGCCCTGCTCAACGGAGCGGATTAGGATGCCCTGCGTCGCCTGGAGTTCGTCTTTCATGTCGGCGGGGATGTCGGAAAGCGCAACGCCCAGATAGCCGCGTCGGTAGGAACCCTTCTCCAGCAGTTGCTGCACGATGGTCTTCACGCGGTTGATGGGGATTGCAAAGCCGATGCCGACATTGCCGCCCATGAACCCGCCCGCGACGATGGCGGTGTTGATGCCAATCACCTCGCCGCGCGCGTTGACCAGCGGTCCGCCCGAGTTGCCCGAGTTAATCGCGGCGTCGGTCTGAATCAGGTCAGGATAGAAGCGGGTGCGTCCGACGCCTGGGATGACCTCGCGCCGACCGACCGCGCTAATCACGCCCATCGTGAGCGTGTTCTCCAGTCCGAATGGGCTGCCAATCGCGAAGGCAAGTTGCCCTGGCTTGACCGTTGAGGAGTCGCCCAGCACGGCGGCGGGCAGGTTCTTGCGATCGACCTTGATGACGGCGATGTCCGCGCTGGGCGCACGCAGTACCTCGCCCTTCGCTTTCGTGCCGTCGTAGAAGGTCACCTCCACATCGGTCGCGCCGCTCACCACATGGTCATTCGTGACGATGTAGCCGTCACTGCGGATGATGACCCCAGAGCCTTGCCCTTCCACACGCGGCTGGGGTACTTGAATACGCCCACGCCCGAACTCGAACAGGAACTCGTCCATCGAGTCGTTTTCCTCGCGCGGGCGCGTCGTGAATCGACGCACAGCACGGATATGCACGACGGTCGGCTGCACGGTCTCCGCCACGCGTGTGAGCGCAGACTCCAGACTGGTCAGCGTCGCGCGCTCTTGCGGGGTGAAGGCGACCACCGCGCGCTCTTGCGCGACCGCGCCCCCCTGCAGCGCGACATAGGTAATCGCTGCGCCAATCAGCACACCCAAACCCAGAATCAGTTGCCAACGCTTCACCATTGTCTCAACCTCCTATCGCGGCGTCTCGATGAATTTCGGTTGCGAGGGGATGCTGTTCCACTCGCTTACAGGTTGGTAGCCCAGCATGGGATCCATCGGATAAGAGACGCTGGGCAGCAGGGAAGGTTCACTCATGGGGTAGGAAGCGCGTCTGAACAGGTTGGGAGCGTAGGGTCGGTACACGGTGGAGAGTTCGGGAGCAACAGTTGGGAAGAGCGGATTGGAGACGGGGGTGAAATAACTTGGTGTGGGGCTGGCGGTGGTTAGGGGCGGCGTTTGGGTGTCTTCGGAGCGTCCCCAAAAGAGGATTGCCGCCACCAGCGCGAACCCGCTTGCGTACTGCCACGCGCGCGGCGGATGCCATCGAATCCCCCATGCAGGACGCGCAGGACGCGGTGCGGCAGGTTGCGCATGACGCACGCGCACCAACACCTGCTCGGGACCTGTGTGGGGCTTAACGATGGGCATTTGCCTGAGTAATTGTTTTGTTCTGCGCAAACTTTCAAACTCGCATGAACACTCGATACACTCCTCCAAGTGGCTCCTTATCAACTGTTGCTCGTCGCCCGACAGTTCAAAATCCAGATAGGCGGAAAGGCGAGACTGCACATAGCGGCAATTCATTTCAGGTCACCTCGCTCGAAAAGATTGGGATGGCGTTTTTTGATTTGGTCGCGCAGTTGTTTGCGCCCGCGGTGGATGCGCGAGCGCACGGTGCCGATGGAGGTCTTGGTGATTTCGGCGATTTCCTCGTAGGAGTAGCCCTCCAGGTCAGCCAATACGACGGCGATGCGGAACTCTGGCGAGAGGTACTGGAGCCCCTCGTGGATGGCGTGGATGTATTCGTTGCTGAGGGCGAGCTCCAGCGGGTTAGGCGCAGTGTCGGGCAGATCCTTCGTCGTGCCCTCCTCGCCGTCCTCGCCGCTGTAGACCTCGTCGATGGAGACGGTGCGCAGCCGCCCGCGCCGACGATACTCGTCGATATACAGGTTCGTCAGGATGCGACTGAACCAGTTCATAAACGGCATGCTGCGGTCGTAGCGTTCGAAGAAGCGGTAGGCGCGCAGGAACGCCTCCTGTACCAGGTCTTCCGCGTCGGCGGCGTTGCCCGTCAGGCGGTACGCAAGGTTGTATGCCTGCTGGTAGTGGCGATACACCAGCTCGTCAAACTCGCGCTGTAAGCGATCGTCCATACTCTGTGCGACTGCCGTGTGGGTCATCGCCGTCTCCATTACTGAGGTTTACGCAGTAGCGACGGAGAAAGTTCCCCCACGGTATCCTGTCCCTCCTTGTTGTCTTAGACGCCTGAAGATTGTACCATGTTCCTACACCCACCACGGTTTCGTGTGGGGTGCGGCGCGTGCGTAGAGTTCCGCGCTGAGCCACCAGAAGTGCAGACTATTGTTGCCCAGCATGGCAATCGGCAGCGTCGGGTCGGGCGTTCCTGCAAACAATTGCTCGATGATGGGCGCTTTGGACTCGCCCGCCACGAGGAACCAGATGGGGTTTGGTTGCAGCGCGGGCAGGGTGAGGGTCAGTCGTTGGCGCGGTTCGGCGGGCGCGCGGCTGGGCGCAACCCAGCGCCCGGTCTCCTCCAGCGCAGGGTCGCCAGGGAACAGCGAGGCGATGTGCCCGTCGTCGCCCAGCCCCAGCAGCACCAAGTCGAACGCGGGGTACGGTTTCGTGTCGCCGAAGTGCGCGCGCAGGGTTGCTTCGTAGGCGCGCGCGGCGTCGTCGGGGTCGGCGTAGTGGGTCGGCATTGGGTGGATGTTCTCGCGCAGGATGGGCGCGTCGCGCAGCCACGCTGCGTATGCCTGCCCGAAGTTGCTGCGCGGGTCGTCGTGCGGCACATACCGCTCGTCGCCCCAGAACAGATGCACCCTGTGCCAGTTCACTGTCGGGCGGAGGCTGCGCCCTGCCAAGATGCGGTACAGCGTCAGCGGCGTGCTGCCCCCCGACAGCGCGAGGTTGCACACCCCGCGCAGCCGTATCGCCGCTGCGCACAACTCCAGCAGGTAGTCCGCCACGCGCGGATAGTTCAAAAACAGCACCGTGCCCCAGCGGTGCATGCGCCCGTACAGGAACCGCAGGCGAAACAGCAGCTTCTGGTCGGGACGCTCCTCCAGCCACTCGAGCATCAGTTGCGCCTGCTCCTCCACACTCGACGCCTGCGCCAACCGCTCCGAAAAACTCTTATGCTGCTGCGCCATTATGGAAATTATACCAGCCGTAGGCGTGTGCGCCAAATCATAGCGCAATTGGTGGCGTTTCGGGGCGAAATTAACGCGATTTTAACTTCCATGCGTGCATACTCGATAGCGGAGGTATATCATGCATACTAAACGAGGGTTCACGCTTATCGAGTTGCTGGTGGTCATCGCGATAATCGCGATACTGGCGGCAGTACTGTTCCCCGTGTTTGCTCAGGCGCGCGCCAAAGCGCGTCAGACCTCGTGCTTATCCAACATGCGCCAACTGGGTACATCGATGCGCATGTACGCCCAAAGATCGGAAGAGCGTCGTGTAGGGAAAGAGTGTAGATCTCGGTGGTCGCC